>Ga0307509_10005884_pt1 | contig 16798 bp, 20 predicted proteins | sample 10_EM_MG_FD_202245 | JGI IMG/M metagenome (GOLD analysis project Ga0307509, IMG submission 202245) | Populus trichocarpa ectomycorrhiza microbial communities from riparian zone in the Pacific Northwest, United States - 10_EM | ecosystem: Host-associated > Plants > Roots > Unclassified | place... | reverse complement strand
GCCGTCCCCCGCCGTCCCCTACTGTCCCCTACCAGAATATGTCTCAGATCGTGGGGCTTGTCGTCCTTCCTAATGACGGCCGTCCTGGAAATTCAAGGACGAGGACGGACTACATTTTGCCGTCCCGTCCCGTCCCGGGCTCTTGGCAGTCCCCCCGCCGGGCCCTACGGGGCCCCGGACGGCTGCGAACACTGATCTTGCCACCTTTAGCCAATCATCTCCCAACCCAAACTGAAAGACCACCGTTACGATCCTACCTTGAGGACCCTTACTATCACTATTCACAATACCTCCATGTCCAAGCTTCAAGTGTAGCTGCCCAACCTTCCCCTCCCTCCTACCCCCCTTCTCAATCGCTTATGTCACTAGGACGAGTTTGGTTGTAGGATAGGTTGAGGTTTTGTGATAGATTATTAATTTTTGGTGAGGTGTATGGGTCGTTAAGCCCGGGCAGCCCACAACAAGATATTTTCGCCGGAGTCGGAATGGAGCGGGATATTGACCTTCCCGATGCGGGGCCGAAGAAAGGCACAAAAATGTAACTGTCAACTAAATTTAACATACTATCCAATGATTCTCATTCCAAGGAAATATGAGCACAGGTGGGGTTTTGAGAAAAAAGCTGTAGAGTGGAGGAGTGCTTGACGAGGCGGATGTTGTCCAAAATCCTACTGGTATCATACACTCCCGTGTGAAAGGTTATCGGAACCGCCCCATCACCGCTCCCAGGGCAGGACAGCCCGCTTGCCCGTAACCGCTGCATGGCAATGCCTAGATTAGCATCTCTACTCCGAGTACTTGCCGATTTCCCTTCTGCACCTTCAGTCGAGGAATAGTTGCCATGTAGATATAGCTCACTCCATCTCCTAGCCACCCGTTGAAGCTTTCCCCTCGGCTAAACTTGATATGGACTAGAATAGCGTGAATATTTAGCGAAACAAGGAGGGATCTAGGCGTAAGTATATAATATTGATAGAGAGGAAACGCCAAATTCCCTCACACACATTTCAGACATTCTTTCCTGAATAACCCTCCCAAAATCTACCTGTAAATTGTCATCCATCCCCTCTGGCTTGTCATCTCTGCTGAGTCTCATTCCCTGATAATTCCGGATATCGTCCGCCTGTCCTGAGCAAGGAGGCCGGAGCAAAAGCATGCGATGGTAACATCTTCCTCCTTTCCCTAATCGCACAACCTATAGATTACAAGGGGGCTGGGTTTCTCACCGTGAATGATTTCCTTCTCTTTTCAAGAGCTCACTCCCCTCAGTTACGTCTTGCCTCCCTCCGAATTCCCAGAGCAGAACAAGATTGGCATTATTATTTCGCTTACACCACCTTCCACTCCCGAAGCTGTCTTGTTCCAAAAGCCAATCCCCGACCCCGTCAACTCGGCTGGTGCGCACGCCATAATATCTGTTATCTGGATCAAGTGAAAAGAGCCAATGCCTAATAAGTACATCTGAAATTGGTTTTGTTGCACTTCCGTATTGGGCGACTTAGTTAGAATTGCGGTCGCCGGGTCACCGACCCCGTGCCGCCAGGCAGTGATCCCAAGCGGCCAGTCCGTCCGGCTTTGGGTACGGCCGGACTGTGGGCAAGCGGCTTTCCAAAACCAAAGCCGGGTCCGGCCTGGGTAACCTGCAGGTGGAGAGCGATCCTCCCTATCCCCAGATCAGGAATCCCAAGTTCTGCTTGACCCTGTCGCCCCTTTGCAAGCGGAGATAACTACCAACAGCTATACCTATCCTGTCCATATCCAGAAGAAGCGGCCCGATCCTTAAGCAAAGAATACCGGGAATCTTGTGGGACATTTAGCCTCAGCGACTGCTAGCGAAAATGGTAATATTAGAGTTGACGTTGAGTTAATATCTAGCATCAACATGGATAACGAGATCTTTATAACGCAACTTCACCTTGGCTGAGCAGGAGTACTGCCGAAAGGCTCCTAGCTACCAAGCTAGTTTGGCCGGTAGATGGAGCGCTAAGGAGGGTGTCTTCAAGGTGTTAGGCATTCCCACCAAGGGTGCCCGTGCTCGGTCAAGCCACATTGTAAATGCTCAGTCATGACAAGGATGCCCCTCTTGTCGTGGTATTTTTATGGTCATTCCCTATCCTATTTGACCCCTGGTTTCTAATTTATTCATAATTGGACTGTGATTACAAGGAAGTAGGCAGCAGGGCTGGTGTGAAGTGGATCCAAGCATCCATCAGTGACAGGGAGGCACAGGCAATTGCGATTGTAGTTTGGAGTTTTTAAGTACATGGGGTTTCTTGCTTTTAGCTTTTGCTTTTGCTTTTTGTCTCGCTATCGCCTTTCCCAATTATCTCACGATTTACTAATACCAATATATACAATAATTCTCTTATACTGATGCATGTGGCGGGAAACTTGTCAATGGGTATTTAGGTGGACATTAAAAATAAATCTCTTCTATTATGGGTGTTTTCTGGATGAAACTGAAAGTTTATCCTATTAGGGTGATTGAATTAGTCCGGCGCATTGGTCGCTAGGCAAAGAAAACTGTGGAATGAGTTTAGTGAGGATACCCAATACTTTTATGTCGCCCCCAGGGGGGTAAATACCCGCCTAGATGCTACCTTGTCTCTAAAAGCTTTCTACAAATCAATGGATGGTCCTATAACAGATATCGCAAGTGGAATATAAAACCAAATACCAAGGCTATTTAGTGCAGTTGAATTGACCAAAGAGTATATAGTTTTGGCACTGGGAGAAGGGGAAAATGGAGGATAAAAGGTTTTGTTAGGCGACAAATAGAGATTAGTCTGATTTTGGAATTTTTTACATGGCGACCGGCCTAAATGACTTAAATAGGCTGTTGTTATTAGGGCTTTGTTATTCCATGGGCAAACCAGTGTCCTATTCCACTCCCGTTAACCTAATGATCCTCTCGCCGTACCATCTGAATCGTTCTAATTCACCTGAAGCACCACCGGGCAACCACCCTACTTCTTTTACCCTTCCGCCTCCTTTGCCAAATCAGCTAAATCCCCTTGAAGAAGGGCATACTTTTCTGTTGATCATTTTCCATAGCAGGTCTTGTAACCCGATCTACAGGCTGATTCTGCCGCACATGGCTCGAAACTTGCCCACCCTGTTGGTGCGTTAAATAATGGGAGAAACCACTGTGACCGACAGTAGAGTAAACGAACCTTGCAAAAAAGCAAGCTAAAAGACATAACTCTTTTCCAATTTTCCAAAGCCGAAGAAATGAATTATAATATCAACTAGCTAGATCAGAGAAGGAAAAAAACAAAGAAATGAATTAAGAAGCAACCCCAGAAATTGCGTGCCTAACCATATAGCGCGTCCCACTTGCTGATAGATGTGTTCCACTGCCGGAGGTGTTGGTCGAGGTTTCGCTACCCTTGCCACTGGAGATAGTTGCCACAGATATATCCCAGAGTGGCAATGAGGGCGCCAGGCGTGGAGGTAGGGGTGGTGGGTCGGGGATAAAGAATGCGAGTGGTAGGAAGCAGGAAACTAGATGCTCTCGTAGTTTTAGGGGGGATGTATGCTCATATATAGTTTGGAGGTCCGTTTACCCTTGGGTTGGCGCTATGACCCGAAATGGACTGGGTACCGGCTATACCTTATTGCGCTGAGCTCCGAAGCACTTCTCCCTCCTTTGAGAAGATTGCTGATACCCTGCCCTATTGGCAATGGCTTGTTCCAAGCCTTCATTTCATAGAAAAAAGAAAATCTGCGGAAATCGTATGATACTGAATTCTTCCTTCTTCAAGTTTTAGCTAGTTGGGTGCAACAATACAACTGTGATAGATAGTAGTCATCAATAACTTTTGCCCTTGCGAAATCCCATTATTCTCATGTTACTGTCTACCATAATACCAAAACAGCCGATCTTAGCAAGGGGTAGTTTGATAGGAAAGAAGAAAAGAAAAAGTTTAGACATTCTAGAACTTGATGAAATTCATTCTCCCCTCTTCTCCCATTTTAGCCAAGTGACATATTATCATTGGAGCCCATGAGAGCAAGTGTGTAGAATAGATATAAAAAAATCAAAAACAGCGCTTAATCACTTACTGCCGGTACCAAATAACCTAGTGATCATATATGAACAGGGGTTCACCCACTTACGGCTGGTCTTTGAAATAATATAGTATCATAACAATTCTATCCAATTCGTGAGGAGCCTATAGCTTTAGGTTAATGTGAGGGCCGTGCGACCAACTGGAGAGAGCCTAGGATGAGTTGCCCAAGCCGACTATCGACATTAGCTCCCTTGTAGATTAACTCCCTGGTAGGTGGGCTGTATTGTAGTCTATGCCAGTACAGTGCAGGAGTGCATGAGATTTCAAAGATTGGACCTATGTTACAGGTTCTATGAGGAAGAGGGTGGGGGTCAGGTCAGGAGCACATTAAGGCTGTCTGCTGGGATGGATCGGGCTTGGAAGTTTTATACTTGAAGTTTATTACATTGGTGTGTCTCTGTATCACGCCGCTATTATACTAGGAATGGGATGGAAGTAAGGCCGGCGGTCGGATTGATAAAGTCTGAGAGATTCAGGAGGAGGATCTAGGCGAATGCAGAGAGACGGCCGGGAAATATGACTTGCTACTACCTCTGTAGGAGGATATATGTCTAGGCCGGTAAGAGTGGACTGTACCCAGTACACCGAGGATAGCCATACACATCATACAAACACATCAGTTCAGACACAAAGTTCACCCTATAATCTGTAATCTAATAGATTCGAAATAGTATATACAGCTCATAACACCTGCATAATTTACATGAAATAAGACTGGGGATCGGAACCCCCCTGAACCATTACCCAAAGCCTAGAAACACAAGCACGGAAACAAAGAAAATTAATTACTAGTTCTACCGTAGGCGACAAGGTCTTCGTACATGTCCGATTAGCCGGAACCTGACCGATGCACTGGCAATTGGTCAGTTTGCACACGTCCTCAAAGTATTCCTTGGTCAGTTGGAAAGGCTTCGCCGTCACCTTAGGGATATATTTTCCCACAAGCTTAGTAGGGTCAATCGAGGACTTGGCTATCTTTTTCACGAGAAATAATATGAAGAGTTTGGTTCAACTACACAAAAATGCAGAGTGGAATGGGGACGTCGATGCATGTGAAAGGAATTGTGGCGAGACTGCGCTGGAGTTCGACTGGTTTCGGTCTAGCGGCAGTTTGCTTAGCACATTTCTGAATAATCTCAACGAGCCTCGGCGTGACGTCCTAGAGGGACATTTTCACCATGAGGGAATGGATGTCAATTTTCTACATCGTAAAGAAGCTAAGAAAATTGGTGAGGCAGTCAAGGGCGCGTGACTAAGGGCATGTCAATAAGAGTAAAAGAGAGGGTTAATGGAGAACCACTTACATCGCTAGCGCAGAGATATTGCTAGTTAATAATATTATAATTGACAGCTTCCTACAGCCATTTAGTCTCTTTGGTGAAGTTGTCAACAACGTACTGGAGAGTTTGCTCATTTGAGGCTTTAGAAATATGACTAGGATTGACACCAATCATAGAGTAGTTGCTTCATCCCTCGGCATCGCGCTCGACGGCGGCTTGCATAGTCAAACAAGGGCAGAAAACACCAGAGACCAAAGGCTCAATTGGCATAACCTCGGTCAAACCCACAAGAGCAGAGTATTCACCTAGCGAATGTCCGGCGAAAAGGGAATCGCGCTGGATAACCCACGAGATCTCATCTCCGCAAGAGAAGCCTTCTCCATAAGAGTGAGTGCGGGGTGGGTGAATTGTGTTGGGGATAAAAGACCAGTCGAGCAGCAGTATGTGTACAAGGTAGTTGTCTCTATGACGTCTTTGAAGATATTCTTCGATTTGGTTGATCAGTTCCTGCCAACACATATCAAAAGTCGTCGACATGAAGTTGTACCAACTAGTCGTTCAACGCGGTCCGCCAGGATGAACTGTCAATTCCTTGGGGTTATTCCTGACACTGTTTGTGATTGCGAAACCTATAATACAATTAGTTGCTGGAGGGGAATAAGAAGGGAGTTTGCTTGCCATAATTGCCCATAAAATGTGTATCAGCCATGTCCCAAACCTCCCTAGCTACAGGCGAGAAGTCGTACAAACACATCTCCATACCTTTCTCCTGACTTCCTTGGCCTGTAAGTATACAGGCAGATACTGGTTGCTCAACTTCCGCCTCTCCGACAAGCACCTTCTCTTGAGTTTCCTTGTTGGTGGCCACAACTTTGATCATTTTTCTACCGCTGGCCATCCCGGTATGATGCAACTTGGTTTCAATATCGCAATTCGGTAGTACCATACCAACAAAGTTAAAAGAAAAAGATCTAACCGTGGCAATGTTGTTCTAGGCAGCCCAAGTTTCAACAAGAGACCTCACTGCCGCAGATGAGAACATTCCATGAGTCATGGTTCCAGCAAGGTTAGCATTGCTAGAGAAGGTTCCCGAGACCTGAATTGGATTGCAGTCGCCCGACACACAACGGGCATATCCTTCGTTTCTAGCCGGGTCTCTGATGAGAAGTTCCGTTTCCGCGTTAAGAGGAATAGAATTGTTGAAGTTGACAGGCGGTTCGATAATTGTGCCGTGGCGTTGTAGAAAGTTAATTGCCGGGTTTCCGTAGCTCTGACCGGTAATGTACTGGACAGATGCAACTTGTATAACTTCCTTTGTAGGTAACTCAACCAGCCCATGTCTGAGACTCTCAATGGAGCAGAAGATCATCGCATTTTTGACTCGGATAAAGCTTGCGAAGCGACAGGTAAGCGTCTTCCCTAAAGGTTCGGTGTCAGCATCATCGAGGTGGAACCGTTCCTTAGCTTTGAGCGAAGGACAGCAACATCTCTGCCCGATGCCATTTGCACTTGCATTGGTCTCTCGATCTTTTGTTGGAAAGTGTTTTCATAGTCGGTGTAGGTGGCCCTAAACAAGGATTGTGAAGTAACCTCCATAATTGGTCCCCCATCCCTCTAGATTGTTCCACAGACCTCCACCATCTTTCCCAATGCCGGCTTTAGAACGGCATTGATTGGGCTTTGGGTTCAAAAATATCATCCTTCATGAAAGGCTCCCGGCGAGGAAGAATACGGAAGCTTTTGAGAGGTGAACCAGCTTGAGAAGATCGCCGTCAATTGTCTTCGGGAAGATTGGTTTGATGATAGATTTCCACCAAACCACAATTGCGAAATCCATTGGTGCGTGTACAGTCTTCCCTGGTCGCTCGACAAAAGCCTTGCCATTGCTCCCAACTGCGTGAACGAAATCGGCAATCGCCTGCCCGTAACCTTTGCGCGTCCGCCGTCAAATATATCATTTATGGCCACATCGAAAGCAACTTCCTCATCGCCGAACCAGAGCACTGAGTAAAATTCCTTGATTCCACCCCCCACTCCTCCCCTGCCTCGCGGATAGATGCAGTGGCAGTCCTGGGATGATAGCGGAACCTGAGTGGTAAGGACCCGGGCTTCCCCAGATGGTGGGCTCCTCAATGAGGTCAATGAGAATCTCCTTCTCTTCCGACATCTTAATCTCGACAATCTTGACATAGCAATCACCAGAGTGGATTTTCTCTTTCACAGCAATGACAGTTTTAGTAGAATCCCTTGCGTTGTTGATTTGGATTATTATGCCATGCGGATGAGCAAAAATGGGGTTCGTTGGATTGCCCTGGAATTTGTTGCCCTGAACGAAAATATCGCTGTTAAATAAGACATGTCTCCACGAGCAGGTTGGACGGGTAAGCAGCCTCAGCCAGGGGTAAGAATCGGGAAGGGTACTCTGGGAGGCGGACGCCGAGAGGCTACATGTGGTTTTTCCACCCTCGTCATAAACGGTCAACCCATTAGCCTTGTGAATGCAGTGCAGAGAAGTGATCGGCGTCCCACCAAAATACTCAACAAGAGGGATCGCGCTCATGTCACTGCCAGAGACATCCATAGTTAGTGCAGCGATGTGCCCTTTCTGGATTCAGTGGAGGATATCCTTGAGGGCTCATTGACTGCGATGAAGTATTTGGCAGCCATAGTTCCCTGAAGAATGCACATTCTTCCTACATACTAGCAAACAACAGGCTCGAGATCTTAGGATAGCTAAAGGGACTCCTTCTTAAACCAGAATTCGAAACCCCCGTCAACTGAAGCAACAAATAGCACAGGCCCCAGGCCACGCCGCTGGCATAGATGGAGGAAATACTGAATATCCTGTGCATTGATCACTTGGGTGTTGGCATCCATGTAAGGGCTAGAATGATTTAGGTAGTAGCGGAAGGATGGTTCAAATCGGCCTAGCTTTGGAGTAGGGAGACCTGACCCGCAACGGGAATGAAGCGTTGCTCAATATGTCGGATGAAATCCCTAGTAAGCTGTCGTAAAGAGGGATCGCTCCAGCGGGACTCATTCTTAAGGTAAATAAGTTCAACCATTCAACGGATGCCCTAGGCATAGGTCATGTCTTGGAGATCAACGGCCTCCCAATCAGAATTTGGACCAAACCAAGTCTTTTTGAAATCATCATTCAGGCGTTTGACAATATGGTCATGTTGCTTCTTAAGGTCCACGCGGCGCTTCGCTTCATCGAGTAACAAAGTTATACGGCCCAACTCTCAGTACATTGCAGGCAGGTTAGCTGAAAAACATTTGCGTAACAAAATACCGATTGACACCCACCAAAGTCTGACCACACTGGTGGCATGCTTGTGGATTGGCTTGCTCATCTCGACCATACCGGAATAACACCACCACCACCAGCGGGCCCATACAGGTCTTCTCGCAGTCCTTATCATCCAATACCACTGCGTAGTAGATAGCTTTCTTGGCCTAGAACACAATATCAATTGGAATGCGCTCGATGGTGGCATTGGTCAAGGTAAACCTACAGCCAAGCTAGTATGTGCCTCCTTTGCAGTCATCATTCTGCTAGGAAACAAAACAGCGGTGAAAGGGATCGGAGGGTACCCAAACTCCTCCTACCAGGGTCTTGTCCAATAAGGATAGGTATCTTCCGCCCAACCAAACCCAGAGCCAGTAACAAGGACAATGGTAGCCATTCTCCGGATGAGTACCTATATCTCAAAGATTTGTTGATGAAAACCTTGAAAGGAGTGATGACCGCCCCTCTTCCTCCGCCCCACTGCAGAATTACCGGGAGAGTTCGGATAGCCACTGCAAGATTGATGACTTGTTGGATAGTATCGATAGAGCCGGGCTTAAAGGAGATGTGTTACAACCCGCTGGTAGCAATGTAATCGCTGGTAACCCCGATTGACTGTACCCCGATGCCGATAATTAGCCCTTCAATCGGAACAATAGCGGTAGCGATTGGAGAGGTGGGGTTTTGCCGTCCCGTGGGGTTCAGGTAGATATGATTAACCGTGATACCGGCACCAGGGATGGTATTCCGTTCAATTTTCTGAGGAGGTGGAGTATGGCCCTTGGCATTGTAATAACCACCACCTGCCAATTTGCGTCAGCATAGAATATACAAAATTCCAAGGAAATGAGGTAACTCACAGACCAATTCAATCTGATACCCAGCATTCATAGTGGCTGCAACAGAGTCCCACCGGAAAGTACAAAGTGTCATCCCAGGAACCATGACAGGCTGCCGTCCAAGGAACCGAGAAAATTTGGTATCAATGAATGTCTCCCTGTTTCGTTGGTACCAATTTAGGACCGTGCTCCTTGCACCAGTCGACCGAATATTTGACTGCATGCTCGGAATCTCTGTCCAGTAGCTCGGGTTTGTATCCAACCTCACTGTTTCTGCCTTGGAAAGCGCCCGCTATGATCATGCGTACACCAGTGCCGTCTTTATTTGGCAGAACACCAAGCCCGGAAATGACCCCAGGACCAAGGTCCAGGATGTTGGTTGCCCTAGGGAAAAATGTGGCTGTTTCCCTATGAACCGGCTGCTAAATAATCCTATTAAACAATTCAGCAATGATTGATTCATCGCCTGAACCATCACGGAGGCCTTGACCATTGGAAGTGTGGAAAACCGGAATTGCGAGATCCTACCGGGGGAAAGCCCTTATCTCTCCAAGGTCCTCCAAAATGATACCAGTGGCAGATTCAAGGTAAGGAGAGTGGAGTGGTGCAGATATAGGCAGGAAACGGTTTGTGAAATGAACCTTCCTCTGGGTAAAAGGAACGCGATTCTGGTCCAATCTGGTTGGTGCTTTGACCTTCATCAGGTTAAGGTTAATGCGGTAAAGGGATTCGAGAGAAGCGGTTACGACAACGTTCCTCGCACCATTAATTCAGGAGGGGTGGATATGCCTATCCTTGGGCAGGTGCGTGTTGGCAATATCAAGATGGTACCTGACCTGGGCTTCAGGAAGGTCTCGTACCGACAGCATGGTCAATGGAGTACTTTCGCCCTCATTGATGGAGTCCCACAGCGTGCCACGAGCGAGTGAAGTGAGGGGATATGTTTGCTGGGAACGGCAACCGATCCAGAAATGAATGGTGAGAGTGTTGAATGTGATAGGGTGGAATGAATCCTAAGCTGATGCAGATGCGATCGCGGCGGCAGCAACGATGCCTTGAGAATGGCCAGTTGTACCTGCAAGTCTTCTCGGAGTTCCCCAGGTTCCCTGGTTAGAAATTTGCAAGTTAGGTCGTAATGCCCCAGTTGCACCAGGCCTATCAAGGGGAAGCATACAGGAGGGGAACTAGATAGGTAATATCAGGGGTAGATTCATCATCCTGCAGCAATCTCATAACATCAAGCCCCTTGGAATACCTTTTGCCTATGAGGTGATCTCGCGAAAGTGGCGAAGGTAGCAGGGCACAACACACCAAATGATTTCTCAACCAATCCGCCATGAAAGCTGAAGATTTCTCGAAGCTGGTTAAAGTATTTTTCGATCTTTCCTTGTCCTCCGGAGAGTGCATAAACCCCAGCGGCTTGTTTGGCTGCGGCACAAAACAGAGCCGATTCGTGTGCTTTAATGGGTCGGTAAGCCGCTCGGCAAGAGCAGTAATAGGATTTGACCACATCCGGCCTCTTGGACGGAGTGCCAGGCAATTGAGCGGCCACTGCATAAGCTCCATTGCCAACATATGACGGGCTTCCAACTGAGTCAGAACAAGTCGTGAAACGTCCCCACAGGTTCCCGTGCGTCATCCGCCCCTTCAGTAACCTCCGACGTCAACGAAGGCCAAAAACCAGGAAAGAAGCTCGGAGACTAATGATGGCTACTCGCCGAGAGCAAATTCGTCTGTAGGAGGCGGCACTGGAGATACAAACCACTGGCGAAGCTCGGTTGCATTATAGTGAAGGGTGGTGAGGATGAGGAGAGCGTTCTCAAGTGACTTGTGATAGAGAAGAGGGCGGAAAGAGGATGCAGAATGAGGGGTAGAGGCCACCGTGGTGGTTCCCGATGCGCCGTATACAACCAAGATTGCCCGGTAAAATGGAATTTGTTGGGCTCAATGGAGATTCTTTATAATCAGTAATTAGTATAAGTCATCATGAATTGAGTAGGGAGGAGGGAACTCAGAAACAATAGACAGCGGGTAAGATGGAAGGGGCAATAGGAGGAACAATAAAAAAAAGACTCCCACGGGAAACTCACAATTGTGATGAAGGAGGTTATGGCCAAACATTACTATTTCGTAAGGAGAGAAAGGGGGTAAAAAGAGCAGAAGCGGGGAAAACGATAGAGATGGAAGAAAATCCTTGAAGTATAGAAGAGAATTCTAGGGTACCGTGAAGTCGTGGAGGAGGCAATTAAGGAGGGTAGCTTGAGGAGAGAATGATGGGGGAGGGAGATTATGAAAGAGGTGAGGGGCTGATGGGGAGAATCATCTTGGTGTAAGGAGGGTTGGATGGTGGGGGACGTTCGGGGGTGCACAGAGTTTGGCACGTATCATATGTGTCGGGGTGTCTTTTGGATGTGGGAAAGGGGGGTTCAATTGTGCCTCTTTGGAACCGTGACTACACCAGCCCAGATGTCAGAGATGCGGCAAAAAAAGGGAGAAAAAAGGTAAAAGTAAAATAGTGTTATCTTTTTTTTTCTTTTTTTCCCGAGGTGTCTGAGCAATCCCTGCCCATCAGTCCGTTGCCACAAAATGTTGAGAGCACCAATGCGGAGATAAGATATCCTGTTCTCGGTTTCTGCCTGGAGCGGAACCTTGGGACAGGGGCCCTTGCGACATATCGATACTGTGGTGGGAGGAGGAAAACGAGAAACCTATTCAATTCAAGCGAGTCTCTGACCCTCCCAACAGAATACTTGTATCATATGATACCCTCCAAGTTATTTTTATCCCAGCAAAAACGCAATGCTTCACCCTCTGCTTAAATATAAATTGAAGATCTCCTGTTCAGGTAAATGCGAAGGCATCATGGCAAGCTGTGTGAATGGTGCTCATTTCTGTTCTTGGTACTAGAAGAAATCGTTTGTTTTTAGATAAATTACATTTCCCTACGAGTACTAGCTGGCTTTTGAGCTAAAAATATACTCGAGTTTGGTACCAATAAATACACTGGTGGTAACGACAACTCTTGCACCACAGCTACCGAGACCCTGTAGAACTTCCGCTCCAATATATCTGACGCCAACACCAGTCATCAAAACATTTTTATTTCCAGAAGTAATGCGGGACTGAACAATGTTAGCAAAAACTGCCTAACAGACCGCTCAAATATTACTTACCTGGGCGGCCCGTCACCCCCATCTACCATCTTCCCTTCCCCCCAAATGAAGGAATCGCATTCGTCCCGACCCTTTCCCGACGACAGGGCCTTTTTGCCTCCAACCTTTCTGTGTGCCTTTGCACTCTGCGTAAACATCTGAGCTTCATTCATAACCAAACTGTAGAAGAAATTTGGATAGCAGGGTTTTGATTTGTACCTGGGACAATTTAGAAAGCTTGTGTTATTGCGTGATAATCTTGTAAACCTTGGCCAAATCGTTCTGAACTTTAGTTCGGTCGCCATATTCAGGGCTCGTTTCCCCATCAGTCTGGTTAGGAGATTTTGGTGTGGAAACTAGTCTCAACCGTCTAGTTTTCACACCAAAATCTCCTAACCAGACTGATGGGGAAAAGGGCCCTCAGTGAGCCTTCCCCCGGTGGCCATTTCCCTAACATAATGTCCAAGTTTTTGAATGCCGGTCGCGGCACTTGGCAATATTGCATATTAATCTTGGAATCAATGGTGGTCTGCGGCGCGGTTGGATACTGAACGTCTTTGTACACAGGAGCTGCCACAAGGACCTCTTGGCAGTTAGCGAGAAGCTGGTAACAGAGATCCTCGGCTAGGCGATATGTTTCACAGCGCTTTGCGGGGCAATTCTCGATATGATATTGCATTAACCGCAGTAGGGTAGAATTTGATGGGTTCATGCTTGGAATGCATTGTGACACTTTCTTGGTTGATAAGCCTGAGGCGGCTAGAGATGGTGTGCGTCAAAGTACATGTTAAGCGCCTCTTGTCAACCCCAGTTCCACGACGAATCGCAAGCCCTAACCTTCAGCGGGGAGAAGGAGGGTTCGATACCGTAGGCATAGAATTCCCCCTGTTCGACGTTCCACAAGCCAATCAGTGCTTCGAGAAGCTTGTTGGATTCTTGTGCCCCCACAAACGGCTTTTCGCTCGATCGGAGATCCGTCCCAAAAAACCGTGAAGCAAACAGCTACAATTACTGCTTGAAGAGTGCTCATGGGTCCTTAGTCAGGCCATCAATTGCGGCAGGATCCATCATCATTCCCCCAGAAGAGGAACCAGCGGCGATACCTCCAGCTGCAGGGCCCGAGAGTGATACTCCAGCGCTAGCAGCATACTTTGTTACAGCATGATTTAAAAATTCCTTTCCGTCGTCCTACTTCTGAGTCTTTCTGCGCACTCTATTATTATAGCAGGCATCATGGCGCTATCCTATCTGCCGGATTGTAGACCGTAGCGATCGGTCGGGTATTTTCTGGCTGTGGTATGATAACATAAAAGCCACCGGGCATCCTGGAAGAGATCATGCGGGCAATCATAGATCTAGATTGCTTGGAGTGCTGTCCGTTGAAGGTTGTCTGCATGACTGCTCCCAGCTGGTCAAGAGGTGTGTTCTCTGGTTTCCCAGGGGTGTTGCCGAAGTCCCTCTCTAAATCTAAAATCCTATCCCGTTAACATAACCAAAAATTGAAGATACAGAGATAGAAGGGAATTAACCTCCGAGAATCTCATTCTGCAATGTAATCTTTCCATTAAGGAGATCCTTGATGGCTTTTGAGAGTGGAATTTCGGAAAGCGCTTTTTTCAACTTATCGGCAATAAGAGATCAGACAATATCCACAGCCTGAAGTGGTTCATCCGCAAGTTCGGCTGCCGGTCCACAGGAAGCTGGTGGATCTACCTCTAGAGGAACAGCACCTGAGGCAGATGCGGAAGAGGCCAGAGGTGCTGATGAAGATTTTGCGAGCCTCTCCTCCTCTTCCTCCAAATCCCCAACACGCTCAACATCGTAGTAAATCTCTTTGGAGTCCTTATTTTAATAAGGAATCTGACGCTAAAGGGATTGGGCTGCATCATAAGCTTGGTATTTGGCGGCTAGGGTACGTCGGGCGACTCCCACCTAATGTACCCGACTACCCGACTTTGACTACCGTAGGTGCTCCGTAGTATGTTGGGATAGAATAACATCTTGAGTTTCAATGCTGAGACATTGGCGCAATTAGCAACGGTTTCCGAATGTGAATAAATAAGGATCACAAGAGTTCAATCCATCTCACCGGCTTGCGAATTGGTTAGCCAAAAGCTCTAGCATCATGGTGTAAGAAAATTCCTGCTTGTGTTCGGGTCCCATAATGACGTTGTGGTGGGAGCGGAAGAGAAGAAGTTGAAAGTTGAGCTATCAGAGGGGGATCTAAAGACGCTGCGACCGCAGTTTTAGACAAAACAAATATGAGCTGTAGATGGAAAAAATAATTAAATTATGAAAACGGCTCCATAGCCAGTCTAATGACTAGATTCTATTTAGTGTAATTGTCTTCTTAGGAATGAAAATATAGCGGAGAATTTCCAACAGATGCGAAGGGACATGCGGGATTGAGGCGTAAAAAAGGGATAATAGGAGAGACTAAGAGTTTGCGCAGGCAAAGAAATGACAGGAGGGTGAACAAAGAGGACGGGTGAAAGGGTGGTGTACGGCAAGCAGGTATCATAGGATGAATGACGAAAGGTCATAACGGGAGGTATGATACAGAGGAGGGCAGGAGGAGGGGGAAGACAGTGGTGGGATAACGACGTGAGGCTAGTAGATTAAGTTTTTAGGGCAGGTTTGATCTTGGGCAAAGGTTCCGGCATGAGAACTAGTAGAGTATCATATCATACAGTAAGCTAGAGGTGCCTAACTCAATTCCAGTAGCGTGGAGAAAACATTGTGGTTACCTGTACGGTATAATAATTGTACAGTACAAGGATGTTGGTGCTGGGTTGAGCGGCACAACACTTCTGTATCTGCTGAGCTAGCCTCCCGAAGCGAAGTTTTGGGAGCAGGTCTGCGCCTGTCCACATATCTCCCCACTGAAGAAGAGCTACAATCAGCAGATCTCGGGCTCTCCATACAGAATACCAGCAATGTTTTCTTATCCCAACAACAACGTAATGTTTGTATCCACAGAAAAAGAAAATATTTCTTCAACTTTTGGGTGAGAAAGAACAATCATGAAAATGCCTAAACAAATGAAAGGTTTCCTTAAAAATAAACGACACATTAGTCGCTTCTGGCATGAATAATATCAGCCCTTGAGAACACCGGATGGAATTACCAAATGCCAGAAAGCATCATAATATGATACATAAATAGAGAAAGGAAAAAATTCAAATATTGAGACCCGAGTCAGCAGGAGGGGAGGGTCTGTGGCATTTGAATTGAAGGGCTGGGTGAGTAATGTGGAACCAAGCATGTAAAATTGGAGAATAGCAAGGTGAAAAAACAAGCAGTACAGGGTATGTATGTGAAGACAAATTATGAAAAGAAAGAAAGGAAAGGTAAGTTCAAAGGGGGGGAGCTACACCTTTATCTTAGTGTAGAGAGATGACATGTGGAAAGACGGGGTTTCATAAAAGGGAGCAAGTAACTAATCAGATACCCAGATGAAGCAATAGCAAAGCTGCCGCATGATTCTCAGTATCCACATCTGGTAATAGTAATGCACCATGCATTCCTGCATTACACTCATCAGAAAGGTTGCGGAGGCGCTGCAGCGGACTGCAGTGCTTCAGATAAAGTTCAGAAATTTCATTTATCATATGAGGGCTAAGGACATCCTTTTGAAACTCTGGCATAATCCATGGCCAGTGTAACAATCCTACACCGGCGTAGTTATTTATACAACAGGTAACGAATTACTTACGTGGTTCTTCTTAGACTATCCTTATAGTCTTGATTGTTCTTGAATATTCGAGAGAGTATTCTTCTTTCCGAGATTAACTTATAATCTCTTCTTCGTTGATAGACTATCTTATAGTCTTCGTATCGCACATCAATGTCTTATTGGGGAGAGATGTAGACGGAACTTCTTCGTATCCTAATAAAGTCTTGTTTGCTCTGACGCTAAGAGCTCGAGTGCTGGCATACAAGCGAGAGGTAAAGGTAAAGGTAAAGGTAAAGTTATATTGTAAGAAAGTACTCAGATGGTCGCGTGAAGATCCTATATCTACGTCCCGTCGCGAGCCTTTATATAGGCCTCTTCCCGCAATAACCCTGACCCTGGTGACTCATACCTATGAGTCACACGATCATGACTCATAATGAGTCATACCCGAAATCCATCAGATGACTCATATGAGTCACTGCGCAA
>Ga0307509_10005883_pt1 | contig 16800 bp, 22 predicted proteins | sample 10_EM_MG_FD_202245 | JGI IMG/M metagenome (GOLD analysis project Ga0307509, IMG submission 202245) | Populus trichocarpa ectomycorrhiza microbial communities from riparian zone in the Pacific Northwest, United States - 10_EM | ecosystem: Host-associated > Plants > Roots > Unclassified | place... | reverse complement strand
GTTCGTAATGGCAACATCTCATGCCAATCTCTATACGTGATTACCATTTTCTAAAAAATCTTTTTGATGTTCTTGTTGGCGGCTTCTACTACGCCATTCATTTTTGGTTGGTATGGCGAGGAATTTGAATGCTTGATCTTCCATTTAGTACACAGCTCCACTATCATTTTGCCGTTGAAATTCTGTGCATTATCGGTCACTATTTTTTCCGGAGGACCATATCGACAAACCAAGTCCTTTTCTACAAACCTTTTCATTACCTTCTGTGTTACATGGGCATACAAATTAGCTTCCACCCATTTTGTGAAGTAGTCAATAGCCACGAGGATGAATCTATGCCCATTGCTAGCTTTTGGGTTAACAGGACCGATCACATCAATTCCCCACATTGCAAATGGCCAGGGAGATGTTAGATTAAATAGAGGAGCTGGAGGCGTAGTGACCTTGTCACTGTAAACTTGACACTCGTGACATTTTCTGACATAGTCGATGCAGTCTTTCTCCAATGTCATCCAAAAATAACCAGCTCTTTGTATTTTCCTTGCTATCATATGCCCGCTAGCATGAGTTGAGCAAATCCCTTCATGGACCTCTCGCAATGCCTTTCTAGCATATGTCGCATTCAAACACCTTAGCAAGGTTCCGTCAAATGATCTTTCATATAAAATCTCCCCATCTAAATAGAAATCTATGGCCAATCTTCTCAGGGTTTTCTTATCCATTTTAGAGGCTCCCACCGAATATTCGTGATTTTGCACAAAATTCTTGATATCGTAGTACCAAGGCTTTCCTTCTATCTCTCTTTCAACTAAGCAACAGTGAGCTGGGTCATTTCTGATGTCAATATGTACAGGTTGTACCTTATACTCGAGATCAATGGTAGTCATAACAACTAGTGTGGCCAAAGCGTCTGTGAAATGGTTCCATTCTCATCCTAGATGGGTGAATTTAATCTCTTTAAATTCTTTTGCTAGTGTGGATAGGTATTCCTGGTACGGCCTCAACTTTTCTTCTTTGGTTTGCCATTCCCCTTTTATCTGACAGATAATCAACATTGAGTCCCCATATACATCTATCTTTTATATCTTTAGGTCTAATGCAGCTTCTAAACTGAGGATACAAACTTCATACTCAGCTGTATTGTTGGTGCACTCGAAATGCAGTTTAACCGAAACCGGATACTGTTTCTTATTAGGAGAGATTATTACCGCGCCGACCCCATTACCATATACATTCACTGCCCTGTCAAAAAAATGGTCCACCAATATGTCTTCTCTTCTTCTTTCTCTATTGACAATATATCTTCATCGGGGAAATCAAAATCCAAAGGTTCGTAATCTTCAACAACGTTATTAGCCAAGTGGTCTATAATTGCACTTCCTTTTACGGCTTTCCTTGTCATATACACTATGTCATATTCTACTAATAAAACCTGCCACCTTGCAATTCGGCTTGAGAGATAGGGTTTGTTACAAATATACCTTAGAGGATCCACTTTTGAAATCAACCAAGTGGTATAGTATAACATATAATGTCGTAATCTCTTTGTCGCCCATACCAGCGCACAACAAAGCCTTTTTATCTCGGTGTATCTAGACTCACATTCGGTGAGTTTCTTACTTAGGTAATAAATAGCCCTTTCCTTCCTTCCGGTTTCATCATGCTAACCAATACACATCCCATGGCTGCTTCGGTTACTATTAGATATAATACCAGTGGTTTTCCTAATACTGGAGGAACCAATAAAGGTAGACTTTGTAAATAATGTTTGATTTTATTGAATGCCTCCTCACACTCTTCATTCCAGGTTCCAGGATTCTTTTTCCTTAATAGTCAAAAGATAGGTTCACATGTTGTTGTTAACTGAGCTATAAACCGAGCAATATAGTTTAACCTTCCCAAGAATCCTCTTACTTCTTTCTCCGTCTTAGGGGATGACATAGATTGAATGGCCCTTATTTTATCTGGATCCACCTCTATACCTCTATCACTTACCACAAATCCTACCAGCTTACCTGATTTAACTCTGAAAGAACATTTTGCAGGATTGAGCCTTAATTCATACTTCCTCAACCTCTTAAATAACTTCCTCAAAACCTTACCATGATCTTCTCTTTTTTTGGACTTGGCAATCATATCATCTACATACACCTCAATTTCCTTGTGCATCATGTCATGAAACAGAGTCACCATTGCTCTTTGATAGGTTGCTCCTGCATTCTTCTCTTCAACTTATTATTAGTATTATTATTTATAATTTATATAGTTAACCTCCTTGTGGTTCGACCCCGGTCTTGCCGGGTTATTTATTACTTCAACACTCCTGCACTTGGGAGAAGACATCAATCTTTTGGTCATGTTAGCAGTGCTTCATCTTTTTTCCCCACCCGTGTTTTTTTGTCACCTCCTTCGACCTTACCCTCTTCCATGGTGTTCACATTCATCATTGACAATTCCTAACCAAGGTTTTCCAAACCTTTATCAGGTTGCATTACGTATGTAGCCTATGGGAATGAAACCCTAAGTGGAGGGATTTCCAGCTCTTCCCATTCAGGCTCCCTTCCCTCAATCCTGACCTTTCTTTTTTCCCTTCTCCTACCTGCAGCCCATTGATAATCCTCCTTTTTAGGCATACACCCGAGCCCAATTCTTTGATTAGCATGTTTCATCTTTATGAGACTAGACCTTAATGGAATTCTGGTGATAGGGTTATACGGAGATGGAATTTCATGGTCTAAAAAGCATCTAGTCACCATCCTTATTTCTTTTGAGATCTTTGGCCTTCTTAATATTGTGTTCTCGGGAACCCAGTCAGTGTTCACAATCTCGAAAGCATGGACATTTCCGTCCTTGCAGTCTGCGACCTCAATGAAAGGTATGGCTATGTTCTTTATCATAGATATTGTTTTTTCAGCTTTGACAGTTACTAACATCCAGTTCATGATATACTTCAAGCATTGGTGTAATGATGAAGTTATCACCCCGGCTGCATGAATCCAAGGCCTTCCCAACAACATGTTATATGAAGGGTTGATATCCATAACTTGCAGTGTTACTAGGAACATTTACGGTCCCACATATAGTTCGACCTCTAAAGTCCCAATTATCTGTCTGGGTGAGCCGTCATATGCTCTTGCCATCATGGTACTTGGCTTTACGTGAGATTCATCGACTAGCATTTCTTTCAGCATGTGTTTTGGTAGCACATTAAGAGCCGAGCCATTATTGATGAGCACCTTTCCTATGAGGTAGTCTTTGCACCTAACAGTAATGTATAGGGGCTTGTTATGTCCAGTTCCTTAAGCACCTAGCTCATCTGCTGTGAAGTACAAATAATCAGTCGTATGAATTCTCCCAACCAAATGCTCCATGGTTTTCTACTCAATGTTTTGAGGCACATAAGCCTCATTCAATACCTTTTGCAAGGCATTTCGATGCGGATCGGAGTTGAGTATCAAAGCCATAAGGGAGATTCTGATAGGGGTCTTTTTTAGTTGATATACTATGCAGTATTCATTATGCTTTATCAACTTTAAAAATTCATTTGACTCTTCTTCAGTCACTGGCTTATTAACCTCTAATTCTTGGTCGACATCTACCACCTCTTTGCCTTTTGCTTTTCTTAACTCTTCAGGTGTGAAGCATCAGCCACTTCAAGTCATCCCACTAATCTTGGTTTGGAATGAAGGAACAATGACTTGGATGTTAGAGGTATAGCCATAATTGTAAGGCATGGCATTGTGATTTCCTTTTGTGTAGGAAGGTTTAGCCAAGATTAACTTTGGTGGCCCATTAACTGTTCGTTGGATCCTACACACCCCTGACAGCTTATCTTGGCCTTCCATCATACTTACCTCACGACTGCCCTCCATGGGTTCAATCCTCAACTCCCTCATTATCAGCATTTTCGCAATCCTTTTGCGAAACTCGATGCAATCCTCAATATGTTGTCCCCTTTTTCCATGGAACTCACAATAATCACATCCCTCCAAATGGCATTCAACATTTATCTCTAGAAATCTTGATTGTACCAACATGTCGTACAACTTCTTCATAGATACCTTCAACACTTACCTTGATTCCCAACTTCTATCATGCTCACTCTACTATTACTTGCGGCATGACTAGGGAATGGTTTGAATTGATGTTGGGTGTGTGTTCAAATGACACCCATCCTATCTTGATGAGCTCCAATAACCTCCTCTTGAAAGCGTAGCACATTTCAAGACCATGCTCAGGATTACCAACATGGTATTCGCAAGTCAAGTTAGGCTTGTACCAGATGGGGAATGGTGGTTGAAGTGGTAATGCGGGGATAGGAGCTATGTGTCCAATGCTGAGTAGTTTGGCATACAAGTCTTTCAAAGGCATGGGTAAAGGCGACAATTGTTCTGTAATGTATTTTGTATTTGGTCTTCGGTGGTTGTTTTGGTTGTTTGACTGGTTATTTGTTCGATTAGGGGAAAAAGATTTGCTAAAGTTCATGTGGGAAAATTGAGAGGTAGGTATTTATGGGTTATGGGAATCCACTCTCTTGCCCTTGTACCCACCTTCCAAGTTGTTAACGTCACCTTCCCTCTTCCTTCCAATAAAACCCTTCTTCTCCAACGGCTCAGCTATGCGTCCAGCTTTAATCCCTTGCTCTATCCTTTTAGCTATGCGTACCGCATCGTAGAAATGCTGAGATGAGCTACCAATTAGGTGCTCATAATAAGGTGCCTTGAAGGTATTGGCAAACAAGGTCACCATCTCTGTTTCTATTAAAGGAGGTTGGACATGTGTTGCCTCATCCCTCCACCTTTGTGCATAGGCCCTTACTGACTCTTGGCTTCTTTTCTCTATTGACATTAGACTTGTTCGATATGGAGCGATTTCCAGGTTAAACTTGTACTGCTTAAGGAAAGCCTTCACCAAATCTCTCCAGCTCCTGATCCTGACACTGTCTAACCTTATGTATCAGCTCAAAGTAGATCCTACGAGGCTATCTTGAAAGAAATAGATTAGCAATTTATCATCACGAATTACTTTCGCCATTTTGTTGCAGTAAGATCGAAGGTGACTGTTTCGGCATTCCAAACCGGTGTACTTAGTGAAATCTGGTATCCTAAAATCCTTTGGCACCACGATGTTTGGTACCAAACATAATTCGGTTGCTCGCATGGGGTCAAACCAGTCATTACCCTCAACTACCTTTAATCTTTCTTCCAAAGCAAACAGCTTGTCATGGTCCATCAAACTGGTAGACCTATTATCCGGGGTTCCCTCCGCCATTAAGTCTACAGTGATTGGAGCATGAGTTGGCTGGATAGGGGTGATGGGCACAAAGTGTTGTTCATTGGCTGAATTTGCCCCCTGGTTTTGAGATGCTTGAGGGATATAAGCTGCAGGCGGTTGTGTGGATGTTCCTTCCCCATTCTAAGCTTTTAGAAGTTGCAGTAGGTCGGTCAGCCAAGCAACTTTATTTTTTACAGATTCTAACTCGGTCTGATAATGTGACTCTAAGTGAGCTCTTTCGTCGTTCTCCATCCTTAATCTGGACCAGGTGTGGTAGACTTTGGATATGGGACCTATGTTTCACAATCTGGAATGCATATGATAAATTAAAAATAAATGTGTGATGAAAATATGATGCACATACGATGTGTATTTTAGAGCTGATTCATGACTTTTGTAATCCTTTAGGCAAGATTTTTTAGTCGAACTGATTGTTGTAAGGAGGGTTTGCCAAGTTCTTATCATGGTAGCTTACCCAAAACACATTAGAAAGAAAGATAGGTCATGACCTTCTTATAAATAACAGTCGTTCATACAAAACTAAAATAGAAAAAGAGCCTTATACATCGCTATCCTTAAAAGGCATTTTCCCTATTAGCTAAGTCCCCAATAAAGGAGGTGATGGCCCCCATGTACTCTCGATACTTTGAAGCATCATTTCCAACTTGGGTGGCTTGTTGTTGCAATCTTTCTGCACAACGGGCTGCTTGCTCGACCTGCTTTGTCATATGTCTTATCTTATCATGGAACACGGTGTTATCTGCGATTATCACTTCGTTACTGGCTCCTAAGGCTTCATTATTTCTTTCCAACATTCGAACCATAGCCTCCGACCGTGCCAACTTATCCCTTGCCCTTTGTAGTTCTTCTCTCTCGATATCCAGCTCGGCTATTTTGGAGTTAATTTGAACTGCAAAGCTGTTCATGTAATCTTGACATTCTTGACGCTCTTGCTTAATCTTACTCAACTCTTCTTCCATCTCAAAGTAATGGCTTCTCAACTCCCTCAACTCTTCTTCTCGTATTTCGATCTCGGATTGTAAAGCCATTATCCTTCCATTTGAAGACTCAACTCTCTTCTAGTAATCTCTCATATCAGACTCAGCGGCTTTCCTTGCACTTCTCTCTTCCTCAAGTTGCACCATATATTGAGCCCTGATCCTTCTTTCCTCTTCTATGTCGAGCTGGACTAGCCGATTCTTCTCTTTTTCAACTTCTACCTTCTTTATAAGAATGCTCCTTCCCTTTTTCAAGGAATCCATCATCTCTTTATCAACATTCATCTTGCCTTTTGTTGATCTCTTAACCTTAGCCAACTCTTTTTCTGTGAGCCCATTCTTGTTAACCAGCTCATCATATTCAGTTATTCAATTCCTTAACTCAGCCTGGACCCCTTTTGCTATTTTTTCAGCTACCTCGGCCCTTTTCTGCCATTCTTTTAAAGATGTTAACTGCTTATCCTGTTTTTCCAACTGCTGGTTCAAGTAATTCCTCATCGTATTTTCTTCCTCCAATTGATTTTCTAGTAGTTGTTGCTGCCCTTTGCTTTTGCTGAGATCAATTCTACATCGTTCTAACTGCTTTCTTAACTCTTCTTCATTATCAGTCCTTTTCCTTTTTGGTTGCTCTATTGCTAATTTTGGATGTTTTGGTGTTGAGAAACCCCTAAATTCAGAAAGCTCTTCATTCCTCCAAACTGCATAATTCTGGCTGAATGACGTTTCAAAATTGCTTCCTTCTTCCTTTTTTACCAGCGGGGGTCTTTCTTAGTCTTGTCGGATAAGTTCCATCTCTTCGAGGAATGGTTGGTGCTAGAATAAACCTATGAAATCGGCTAGACCTAGAGTTCTTGGTGCGTACTGCATTCCAGCCAATTGCCTTGTTACAAGTGCGGGTGCATAACTGATGTATCCGGTTACACCAATCAGGAGAACCCATATGTTGCTTCCACAACTCATTGTGCAAATGGCGTTGTTCATCCACGGCTTGTGTGTGCTTCTCAAAATTAAAGTATGTGATGCATGAGACAGTTCTATAAAATGCATGAACATTATGTATAAAAAATTTAAAGCAAATAACAAAAGGAAAGTTATATTAACAATAAACACACGAAAACACAAACAAATCAGACAAAAACAAAGCTTAGTCCACAAGGTCCCCAGTGGAGTCGTCATTCTATCGCACGTGTGCGGCGTCGCGGTGAATATTCCACTTCATCTAATGTATCTATCTGGCAAATATGGGAGACAAGAAAATCTTGTCTTTTATCGGTGGAAAATGGAATGGGAGTCGCCACCTAGTATCTAGGAACCCTAACTAGTCTCAGAGATCGGGTATGAGGACTGATTGCGTAAAGGGAAGGTATTAGCACCCCAAATATGCCTTACCTAAGGTAAGTTGCATTGTTTGATAAAAAGCTAAGGTGTTATTATATTTCTAATTATTGATCCGTCTCTGGTTCAAGAAAAGTCCTCTTCAGTAAGGAGGTCCTTATCTTATCGGGTAAAAACCTAACCGTTCTAACGTCTATATGAAAAACTATATTTTTAATATCAATAATACGTTTTACGTATAAATTCATAATCCCAGATACTAAAAGAAGACAAAAATATTTTTTGAAATTTTTTGAAATATTGGCCTAGTTCTCATGGCTCTAACAAACTTGTTATTAAAGCCAAAGTGCATGCTAAAACCTATTTTTGAATTTTGTTTTTGTGTTTTATGTATACATATAAAAAAAACAATATGATTTTTTTTGTATGAAAATACGATGTGATGATTTTTCTTATCTTTGAGAGACTTGGCTGTATACATGAAAAACAAAATATTTTTTTGCTTTATAAATTTTTTTGCAATGTTTTGACGAAAACCGGATGTTTTAATACCGGATTTGTATCTTTACGGTATAAAAATACAAACCAGTATTAAGCAATTTTGGTAAAAAATATGCGGGAAAATCACAAATTTTTTTAAGGATTTTTCAGAATTTTTAAAATTTTTTCATATATATATATATAATATAAAATATTATAATAAATATACTATTATAATTATGGGGGCTGGGCTGGGCCGGACTCAGCCCAAAAGGGTTGGGTCGATCTCGGCCCAAAAGATCGGCCTAACAGTTCTCTCTGCTTCTTTTGGTCTAGGCCGGACCCGACCCAGACATCAGGGCTGGGCCAGAAAAGAAAAATGGGGGGGGAATTATTTTCCCCCTCCCATCCTCCTGCATGCAGAACGATATTCGATCTGCATGCAAGAGAAGCCTATTCGTTCTGCATGCAGGAGAAGCTTAAGACGAAAATGAAGTAAAAGTGGAGGGGAAAGAAGAGTTACCTGGCGCGGAGGAGGCGGTGCCTTGCTGTTCTGGCTACTTCACTAGCGGTGCTGCGGTGGAGGCCAATGGCGGTGTCGTGGTTCACGGACAGCAGCTCCAAGCAGCGGCGAGACGCGACTGTTCACCCCCTTTGTGTTTCGTTTTGCTTTCTCTTCCTTTGTTGTCAAACGTCTTCCCTTTCTACACTCCCTGTTTATTTTTCTCTGCAATTCCCTCCCCTGTTTCAAGCTTCTCCGTGTTCTTTCCTTCCTTTCTCTCTCCCGTCTCCTTTCTTTTTATTCTTCTCTCTGTTTTCTCCTCTCCTCTTCTTTTGTTGGCATTGAGTGCGGTATTTATAGGGCAAAGGAGAGCGGGGGCGTCCCTATCGCCACCCTATTGCTGCGCATGGGGAGTGGGGCCTTCCTACCCTACCACGACGCCGGATGAGGTAGCCAATGGGTGTGGATCGCATGGCGCAACTTCGCTGGTTTCTCATTATGAGGGGGCGTGTGTTTTGACAGAGCACGCGGGGAGGGAGAGAGGCAGGCATAATTAAAGAAGAAAAAACAAAAGTTTCTTTCTTCCCCTGCTGCACGTCTAGGGGAAGAAGAAGGAGGAACAGTGTCGCTCAAAACGACACTGTTTTGTTCCTTTTTTTTTAACATGAAACAGCGTCGTTTTATACAAAACGCGCTGTTTCATTTAAATAAAATATGGCGCCAACAAATCAACTTCCAAATTAGTCCTCAATTTATCCTTTGTTCATTTAAGTCCTCAAATTCAATTTTGATTTTAAGAATCAATTCAATTGCATCCCTGCCAACTTCAATTGTCGGCCCTATAGTTGGCCACCCTTTTCACTTTAGTCATTGGTTTTGAATTTGTGCATTTTGACCCTCAATTGATTAATAAACTTCAAATTCCTTCAATTTGGTCCCTGATTCAGTCAATTTCAGTCCCTCTATTTACGTGCTTTTCCAGTTTGGTCCTTGGTTTTGGATTTATGCAATGAAGTCCCTAATTAGCCACCAAACTTCAATATTCATGCAATTAATCCCCTGATTTGACCAAATGAACTCTTTAAAATTATAATTTGACCCTTGAACTTTAATTTCTACCAATTAAAGCCCAAATTGACTTAAAAATTAATTTTTTCTTACAATCAAACCCTCTATAAATTCAATTAAACCTTCAATAAAATCCAATTGAGTCTATAAACATCTAATTTTGGAATTTTCTCCTCAAATTGAATTTTCTTTTCCAACAGGGCTCTCATCATTCAAGTATATATATTGTCAAAATTTCAATCTTTGTATTTTTGAACCTCCTTAATCAATTTTTTTGACCATTTTCTGAGCGCTCTAGCCTCTTACTGTTATTATTATTTTACCAATTTCTTCCGACCATATATTTATTATTTCTTATTTATTTTTATTATTAATTTTATTATTTTATTATTTTTTTTAATTATTATATATATATATATATATATATATATTGTGTGGGGACCCAAAAATGGGTTAACAAGTCACACGTGCATCTAAAAGCGACAACATGCTCACTCATTGGCGTTGTAACACACGCTCTAGCCACCCAATTATTTTATGGGCTAGAGCATTTGTTACACTCGCCAGGCACAAAAAGAAATTTGGGCATGGGATGTTTAAGTAAATTTATTTGGTATTATACCATTTTTCTTAAAATTAAAGTTTTTTGATGTGTTTATTAAATTTAAAACTTCTGTTGTATGTGGATTTAATATCAAAATTAAAATGGTTCAAATTGATTGGGGAGGTATTTTTTAGGACTAAGGAAACTTTTTTGAGAAGTTAGACATTAATCATTGAATCTTGTGGCCTCACACTCATAAACAATGAGATTCTATAGAGTTTTTGTTATAAACATATTTTGGAAATTGATTTAACACTATTGGATCATATTGAAGTTCGTTTAAAAAAATGAAACTTTCTTTTTTATATTTAGTTGATGTAGAAGTTTTTTAAGAAAATAAATATTTTTCTAATTATTTTTTATTTTTCATATTTAAATAGTGTAGGGTTTTTTTTATTAGATTTTTCTAGATTTTTTAGGCTCTTGATAAGGAGACTTAGATGAATAAAACTTAAATATTTTAGATGTCATTCCATAATTATAGTTTCTTGGTCTTTGAGGGTTTTGACTTATAATAAACCTTATTGGTTTGTGTGTGTTTTCACTTATACAAAACCTTATTATTCTTCAATTTCAAATATATCATTTGGTAATAGAGCCGAACTTTTTATTTGGTTTTTTGTTGAGCTCTTTGATTGCCAAAATTAGAGGTTATATAGGATGTGTTCATGGTGGAGAAGAACATCATGTTGAATGTTTTCATGGTGAAGGATGGTTGTTGGGTAAGGAGGTTTTGTTTGAAGAATGTTATGTTGGATGTTTTTATAATGTATGATAGTTTTTGATAGAGAATGTTTCATCCCAAGAATGTTATATTTGACATGTCATGGTGGAGGACGATTCTCTTTATAGCCTTATCTCTTTCCTTTCGAGTGCACTTTCTAGCCCTTGTTTACCGGATAGTGCTTTTTATAGCCCCATCTCTTTCCTTTTGATGCACTTTCTAGCCTTGTATACTAGATATTGTGCTTTCTAGCCTCATCCATGTTCCTTTTAAGTTTATTTTCTAGCCCTTATATACCAGATAATGCGCTTTGCAGCCCTATCTCTTTCTTTTCGAGTGCGTTTTCTAGCCCTTATGTACCAGATAATGTGTTTTAGCCCTATTCATTTTCCTTTTAAGTGCGCTTTCCGCCCCTCATCATTCAAATAATACGCTTTCAGGCCCTATCTCTTTCCTTTCAAGTGTGCTTTTTAGCCCTCATATATCAAATAGTGCACCTTTTAGCCATATCTTTTTTTCTTTTGAGTGTGCTTTCCAACCCTATCCTTTTCCTTTTCCTTTTCCTTTGAGTGAGCTTTCAAGTTCTCAATTCTAACACTTTTGGAAGGATTAACAATTTCTTGAATTGACAAATCCACAACCTCTCATATTTCCTTCATTATAAGCTTACTATCCAAAGTCCCTTACAAGACTTTTTGTCGTAAGTATTGTAATGAAAGAACAATTATCATAACCTAATTTTGAGTTTCCCCTAAAATTACCATTTTCTTTTAAAATGAAAAGAAACAAAAAAATAATTAAAAAAATGAAAATAAAAAAAAGACTGGCAAATTAGCAAAAATAGGCTAAGAAGGTTTTCAAATGCATGAAGAAACTAAAATGGGATTTTGGATAGAATTGGAAGCCCATTTGTACCTCATTATGCCTAAGATCGAAAGACAATGTAGATTCAAGGTCAAACTAAATGATTATCGGATGATTTTGCATAAAATCAAGTCTGGAGACTTGATTAGACTTTTAATAAGCCAATTTGATTTAATCATGGGCCTGATTAAAGGGTTAATTAAGTTTAGAAATTAGTTCAGGTTACATTAAGTTCGGAAGCTTAATTTGGTCTTAATTGAGAAGATTGAGATTTTAGAGGATTAAATTTAATTATACAAAGTCAATTGGGTGAAAATAAGGACAAAGTTGCAAGAAAAATAAATTTTTAGGGTCAGTTAAAGGTAAGATCGAAGAATTTAAAGATTAAGGACCATTTTATAAAAGGCACGACTTTTCGGGGTTGAAATCAGCAAAATCAAGGGCCAAATTGGATTAAATTGAAAGTTAAATGGTCAATTAAGGGTCAATTTGTATAAATTCAGAACCAATAATCAAAATAAAAAGGTGTTAAAGCCTCTTTTGCAGGACCATTAAATGCCTATTTTCTTTGCCAAAACGAGATAAAAGACACACCACCCTCAACCTCTACAACAACACTACACCCTGAGCTTTGTCTCCATCCATTTACACCCCTGAAACCTCTACAACAAATGGCCAAGACTTATAACCCCAACCTGGTTTCTTCAGTACCAGGTTATTGGCTTGTAGCCAATGATTGGGATCATTCCTAAACGAATCAACTACCACAAACCATGCCTTAAAGACCCCCCATTTGCCCCTCTTTCATCTTCTATAAATGAGGGTGATTTCCAAGATAAAAAGAGTGTTTAGATTCTATAAATGAGGATGACCCTTACTTGCCCCTCTTTAACTGTTATAGATCTAATATTTAAAAATTAATCAATTTTCTCTTAGATTTCAAAAAATCCATCAAAATAAAAAAAAATCCCTCATTTCAAAAAAAAAATTATCTTCATGCATACCGTTAGATTCTAAAATTTGCATGCATGTTTTTATACGAAAAATAAAAATTGAATCTTCATCATACTTCAAAAAATACAAAAAAATCATTTAATGCATATCACAATAAGTTTGTAATTATCCATTAGGATTTGACAAGAATTTCAAATAAAAATCTTTTTTTTTTATTTTCTTTCCTGTTAGGATAGTTAGGTTTTAATATGATAAGATAAGAATCTCTTTACCAATGAGGATTTTTCTTAAACCTTAAACATACCTTTTTTGGGCTTTAAGATGATTATGTTTTAACTTGATGAGATAAGGATCTTCTTAATGAAAAGAACTTTTCACGAACCTTAGATAGATTAACGAATAAAAACACGACTTAGAACAAACAATAAAGCAGATTACCATAAGTAAGGTGCACTCGGAGTTATATGTCTTCCATTTACACAATTAATCCCCATACCCAGACTTTCATAGACCATTAGGTTTTCTAGTGACCATAATACTAGTTGACGACTTTTTTTTTTTTGTTGATAAAAGATAAGAATTCCTTATATTTTTCGCACTAATTACCCATTACAAATTGTTATTATCAAAGAATCACTATAAACTTAAAAGTTTAAATTTTTAATAATAATTTTATATTATTAGATAATACATCTTTTCAAGTGAACATTTAATTTAATTTTGTTTTGTATTAAATATTTTGATTGAATTGATTTTTTAACATTGACAAAATAATTATAATAATGTAAATGATTGGAACCATGGAGTCTGAAGTAATAATGCATCATTAAAAATTATGGTCAAGTCTTTGTTCATGTTCAACATTTTTTCATTGTTTTTTGCTATATTTGGTTTTTTAAAAAAATTTATCAAACATTGGGTCAAAAATTAGGTAGCAACAGTGCCATTCAAAACAACACCATTTTGGATTTTTTTTTAATAGTGGATTAAACAATGTCGTTTTGCCCAAAACGCGTCGTTTCATTCAAAAGAAAATGGTGCAAAACATGTCGATTTCCAAATCAATCCTTAGTTTGTGATTTGTTTAATCAAATCATTCATTGCAATTTTGATTTTAAGAATCAATTCAATTACATCTCTATCAAATTCAATCACCTGCCCTGAAGTTGGCTGCCTTTCATATGTGATTAATTCGATCGTCGGCCCTGAAGTAGCACCTAGAATATGTTTTTAATGTAATTCCAAGCTATGTTTTTAATGAAAAAACAAAGATTAGTAAAATTTAAAATTAATAAAATACAAATAGTTTAAAATGTAGAAATAACTTATTTTGGATTCTCTCTTTGAAGTTCTTACTCTTTGACATGATTTTTAAGAGGTGAGAATTACAAAAAGAAAATAATTATTGTACAAAAAGTTTTAAAACCTTAAAGAACCCATATGTATTATATTAGGATAAGTGAAATATCAAAATCTTTATTTTATTTTCCATGCCCTTGCATATGCTTACAATTATTTTCTTTTTAAAAAATTCTTTACCTTGGATTTGTTTTTTGAATTATAATAAATATTTTTTTGAGATATTCTCATAAGTGATTAAGTACAAGAAGGTCAGGAAAATGTGGTTGCAGAATGCTTTGTCACGAAGATATATTCTTCTTAATACTCTAAATACTAAATTGTTAGGATTTGAGTATATTAAAGAATTATATCCTGATGATAATGATTTTGGTACCATATCTGTTGAGTGTAGAGTTTTGGCCAAGGACAATTTTTTTAGGCATAACGGGTTTTTGTTTAAGGAGAATAGATTATGTGTGCCTAATTGTTCTATGCATGAATTGTTTATAAGGGAAGCTCATGGGGGAGGTTTAATGGGGTTTTTTGAAAATGCTAAGACTTTAGAAGTTTTACATGAATATTTTTATTGGCATACATGAAAAGAGATATGCAAAGAATTTGTGATAGATGCATAACTTGTAGACAAGCTAAGTCTATAGTAAAGCCTCATGTGTTATATAAACCTTTACTTGTTCCTAAGGAACCTTGAGTTGATATTTCTATGGGTTTTATTTTGGGTTTACCTAAGTCTATGAAAGAAACAAACTCCATATTTGTTATTCTGGATAGATTTTCTAAGATGGTACATTTCATTGTTTGCTATAAAACTAATGATGCAATAAATATCACAAACCTTTTCTTTTGAGAGGTCATTCGGCTACATGGTGTTTCTAGGAGCATTGTGTCTGATCAAGATGTTAAGTTTTTGAGTTACTTTTAAAAGGTTTTGTTGGGTCAGTTAGGGACTACACTTTTATTTTCTACTACTTGTCACCCACAAACAGATGGTCAAGTTGAAGATATGAAGAAGACTTCAACTCAATTATTAAGAGCTATCATTCAAAAGAATCTTAAAAATTATGAGGATTGTTTGCCTTTTAGTGAATTTGCATTTAATCGTAGTGTGCATTCTACTACTGATTATTCACCATTTGAGATTATTTATCGTTTTAATCCTATAACACCATTGGATTTGATTCCTTTACCTATTGATAAAAGTTTTAACATGATAAGATAAGAATCTCCTTACTGAAGATGACTATTCTTAAACCTTAAACAAACCTTTTTTTTAGGTTTTAAAATGGTTAGGGTTTTTTTTTATCAAAATATAAGTATATTAATAGATAAAAAATTTACAATGCTGGAGAACCAGCAAGTTTGTATATAGTGATTTACAAAAGTAGGGAACAAACTCCCTGAAAGAACTTTACATCAAAGCCATGGAAATGAAGCTAACAAGCTAAGATTAGCAGACAATGGTTATGTGAGGAACCATAAATTACTAGGTTCCCAACCTAACACAAAGCAAAAGTCAAGACAAGTAGATGTCCTGGGCATCGATTGAAGCAGGAAACACAAAAGTATATCAAACCAGGATGCAAAAACACATGAGTACCATGCAGCACAGCAGATCTTCAAGAGAAACAACAACAACAAAGGTCTAATAAGAAACATATGCAATGTGGCTTGAAGGCTGCAAACCGAAGAGAAGACAACTTACCACAAGAAAGTTCATCCAGAACAACCACCAATATAGTCAGCTGACATTAATTTGAAGGTGATTGTGCTCATGAAAGTGCAGTATCATGTAAAATAAAACCTGAATCTCCGAAATAAAGATTCAACCAGTGTGCAGGAGTTCTCAAAGACTCTTCTATTCCTTTCTTCCCATATCAGGTAGATAACAATGCGAAGGGAGACCCTTTTCATTCTGGCAACAACATTTTTCCCCTTGAGATTGAGGCCCCGAACAGCACTACTAATGGTTGGCATATCCTTGCAGAGCCGAAGCCAAGATTTAACCTTCGTCCACAAGAGGGATGTCCAACTACAAGCAAAGAAAAGGTGACTATGGCTTTCCTCATGATCCTGACAGAAGACGCAGCTAGCATTAGCATCAACAAAGTGTAGTCTGTCTCATGTTCTCAGCCTCCCAAGTAAAGCGAGCTAAAGGATGAAACTATGCCTTGGTAAGCACCAAGGTTCGCATACAACCTTAACCCATGACACCGAGGTTCCTTTGAATCTCAAAAACTCATAAGCATGACCCGAGAAAGGCTCAGAAATAGTGTCCCAACTTTGCATCATGGAGATCACTTCTGATTGTCCCCCATCCATCATGACCCAAATGGTTAGGTTTTAACTTGATGAGATAAGGATCTCTTTATTGAGAATGAGTTTTCTCGAATCTTAGATAGACTAACGAATAAAAACACGACTTAAAGCAACCAACAAAGTAGCTTACCATAGGTAAATTGCACTAAGAGTTATACATCTTTTCTTTGCACAATCAGTCCCTTTATCTAGACTTCGCATATCATTAAGTTTTCTAGTGATCATAATACTAAGTGACAACTCTCTTTTTTTATTGATAAAAGACAAGAATTCCTTGTACGTTCCACCTATATCTATCCTAATAACTCTGACCTGGAAGGAT
>Ga0307509_10005882_pt1 | contig 16802 bp, 15 predicted proteins | sample 10_EM_MG_FD_202245 | JGI IMG/M metagenome (GOLD analysis project Ga0307509, IMG submission 202245) | Populus trichocarpa ectomycorrhiza microbial communities from riparian zone in the Pacific Northwest, United States - 10_EM | ecosystem: Host-associated > Plants > Roots > Unclassified | place... | reverse complement strand
TTGGGTTCATTGCAGGACTTGCCGTGGCGATCGCGTGTAGCGCCAGGTCGGGCACGTCGCTGCGCGACGCCGCGGTCGTCCCTGATGTGGCAGCCGATACCGCCAGTGTCGACCCGCCGGTGCCCGATCGACTACGTGTCCGCACGGCGGACACCGATCTCGATCAACTGGCGCAGGGGACGGGGCAGGCCGGCGCCGCGACGGTGACGCTGGTGGCCTCCGGGCCGCTCGTGATCACAGACCTCTGGCTTTCAGCCTCCAGCAGCGATCGGGTGACATTCTTCACGAATCTCGCGCAGGACTGCAGCCCGATCGATGGTCAGATCGCCGATACATTCACGGTTGCCCAGCCGACGCATGGTGTGCGGATCGTGGTGAAGGCAGGACAGGCGCTATGCGCGGACAGTACCTTTGGAACCTCGGTCCCATGGACCGGCTATCGGCCGTATCCGGCGAACTGACAACGCTATTCAGATTGGCCGTGTTGCCGCCAGAGGACCAGAGATCTCACGCGTAAGCGGCGAGCGCGCGCGCCACGTCGCCGCCGTAGCCGCCGCCGAACAGGACGGCGTGAACCGCGAGCGGATACGCCTGATGCAGCCGCAGGCGCTCACGCCAACCCGCGGCGAGCGGCCAGACCTCCTGATACGCGTCGACCAGTGCGTCCGGCAGCTCGCCGAACAGCGCGAGCATCGCCAGATCGATCTCGCGATGGCCGCCGTACACCGCCGGATCGATCAGCACCGGCTCGCCCGCGGCGGCGCACACGTTGCCCCACCACAGATCGCCGTGTAGCCGCGCCGGCGGCTCGGGTGGCCCGAACCGATCCGGTCGCGCGGCCAGCGCGTCGAGCGAGCGCCGGACATCCGGAATCCGGCCTCGCGCGCGGCCGAGCTCGACCAGCGGGCGCAGCCGGCGCTCGACGTAGAAGCTCGGCCAGTCGGCCGCGGGGGTATTCGCTTGCGCCAGGGTCGCGATGAAGTTGTCGGTGGCGAGCCCGAAGCTGGGCGCGCCGATGCGGTGCAGCCCGGCGAGCCCGCGGCCGAGCGCCGCCGCGAACGACCGACCGCCGGACCCGCTCAGCGCTAGCCACTCGAGCGCCAGCCACGACGCACCGAACGCGAGCAAATGCGGCAACCGCAGCGGCCCCGCGCGCAGCCACGCGAGCCCCGCCGCCTCGGCCGCGAACATGCCATCCGGTGGCGCTGCGTGGGTCTTCACGAACACGATGCGGCCATCGCCGAGCCGGACCCGGAACGCGTCATTGATGTCGCCTCCAGCGACCGGATCTGCCGCGACCACCTGCGCGCCGAGCGCGATCTCCAGCTCGGCCTTCCACGCCATGACGGCAGCGTACGTCGAACCGAGCGCCGACCGCTGCGTTCGTGGTTCGAAGGTCGCCCGGCGCCGGCCAATGATGTTGCGCTGTTGACCTGGGTGCTGGTGTACGCCGATGGCAAGGTGTTTGCCAGAGGTCACGATCAGATCCGCGTCTCCCCAGAAGGCAAGATAATCAGCCTGATCACCTTTGCGCCTTCGGTGGAGAAGCCATGATCGCCGCGCCGTGCCATGACACCGCTACCTGTCGCGCGTGGCCATGAGCTGGAACTCCCATGCCGTCGCGAGGGCGGTACCTCCCGCATGCGCGGATAGCACCTCGCCCAGCGCGGAGACCGTCTTCTCGCGGGCCCAGTCGCGCTGCCACTCCGCGCCGACAGCCATCCACGTGATCGGAACAGCGCCGGCCTGGATCATGCGGCGCACCGCCATCTCGTGTGCTTCGACGGACACGCCGCCCGACGCGTCCGTGACGATGTACACCTCGTAGCCGTCTCCGAGCGCATGAATGACCGGCATGGCAAGGCAGATCTCGGTCCACAGCGCGGCCATCACGATCTTCTTGCGGCCGGTGTTTCGAACGGCGTCGACGACGCGCTGGTCTTCCCAGGTGTTGATGAAGGTCCGGTTGATCGGCTTCTGCTCGGGGAACACGTCCTGAAGACCCTTGAGCAAGTAGCCGCCACGCTCTTCGACGACCGTCGAAAGGATCGTCGGAACGTTGAACGCCTTCGCGGTCTTCGCGAGACCGATGACATTGTTGATTATCATCGTCGGTTCATGGCTGTGCAGGTTCGCGAATTGAAATGGCTGATGGTCGATCAGCACCACCACCGAGTTGTCTGGAGTCAGGAGCGCGCCGAGTCCGGCCTTCGTGGTTCGTGAATCAGTCATCAGCGAGAGGATGGTCGCGTGAGTTACCTGGCACTAGGCGGCGAAATCGCGTAGGACCGTCTCGTGCGTGGAACGGCCGACCTGAACCAGATCCTGGTGTTCGTACGTGTCGTCCGGGCCGGAAGCTTCAGCGAAGCGGCTCGCCAGCTCGGCGTTCCCAAGGCGACCGTGAGCCGAAAGGTCTCCGAGCTCGAGGGTCGACTTGGCGCGCGGCTGTTGCAGCGGACGACGCGCAAGCTCAGCTTGACCGAGGCGGGACGAGTCTACTTCGATCGCACCGCGCCGAGCATCACCGAGATCGAAGAAGCCGAGCACTCCGTCAGACAGCTGCAAGCCGTCCCACGCGGCACGCTGCGCGTCTCGATCCCCCTCATGTTCGGGATGCTCGGGCCGATCGTCGCCGAGTACCTCGAGCTCTACCCGGAGGTCCAGGTCGAGATCGTGTGTACTGATCGCAAGGTCGATCTCGTCGACGAGCGCTTCGATGCCGCGATCCGCACCGGGGCGCTCGCGGACTCGACGCTCGTCGCGCGCAAGCTCGGCACCTCGCGGGCGGCACTCGTGGCTGCGCCCAGCTACTGCAAGCGGCGCGGCGAGCCGCGGACGCCTGCCGAGGTCACGACGCACGAATGCATTGTTTTCGGCGCCGGTACATCGCCGGCCCTGTGGATCCTGGAGGCTGGCACGAAGCGGTCCGAGGTCCGCGTGACGCCACGATTGGCGGTCAACGATATGGAGATCATGCGCTCCGTCGCGCTCGCGGGTGCGGGCATCACCTGGTTGCCCGAGCTGTTCTGTGGCGCTGATATCCGAAAGGGAAGATTGCGTCAGCTGCTCCCCGACTGGTGCATGGCGCCGGTCCCCGTGCATGCTGTCTATCCGACAGCGCGTCAGGTCTCGCCGAAGGTCGTAACGTTCGTCGATCTGGTCGCGAAGCGTCTCCGATTCGACGGCGAAGAGTGATGCGGCCACGAGGGGCCGCGGCGATCTCACGCGTCGGCGTCGAGCGCGCGCGACCTCGCCGCCGATCAAGCGGCGCGGCCGCTAACCGGCGCCCCGCGCGGCGTCGACCATCGCGCGTGCGGTCGGCCCGGTGATCCGGGCGAGGTCGTCCTGGTACTTGAGCAACACGCCGAGCGTGGCGTCGACCGTCGCGGGGTCGAGCTCGACGCAGCCGAGCGCGACGAGCGCCTGGCCCCAGTCGAGCGTCTCGGCGACGCCGGGCAGCTTGAACAGATCGGTCGCGCGCAGCTTGTGGACGAACGCGACGATCTGCGCGGCGAGCCGCGCCGGCACGTCGGGGCCGCGCGCCGCGAGGATCGCGAGCTCGCGGGCGGCATCGGGATAGTCGATCCAGTGGTACAGGCAGCGCCGCTTGAGCGCGTCGTGAATCTCGCGGGTCCGGTTCGACGTCAGGATCACGATCGGCGGCGCCGGGGCGCGCACGGTGCCGAGCTCGGGGATCGAGACCTGAAAGTCGGACAGGATCTCGAGCAGGAACGCCTCGAATGGCTCGTCGGTGCGATCGAGCTCGTCGATCAGCAGCACGGGCGGACCGGCCGGGTCGGCGGTCAGCGCATCGAGCAGGGGACGGCGGAGCAGGAACCGCTCGCTGTACAGCGCGGTCGCCATCGCCTGGCGCTCGACGGGGCCGGCAGCCTCGGCGAGCCGGATCTCGAGCATCTGGCGCGCGAAGTCCCACTCATAGAGCGCCGAGCCGACGTCGAGCCCCTCGTAGCACTGCAGCCGGATCAGCCGGCGGCCGAGCGCCGTCGCGAGGACCTTGGCGACCTCGGTCTTGCCGACGCCGGCCTCGCCCTCGAGCAGCACCGGCTTGCCGAGCCGCAGCCCGAGGTAGAGCACGGTGGCGAGGCTCGGATCGGCGAGGTAGCGCTGATCGGCGAGCCGTGCGAGCAGGTCGTCGACCGATGCGACGGCCGGCGCAGCCCCGGGGGGCGCCTCGGGGCTCGCCTCGGGGCGCGATCGACCAGGCGAGTTATCCGGCAATGATCACCACGGCAGGGACACGCTGCCAGACTCGAGCGCCGTCTGCAACGTCACGCGAGGGCCTGGACCGCTCGTCGCGCTGCCAGACTCGAGCGCGGTCTGCAACGTCACGCGAGGGCCTGGACCGCCCGTCGCGCCATCACGCCGATCAGGTGCGCGCGGTACTCGGCGCTGGCTTCGTCGTCGCTGTTGAGATCCGTCGCGGCCACCGTGATGCCATCGAGCGCGCCGGCGCTGAGCTTTCCGGTCAGCGCCTTCTCGTAGGCGGCCAGGCGGTACACCTTGGCAGCCGCGCCGGTGACCGCCACGCGGACGCCGGACGCGGTCTCGGCGACGAGCACGCCGACCAGCGCGTACTTCGACGCGCGGTGGGCGAACTTGATGTACGCGGCGCGCTTGGGGATCGGGAACGCGACCGCGGTGACCAGCTCGCCGTGCTCGAGCGCGGTCGCGAACAGCCCGGTGAAGAAGTCGTCCGCCGCGATCGAGCGGCGATCGGTGATCACGGTGGCGCCGAGCCCGAGCAGCGCCGCGGGATAGTCGGCCGCCGGATCGGCGTGCGCGACCGAGCCGCCGAGCGTGCCGCGGTTGCGGACCTGGGCATCGCCGATGCCCCCGGCGAGCGCGGCGAGCGCCGGGATCGCCCGCTTCACCTCGGGCGACCGATGGACCTGATCATGGGTGACCAGCGCGCCGATCAACAGCTTGCCGCCGTCGACCCGGATCTCGCGCAGCTCCTTCAGGTGCGCCAGCGACACCAGATCGCTCGGCTCGGCGAGCTCGAGCTTGAGTACCGGCAAGAAGCTCTGCCCGCCAGCGAGAAACTTCGCGCCTTCGCGATCGCGCACCAGGCCGACCGCGTCCTTGATCGTCGTCGGACGATGAAATTCGAAGTCCTTCATCTCTCAGGCACCCTTCTTCGTCTTGGCCACCTTGGCGGCCTGGATCGCGCGCCACACCTTCTCGGGCGTCGCGGGCATCGAGATATCGCTGACGCCGAGCGGCGCCAGCGCGTCGAGCACGGCGTTGATCACCGCAGGCGGCACGCCGATCGCGCCGACCTCGCCGACGCCCTTGACGCCGATCGGGTTGTGGGTGCACGCGGTGACATGATTGCCGACCTTGAAGTTCGGCAGATCCGCCGCGCGCGGCATGCAGTAGTCCATGAACGAGCCGTTGGTGAGCTGGCCCTCGGCGTCGTAGCGGACCTCCTCGTAGAGCGCCTGGCCGATGCCCTGCGCGAGCCCACCGTGGGCCTGACCGTCGACGATCATCGGGTTGATGATCACGCCGACGTCGTCGGAGATCGTGACCTCGACGACCTCGACCACCCCGGTGTCCGGATCGACCTCGACCTCGACCAGGTGCGTCCCGCCCGGGAACGTGAAGTTCTTGGGATCGTAGTACGCCTGCTCCTCGAGGCCGGGCTCCACGGTATCGATCGGATAGTTGTGCGGCACGTAGGCGGCGAACGCGATCTCGCCGAACGCCTTGACGCGATCGGTGCCCACGACCCGGTAGGTGCCGTCCTTGAACTCGATGTCTCCGACGCTGGCCTCCAGCAGGTGGGCCGCGATCTTCTTGCCCTTGTCGATCACCTTGTCGAGCGCCTTGACGATCGCCGAGCCGCCGACCGCCGCCGACCGCGAGCCGTACGTCCCCATGCCGAACGAGATCCGATCGGTGTCGCCGTGGACGACCTCGACGTTGTCGGTCGACACGCCGAGCTTCTCGGCGACGAGCTGCGCGAACGTGGTCTCGTGGCCCTGGCCGTGCGAATGCGTGCCGGTGAACACCGTCACCGAGCCGGTCGGATGGACCCGCACCGTGCCGGCCTCGTAGAGCCCCGCGCGGGCACCGAGCGCCCCGGCCAGCGCCGACGGCGCGATGCCGCAGGCCTCGATATACGTCGACATCCCCCAGCCGCGCAGCTTGCCGCGGGCGGCGCTCGCCGCCTTGCGCTTGCCGTAGCTCGCGTGGTCGTTGGCCTTGAGCGCGAGGTCGAGCGTCGACTGGTAGTCACCGATGTCGTATTGCAGCGCGACCTGGGTCTGGTACGGGAACTGGTCGGCGCGGATCAGGTTCTTCCTGCGCAGCTCGATCGGATCGATCTTGAGGTCGCGCGCCGCCTTGTCGACCAGGCGCTCGAGCAGGTACGTCGCCTCGGGCCGGCCGGCGCCGCGGTAGGCGTCGACCGCCACCGTGTGGGTGAAGATCGCCTTGACCTCGGCGTAGATCGCCGGGAAGTCGTACGGCCCCGACAGCAAGGTCGCGTACAGGTACGTCGGCACCGCCGACGCGAACGTCGACAGATACGCGCCCATGTTCGCGAGCGTTTTGACCCGCAGGCCGAGGAACTTGCCCGACGCATCGAGCGCGAGCGCGGCGTGGCTGATGTGGTCGCGGCCGTGGGCATCGCTCTGGAACGCCTCGCTGCGATCCGAGGTCCACTTGACCGGGCGGCCGACCTTGCGCGACGCCCACACGGTGAGCAGCTCCTCGGCGTAGTGGAAGATCTTCGAGCCGAACCCGCCGCCGACGTCGGGCGCGACGATGCGGAGCTTGTGCTCGGGGACGTGCAGCGTGAACGCCGCCATCAGGAGCCGGATCAGGTGCGGGTTCTGCGACGTGGTGTACAGCGTGTAGTGATCGTTGGCCGCGTCGTAGTGACCGTTGGCCGCGCGCGGCTCCATCGCGTTGGGGGCCACGCGGCTGTTGGTCAGGTCGAGCTCGACGACGTCCGCCGCCTTGGCAAACCCAGCGTCGGTGGTCGCCGGATCGCCGATGTGCCAGTCGTAGCAGACGTTGCCGGCCGCCTCGTCCCACACCACCGGCGCCCCGGGCTTGACCGCATCCGCCAGGAGCCCCACGGCCGGGAGCGCGTCGTAGCTGACGTCGACCAGCCCGGCGGCGGCGTGGGCCGCGGCCCTCGACGTCGCGATCACCATGACCACCGGATCGCCGACGTGGCGGACCTTGCCGTGCGCCAGCGCCGGGTGCGGCGGCTCGACCATGTTCGAGCCGTCCTTGTTCTTGATGAGCCACCCGCACGGCAACCCACCGAGCCCGTCGGCGGCGACGTCCTCGCCGGTCAGCACGCCGACCACGCCCGGCGCGGCCTTCGCGGCGGCGGTGTCGATCGCGGTGATCTTCGCGTGGGCATACATCGAGCGCACGAACACCGCGTACGCCTGGTTGGGCAGCGTGATGTCGTCGGTATAATTGCCCTTGCCGAGCAAGAACCGGCGGTCCTCCTTGCGCTTGATCGACGCGCCGATGCCGTCGGTCGCCATCACTTACCTCCGCGCATGCCGGCCGCGCCCGCGCGCACCGACTTGACAATGTTGTGATAGCCGGTGCAGCGGCACAGGTTACCCTCGAGCCAGTGCCGGATCTCGTGCTCGCTCGGATCCGGTGTGCGGCGACACAGATCCGTCGCACTCATGATCATCCCCGGCGTGCAGAAGCCACATTGCAGCCCGTGGTGCTCCTTGAACGCGGCCTGCATCGGATGCAGATCGGTGCCCTGCGCGAGCCCCTCGATCGTCGTGATCTCGGCGCCGTCGGCCTCGATCGCAAGCATCGTGCACGACTTGATCGACGCGCCGTCGACGTGGACCGTGCAGGCGCCGCACTGGCTGGTATCGCAGCCGACGTGCGTGCCGGTCAGCCTGAGTTGCTCGCGGAGTGCTTCGACCAGCAGTGTGGTCGGCGCACACTCCAACGTATGTGCTTGTCGATTGACCTTGAGCGTGATGGTAGCCATGGATGCCTGATAATGACCCTCGGAGATCCAGCGCGCAGTCGCAATGATTGTTTCAAATAAATACAGAACGCGGTGTGTCACGATGGGCGGCGCGCCGGATCCCGACCCGGACGGACGATACTGACGCCGCCCCCGTGTCGCCATGTCGTCGCCGCGCTAGGCTAGGGGCGTGGCGCTCGATACTGACGCCTTGCGGCGCGACTTTCCGGCGCTCGACGCCTCGGTCCACGGCCACCGGCTCGCCTACCTCGACAGCGCGTCGACCTCGCTCAAGCCGCGCGCCGTGATCGACGCCGTGGTCCGCGTGTTCACCCACGAGGCCGGGAACGTGCACCGCGGCGTCCACGCCCTGGCCGAGGCCGCCACCGAGGCGTTCGACGCCGCGCGCGAGACGATCGCCCGGTTCGTCGGCGGCCGCAGCGACGAGATCGTGCTGACCAGCGGCACCACCGAGGCGATCAACCTCGTCGCCCACAGCTGGGGCCGCAGCAACGTCGGTCCCGGCGACACGGTGATCGCGAGCGCGCTCGAGCACCACTCGAACCTGGTGCCCTGGCAGGTGCTGTGCGCCGAACGCGGCGCGACCTTGCGGATCGCACCGATCGACGATGCCGGGCGGATCGATCTCGCGGCGCTCGCCGGCATGCTCGATCACCGGGTCAAGCTGGTGGCGGTGTCGCAGCTGTCCAATGTCGTGGGCACGATCGCGCCGATCGCCGAGATCTCCGGGCTCGCGCACGCGGTCGGCGCGGTCGTCCTGGTCGACGGTGCGCAAGCCGTTGCACACCTCACCATCGACGTCGCCCAGCTCGGCTGTGACTTCTATGCGTTCTCCGGCCACAAGCTGTTTGCGCCGACCGGCACCGGCGTGCTGTGGGCGCGGCGCGCACTGCTGGCGGTGATGCCGGCGTGGCAGACCGGCGGCGAGATGGTCGCGGCGGTCGACTATGCCGCTGCCCGGCTGCGCCAGCCGCCGCACCGCTTCGAGGCCGGCACCCCCAACATCGTCGGCGTGATCGGGCTCGGCGCCGCGATCCGCTACCTGGCCACGCTCGACCGCGAGGCGCTCGCCAGCCATGAAGCGCGGCTGCACCGCCGGCTGCGCAGCGAGCTCGCGGGGCTCGACGGCGTCCGCCTGGTCGGTGTGCCCGAGACCGCGGTCGTCGCATTCACGGTCACCGGCGCACACCCACACGACGTCGCGACGATCGCGGATCGCGATGGGGTCGCCATCCGTAGTGGCCATCACTGCGCGCAGCCCCTACATCAACGGCTCGGTGTCGAGGCCAGTGCGCGCGCCTCGCTGGCGCTGTACAACGACGACGCTGATATCGATGCGCTGATCACCAGCGTCGCACGCGCCCACCGCGTGCTCGGCACCGGAGCTTAGAGGATCGCATGACGGACGTCGACGAGCTATACCAGGCGACGATCGTCGAGCACGATCACCGGCCCCGCAACGGGGGTGCGTTGGCCGACCCGACGCACGAGGCGACTGTCGATAATCCGCTGTGCGGTGATGTCGTCACCGTGCAGGTGCGGCTGGCCGACGGTATCGTTCGCGAGATCGCCTGTGACGGTCGCGGATGTGCGCTATCGCGCGCCGCCGCGTCGATCATGTCGACCCTGGTGCTCGATCGCCAGGCCGACGCTGCGCGGGAGCTGACCCGGGCGTTCGAGCAGCTCGTGCAGGCCGCTCCGGATGCGGCGATCCCGGACCACCTGGGCGAGCTCCGCGCATTCGCGGGCGTCCGGCGATTTCGTTCGCGCCGGGTGTGCGCGATGCTGCCATTCCGTGCGTTGATGCAAGCGCTCGATGCGGTTTCGAGTCCATCTCATCTGGGGAATGACGTGAGGTAGACGTCCGATCGTTGTCGAGTCCGAGACCAACCATCGAATGTAGCGGAGAGGCATGGCGACCACCGAGCGCGCGACAGCGGGACACGAACGACAGGCACAGATCCTCGAGCGCATCGCGACCAATGCCGCCTTGCCGGGCACGCTCGCCGCGCTGGTCGCGTTCGTCGAGAACCAGATCCAGGGCGCGATGGGCTCGCTCCTGGTGCTCGATCCCGACGGTCGCCACCTGCGGCTCGCGTCCGCGCCGTCGCTGCCGGCCGCCTACAACGCGCTGATCGACGGCCTCGAGGTCGGCGCCTGCATCGGCTCGTGCGGCACCGCCGCGTATCGCCGCGAGCCCGTGTTCGTGACCGACATCGCGACCGATCCGCTGTGGGTCAACCACAAGGACCTCGCGGAGCGCCACCACCTGCGCGCGTGCTGGTCGACCCCGATCCTGTCGCGCCGCCGCCCCGAGGGCGCCGCGGTGCTCGGCACCTTCGCGGTGTACTTCGCACAGCCGACCAGCCCCCAGCCGGCCGACCGCGACGTGCTCGCCCACGCCGAGTACCTCGCCTGCATCGCGCTCGAGGCCGACTACGCGGTCCGCGAGCTGCGCGAGAGCGACGCCCGGCTGCGCATGTTCGTCGATCACGCGACCGACGGCTTCTTCGTGTTCGACGGCCAGACCGACGCGGTCGTCGAGGTCAACGAGCAAGCGTGCACGAGCCTGGGCTACACCCGCGACGAGCTGATCGGCGCGGCGTCCCAGCTGTTCGATCCGCACACCACGCGCGACATGCTCGACGAGATCTCGCTGCGCCTGGCGGTCGGAGAGACCGTCACGTTCGACTCGCGCCTGGTCCGCAAGGACGGCTCGTCGTTCCCGGTCGAGGTCCGGATCCGGGCGTTCGAGGCCCGCGGCCAGAGCTTCCACCTCGCGCTGGTGCGCGACACCACCGCGCGCCGCGAGCTCGAGGACCAGCTGCGCCACGCCCAGAAGATGGAGGCGATCGGCCGGCTGGCCGGCGGCGTCGCCCACGACTTCAATAACCTGCTCACGGTCATCAACGGCTACACCGACGTCCTGCTCGACCAGCTCCCCGACGGCACCCCCGAGCACGCCGACCTCGCCATGATCCGGGAAGCCGGCGACCGCGCCGCCGCCCTCACCGCCCAGCTGCTCGCGTTCGGCCGCCGCACGATCATCGCCCCCAAGGCGCTCAACCTCAACGTCCTCGTCGAGCGCCTGGTCAAGATGTGCACGCGCATCATCGGCGAAAACATCGTGCTCACCACCCAGCTCGAGCCCGACCTCGCCTCGGTGATGGCCGACGCCGGCCAGATCGAGCAGGTCGTCATGAACCTCGTGGTCAACGCGCGCGACGCCATGCCGCGCGGTGGCAAGCTCGCGATCACCACCAGCACCACCCGCACCCTCAACGGCCGCTACGTCCGGCTCACTGTCGCCGACACCGGCGAGGGCATGACCGACGACGTCCGCGCCCGGGTGTTCGAGCCGTTCTTCACGACCAAGCCGCACGGCCAGGGCTCGGGCCTGGGCCTCGCGACCGCCTACGGCATCGTCGAGCAAGCCAACGGCCAGATCCGGGTCGACAGCACCCCCGGCCACGGCAGCTCGTTCAGCGTGATCCTGCCGGTGATCGACGCCTCCGAAGCCCCGGCCCCGCTGATCTCGCGCGACCGCCCGCGCGGCACCGAGACCATCCTGCTCGCCGAGGACGAAGACCCGGTGCGCCGCCTCGTCCAGCGCGCCCTCGAGCTCCACGGCTACAGCGTGCTGTCCGCCCGCAGCGGCGAGGAAGCCGAGAGCCTCGAGCGCTCCCACCTGGGCCCGATCCACCTCCTCATCACCGACGTCGTGATGCCGGGCATGGGCGGCCGCGAGCTGGCCGACACCGTCAAGTCGCGCCGGCCGCAGGTCCGCGTCCTCTACATGTCCGGCTACACCAACGACGAGGTCGTGCGCCACGGCGTCATCCTCGCCCGCGACGCCTTCCTCCAGAAGCCGTTCACGCCGAGCAGCCTGATCGCGATGGTGCGCGCGGCGTTCGGCGCCAGCCACGACCTGGCCAAGGCCGGCGAGGTCGGCTGATCTCGCATCCTCGCTCCCGGCGCGTGCCAGCGGTCACGGCGCGCCGCCCGCGCTTGCCTCGGCGTGGTCCAAGGCGTCAAGCTCCCTACATGCTCCCGAGATACCTGGCGGTGGTAGCGCTCTCAAGCGCGTGCGGCACGGTCGAAAAACCGGCCGCAGATGCCTCCATCGATTCGGCGGTCGAGACCGCCACCACCTACCGCGGCACCCTCGACGCAACCGATCCCGTCACGTTCGGCGGCCAGACCTTCTGCACCTACATGATCACGCTCAAGCAGCTCGTCGTCGAGCTCGCGATCACGCCGTCGGGCCAGGTCCGATCCGGCCACGTCCAGGATCTCAACTCCGAGACCACCACGGCCGATTGCCCCAACGGCACGATCGAGCCCAACATCGCGATGTACACGCTCGCCTCGGCCGCGCCCAGCCAGTCCGGCACGACCCTCACCTTCCAGGGCGCCGCCGCGAATGAACCCGCGGCGGACCTGATCGTCGAGCTATCGACCACCGGCTCGGCGCGCCAGGCGACCCTCGGCTTCCACCGCAGCGACGCCGACCCGCCGCTCGACTGGTCCGTCGTGGCGACCCTCGCGCTGTCGGCGCAGTAGCCGCCCGCTGGTTTTCCTGATCGCGTTCGCCCGATAGCACCTCTGACGGCGAGCAGCATCCTCCCGGTCCGAGGTGGCGCTGGCCGGTCAGCGCAGCTCGTTGGTCCACATGCAGCGATACGCTCGCCCCGGGGCCGGATCGGCCCACGTCATGTCACTGGGGTACTCGTCCGCAAACCCGGCAGCGGTGGCGGCGGTCCATTGCACGATCATCGTCGCCAGGGTCGGGTTCGTGCCGAGTCCAAAATCCGAGGTGAAGAGGTAGTTGCCGTTCCCGACGCCGTTGGGCAGGCCGCCGAGAATCGCCTCGGTGTAGTCGCGCTCCGAGGCCACATGGCCTTGCTCCGCCGCGCACGTGGCGAACGCGTCGCTCATGATCGCCGGTTCGCGATCGAGGCTGTCGAACCACATCGTCGGTGCGGGAGTTCCCGGGAGCACCAGGCTGAAGCATCCGCCCTTGCAGGTCGTCGGCGGAGCCACGCTCGGATCGAGCGGATAGTAGATGCAGCGGAACGCGTGACTGGCGTCGGTCTTGTAGGCCCAGCTCGCGGTCGTGGCCGCGTCGCCGGTGTACGCGAAGCTGTACCGCTGATCGAGCGCAGTCCAGATATTGATCGCGGCGAGGAACTGGGTGCCGTTGTAGCCGACTTCGTCGGCGCTCCACAGCCCCGTGTTGGTGCCGTTGGGCAGGCCCTGCTGGATCAACTCGGCCATCTCGGTCTCGCGTGGCAGATGCCCGCCCCGGGCCACGCACGTCGCTTGCGCCGCGACCCAGCTCGCCGCGGCCGTGTCGACCGTCTCACTCTTGTAGCGGCTCAGCGGACCGACGTACGGGTTGTCGATCGCGTTCGGGTTGGCGGATACCGCGGCTGCGGGTCCGGCACAGCGGAACGGTGCCGGCGTGACGAAATCGATGATCCCCGCGTCCCCCGGTGGCGTCCAGCTCGTGGTGCTCCACCGGATCGCGCTCGAATCATGATAGTCCGCCGCATCGGCGGTCATGAGGAAGCGCCCCGAGCCGGGCAGACCGTTGCGAGCTGCCTCCACGAGCTGCGGCAGATCGGCGAGGTGCGCGTGCTCGTTGGTGCATTCCCACACCGCCGCGCTCTTGCGGAGCGCCGGGCGATCCTTCGAGTCGAAGTTGTAGCTACCGAACGTGAAGCACTCCGTCCCCGGCGCGCCGTTGCAATGGCCACCGGCGAACGCCGAGGGCATCGACGCCGGGGGGCATACGCAGCGATAGGCTCCCGGCGACGCCGCGGCGAGCGTCGACGTGCCGCCGTCGCTCAACCGGAGCACGGCCTGATTCAGGTGATCGTCTGGATCGAGCGACCACAGGTAGTTCGTGTTGAAGCTCTGGCCGACCGCGGCGGACTGGGTGGCCGACACGCGATACAGCTCGCTCGCCGTGGGCAGCCGCGCGCCGAACGCGTCGCACGCTGCCTTGGCGACGTCGAGCGCGGCGACCGGACGCTCGAGGCCGTCCCACGTCATTCCCCATGGATCCTGGATCGACGACGATAGCTTCGACGTGTCGCACGGCACCTGGCACGCGCGGTCGACACAGACCTCGCCCGAGCCACACGCCTGGCCGCATCCGCCGCAATTCATCGCGTCGGTCGCGGGGTCCGCGCACGTATCACCGCATTCGATCTGGTCCGCCGGGCAGCGAGCCGCACACGTGCCGTCGCCGCAGACCTCGCCGGCCGCGCACGCGTGACCGCACGCGCCGCAGTTCTGAACACTGGTCGAAAGATCGACGCAGGTGCCGCACAACGTCTGGTCGGCCGGACAGGTCGCGGGCGTCGGCGCCGCCACGCTGCCGCATGCGGCGAGCAGGACCGCCAAGTTGACAAGTGCAACCTTCATTGGGCAGCGAAGATAACCGGTCTCACGCCGCAAGTGCTACCATACTGGCGACGCCGGGCGTGCTCGGCGGATCGCGGCCGCGTGCTACGGTGGGACCGTGAAGGCTACCCTGAGTCTACCTCGCCGGTCGACGTACGCCGATTACCTTGCCGCGGAACAGACCAGCGAGAGCCGGCTCGAGCTCATCGATGGCGTGATCGTGGCGATGGCGGGCGGCTCCAGCGAGCACAACGCGATCGCGGGCCGGTTCGCGGGTGCGTTCGCAGCTCGCGCGCCCTCGGGTTGTCTCTACTACACCCCCGATCAGCGATTCTGGATCGCAGCGACGGCACGGGGTCGCTACAGCGATGGCTCGATCCTCTGCGGCAAGCCGGTAAACCCGGCGCACGACGCGCAGGCAACGACCAACCCGCTGGTTGTCATCGAGGTACTGTCCCCCAGCAGCGAGGGTGACGACGACGGCGACAAGCGCCGCGACTTCCAGTCGCTCGGGTCGCTGCAGGCCTACGTGCTCGCAGCGCAGGATGCGCGGTGGGTGAAGGTCTATCGCCGCACGGAGCGCGGTGAGTGGCGCGCCGAGCCAGACGTCTATCGCGACGGCGACAGCTTCGAGCTCCCCCGCCTGACGCGCTCGATTGCCGTCGATGAGATCTACGACGACATCCTCGACACCGCCGGGTGCTCGCTGTTGCGCTGACAGAGACGCCACGAACGCCCGATTCGAGTCACATCACCGCCTCATCTGAGGATGGGACGCTCGATTCCATCGTCCACAGAAAGCTCGATCACTGCGTCGCGAGCTCCCCCAACGGGGATCTGAACGTAGCCAGGCACCACCCGCGGCGCACCCAAAACCCAGCGCGGCTCATAGTGGTTTCGGGCCGACCACATCCACCGGATCGAGAGCCGCTCGTCGATACACCAGACTCGACGCTCCGTTGCCATGATCAACCGCCGCCCACCGGCCACTTCGACTACCCATGGATGCTCGAGGGTTTCCGTCTCTTCGTACTCCAGACCAACTGCTGCGCGGAATCGAAGCTTCGGCAGGTCGACGACGACGATCTGAGGATCGCCACAGACGACCAACGCGGGACACTCGTGCCACTCAATGATCTCGTACAAGCCATGCTGAGAGCCATCGAGCCATAATAGGCCGTCCTCGCGATCACCGGTCTCTTGGTCGACGATTGTAAGCGTGACGCGCCCCGGCCCGCGGTCGGCAGGAATGTACTCCGCGGTGAGTAGTGCTCTACCCTGCATCACGGCGATGCCATCTCCATGCGTCCTGAGCTTCGTCATTCCAGCTTATACCTAAATCCAACTGTAGTAAGTGTAGCACCATCCATACCGGGCAACCGGCAGGCCCCAGCAAATTCATCGAGAACCCGCTTGTCCGCCGTGATGAACAAGTCCGCACCCAAGCCAGCGGCCTCAGCTAAGTTGAGGCCGTCGGCCGCCTAGTAACACGACCCCTGCGGCCACTTCGCGCGTATCCCGCAGCGATTACCGGGGAAAGTGTGCCTAGGTCGCCTCTCCTCGTTTCAAAGTCGGGGTTGCCCGACTCGAACCTCTTCATGAGCGGGCAGCCCCTGGGTACTGTAGCCAACGAACAGGCGAGCGGTTGTGCTCCGCCGTGCAACGAGCCCCCGATTTCACTGCCTCGGGGCGTGCGACGTAACTCGTGGTCTGCGCCGCTCCTCTTCACTTCATCTTAGAGTACTCGACTTCGACGCCGTCGGTCCTAAAGGTCACAACGATCCCTGGACCAGACGGGTTCTGGTAGTCTGGACCCCAGACTTCCATTTCGTCGGAGTCATCGAAACTCCACAAATCGTGGCCAAGGGAACGAAGCTCCGAAACGAACTGCCGAACCCCTTGATGAAAGTCTGGCATGCTCTTCAGGCGCTCGCTCAGGACCGCCGTCAGCTCCATAGAAAGAGCGACTCTTCCTTCATCGTCATTGCAGTCAAAATTTGCTCTACTGAAGCGTTCCATGGTCAGTTTCCTGCCGGGCAGTGTGCTGCCGCACGTTCGTACGCTTAACCCACCCCCAACTTGCAGCAACTAGTATCGGCCTCGATGTCGTGGTTACCGCGTCGCGCTCGACGAGCGCGCGCACTTGGCGGGCGGTCTCACGAAGGGCAGCAGCGGCGAGTCGATCACCCCTCCGGGGCTTCGAGATGCCTTCTGTCGCACACAGGACATCCAAGCACCCCGCCATAATACAGCAAATGTATTGGGTGCAGGTCCCGATCTGACGTCGAGAAGCGGGAGCAGTTTCGATCAGTTGCACGATCTGGCTTGAAGTACGGGGCCGCCAAGCGGCAGATATCTGGTTCCTACACCGATCTCCGTCGCAAGG
>Ga0307509_10005881_pt1 | contig 16802 bp, 15 predicted proteins | sample 10_EM_MG_FD_202245 | JGI IMG/M metagenome (GOLD analysis project Ga0307509, IMG submission 202245) | Populus trichocarpa ectomycorrhiza microbial communities from riparian zone in the Pacific Northwest, United States - 10_EM | ecosystem: Host-associated > Plants > Roots > Unclassified | place... | reverse complement strand
CTCCAATATACTGTCCAGGGCGAAAAAATGTAAAAGGTTCGGAATTACTCCCCCCTTCAGGGCGGTAGTCCCTACGCCTCGACAAAGCATCAGCCTTTTCATTCAACCGTCCTTCTCTATAGATAACTTTAAAATTGAACGGTTGTAGAAACTCTGCCCAGCGGTGTTGTCTGCGGTTTAGAGTCTTTGTAGTATTAAAGTACTCTAAATTCTTATGATCGGTATACACCAATATCTGATCATCAACCGACATCAACATATAGGCCCATTCTTTAAAGGCTGCCACTATTGCGGCCATTTCCTTATCATGGACGTCATAATTTATCTCTGCTGGCGAGAACTTTCTACTATGAAAAGCTACAGGATGCCATTTCTCATCTTCACAGAGTTGAGATAATACGGCTCCTAACGCAAAGTCACTAGCGTCGGTTTCCAACTTTGTTGGACGAGTGTCATCAAAGTGTGTCAGAATTGGACCTGTGGTAAACATCTCCTTCAATTTGTCAAAAGCATCCTGACATGAAGGAGTCCACGTCCATTTGATACCTTTCTTTGTCAAGTCTGTTAATGGTTTGGCTATCTTGCTACAACCATATATGAACCGACAATAGAAATTGGCAAAGCCCATAAAGCTTTGAATATTGATGACCTTCTCGGGTGTTGACCATGCCCAGATCTGTTCAACTTTTGTACTTGTCATAGAGATTCCTCTATCGGATATTTTATACCCAAGGAACTCTACCTCCTGTTGATGGAAGCTTGACTTCTTAATTCTAACGCAAACGCGTGCCTTTCTCAACCTTTCCATGACCCGCCTTATCAGGGCGACATGTTCTTCAACTATTTCCGTATAGATCAGAATGTCATCCATATAGGCGATGACTCTGACATCTAACATGTCACGGAATACATCATTGATCATACTCTGAAACGTTGATGGTGCGTTGCATAACCCAAAGGGCATCATGGTGTACTCATAAAGACCATATCTGCTTTTGAAAGTGGTCTTCCATTCTTTACCTTCCGCTATGCGGATAAGGTAATAGCTATTCTTCAGATCCAATTTTGTGAAGATACTGGCTTTACCGAGCCTGCTCCTGAGCTCGCTCATCAAGAGCAACGGATACTTATTGTTGATAGTAATCTTGTTTAACCCTCGGTAATCAACACATAACCGCAGCGTTCCATCAGGCTTCGGCACAAATAATATAGGGGCGCCTATTGGCAAGGATGATCTTCTAATCTTTCCATGGGCTTCCATTTCCCTAATATAATCCCAAAGCGCGTCTAATTCCTTCTTAGACAAGGGATAGATAGGCCCATCTGGTAGTTTGGCCTCTGGAATCAAGTCGATACGATGATCGTATATACTATGCTCAGGTAAAGCATTGATTTTCTCTTGACCGAATGTATCTGCATAGTCTCTATATTCAGGGAGAATCTTAATCTTGATGTCCTCGCCATCTTCATCAGTGTAAAGGGCCATGCTCATGACAAAGATATTGTCTGGGTCTTCGGCTAAGAGTTCCTCTTCTGTGATGAAATCTAAGCGCCTTTCTTTTCTTAGGCACTGGGCTTTACAATATTCTGATTGCCACTTAAGACTGCCCTTCTCCCAGTTAATATCTGGGTTGTGGTCCTTTAGCCACGACATTGGCAGGTAACCATTCACTTTGCCTGTCGGCATATCGGCGACTTCAAATCGCATTTTATTCATATGGTCTCCTATGTACATATCCAGCGTAGCGGTGTAGTGTAGACCTGAGCCTGGGATGTGGTTCCCACTGGGATCTAAAATTGGTGTCGGTTCCTTCCGACGTACACAAAGTACCTGAGTATTCTTAACCCAATCGCTGTTTAATACAGCCCCAGTGGCGCCACTATCTAACAATTAGAAGGCTTCACCACTTAGCCTCTCTTGATTGTGGCTCCATTCCAATCTCACTCTTACGTGAATGGATCTTGTATGTGGCGGTGGGCCTGCAAGCCTCAACCGCTTATCGGGTCTCTTGTTCCTAAACATTGCTGTTAGTCACTTTGCAGAAGAATTTGGTATGGTTTTACAATAGCTAATCAATGTCTCCTGCCTTTCGACACAAGAGTGGCCACAACTGGTCCTGAATAACTTTTATCCCGTGATAAATTTTACGGGGTTGCAATTGCTTGGCTGTTTACTATCACACCAGCATGATTTCGGGTATTCAACCCTCCTTAGGAAAACTTGCAAAATAACTTCAATTGCTAAGTCAAGTCCAGCCTGACGAAATCAACACTAAACCCAACCAAATTCAATCCAGAATTCCAAACAATATGAGATAAGCAAATAACACTTTCGCAAAATCACATAAGAAACAAAACAAAAGCGTAAAACAAAGTATCGCAACCATTCCCAATATAACAAAAGAAACCCAACCAATCTCGCTATCCCTATAGCCAGATATTAGTTTCAATATATTGTACCTCTGGTGGGGAACATTACTGCTTCGTTTCCGTCATCTATCTCATCAGCCTTTCTAGGCTCTAGAGTAGAGTTAGCTTTTGCATTCCTATCACCTCTTGGGATAGATCTTACGTAGCCGTCCATATCGGTATCAATCTCCAAGATATCCAAATCTGGAGGTGGTGATCCGCGGACCTCGGCTACAACTTGCTTAACTGCAGGTGTAACAAACCAGCCTTCCGTGAAGGTGTTCATAATGGGAAACGACTATCTTACTATCATAGGCAATCGACATAGCCTACCTAGTTTGCTTTGTCTATCGTTATAGACTAACATCTTGCGTTTGTAGTAGGTGTAGTGATCGTAGGAAGTCATATCGTGTAGGAATAGGCTACCCGCATACCAGCGAGGTATCATAGAGATAAGGGCATTAGGTATCTCCAACATATTGCACCTATGGAAGGTCACTGTCAATGGGCTTGGCCTGTGCCCCAGTATCTGAGTTCTGTATTACTTAGATGGTGGCATGAAGAGCTCTAACTACTATGCCTTCTTTTTTTTTTTTTTTTTTTTTTAAATCATATGTTCATTGTTTCTACGGTACAAGAAATGACATGCATCTTTAACGATATGGCCAAAACAAAACCGAAAATCAAAATAACAATCAACAAAAGAAACAACCGTAACCATTTCCCCCAACACGACCAATAATCGTCGCAAAGCAGCCGTAGCTAAAATAAGTGAAAGTATAAGACCGCTTAACTAACCTCGAGGGCCAGGGGCGGGCAGGGGGGTAGAGCGAAAGAGGGGGTTCTTAGGGATGTGGAGGGAGGGAGTGAGTGGGGGCATCTCAGGAGGGAAACCGGTGGCGGTGGTGCGGATGAACTCAGCCAGGGCAATGAGCAGCTGCTGGTCGGACCAGACTGGGGCCTCAGGAGCCAAGTCTGAGACCCCTTGGAGGAGGCGGGATCTCTGACGGGTGGAGGAGGGCCAGGACAGGATGGCATGTTCGAAGGTTTGAGGTGCCTCAGAGCATAAGGGGCAGGACGTGTCGGCATCAGGATCCCCCCACGAGGGGTGCGCCGTGAGGTAGCTTTTCCCAGAACGCATCTGGTGTATCCTGCCCGCAACGAACTTGCCCAAGCCCATAAAGGGATGGGGGCGCGTGGTGGGCGGATAGGGGTAGTATGGGGGGGCTGGGGTGGCGGACCAGTCAGAGAGGAGGAGTTGTTTGGCCCTCAGTTTGAGGCGCGCGTACGATGGGACAACCCCGGGTATTGGGGGTAGGTAGTCTGTCAAGTGGAGGGAGATGGGTGGCAGGGTTGCTATGTCATGGACGAGGGGGGTGGCTGCATTGGCCAAGGCTGTGATGGCGTTGTGTCGGTACCTCGAATTCCTTAACTTGTCCGGGGCAGAACGCCAATCGAGGTTAAAGAAGAGGTAGGGTTGGGAGGTGATCTTCCCACGCGCTATCAAGGTGGCGCGGTGTGGCGAGAAGGTGGGGACAGACTTAGGGAGACGTGCCGTGGCAGGGTTTATTTCTGGAGGGGAGCAGATGAGCCTTAGGCCGGCGAGGTGGCGTTGGTGGCGTATAAGTCTAGGTAGCGGGGGAAGACAGGCTTCCCTGTGCAAGCACACTAGGTTGGTGGAGGAGAAGCAGCTGGTGATCCACCTACAGACCCGATGCCAGAAAACAGACATTGGGCCCATGATAGACGGGGGAGGATTCCAGACAGTGGACCCATACAGAAGGATTGGAGCAAGGAGCGAACGCGCCAAGGAGAGGCAAAGGTAGCGGGGAAGGCCCATCCCAGGGGGGGAGAGGCGACGGATCGTGGCCAGGGCGGCATACGCGAGCGAGTACCTCCTGGAGAAGTGGGACCTTGGGTCAAAGGAGGGGGTGAAGATGAAGCCTAGCCACTTCAGGTGAGACTGCAGGTGGAAAAACTGACCTTCCAGTTGCACCGGGAGGGGGCACGGTGGCTCTCTGCTCTTGGAGGTCCTCCAGTGGATCTGTTCAGTTTTTGGAACAGAGAAAGAAATGTTGATTGGCGAAGCTTTTTTCTTGAGCGCTGAAAAGGACCTCTGGAGGAGGCGAACGTTGGACCTATAGGAGGGCGAGGCTACCGTGATAGCAAAGTCGTCGACATAGGAGATGATAAGTGACCTGGGAATTTCCAGGTGGAGGGAGGAAACGTATATGACGAATAGAAGAGGGGAGATGGGGGATCCTTAAGGGACTCCGACCGAGACAGGGGCGAAGGAGCGAGGGGACCCTTGGAAAGTCAGGCGACAAGTGCGGTCCCTGAGGAAAGAGCCGGTCCATTGGACCAGGTACGGGCTGACCCCTCTTCTGTGGAGGAGAGAGAGGAGAGAGGGGGATTCCACGTTGTCAAAGCCTCCCTTGACATCAAGGAAGAGAGTGGAGACTCTGTATCGGAGGCGGTGAAAAGACTCAACGTTGTGTTGTAGGACGAGGGCGGCATCGGCGGTGGACGTTCCAGGGAGGGACCCGCATTGAAGGGGATGGATCAGGGAGCATATGGTTGCTTGGGCCGAGAGACGGGTGGCTACCACTCTCTCAAGGACTTTAGAGAGCGTTCGGAGGAGGACGATGACCCTAAAAGAGGAGGGTGAGTCGTATGAGGGTTTGCCCGGCTTGTCAAGGACTATGCCGAGTGCCCTTTTGAGGGAGGGGGGGTGAAAACCGTGAGCTAGCAGGGAATCCAGGAGGGAGGGAATAAGCGAGGGCTTGATGACGTGTACAGACTTCCACACAGAGTATGGGATATGGTCGGGGCCAGGGGCGGAGGTGTTTGAGGATTTGGCGAGGGCCCTGGATATCTCCTCTGAGGTGAGGGGTGTGTAGTCCTCATAGCGGGTGAGGCGGAGGAGAGGCGGAGGAGGGGGTTTGGAGGGAAAAAAGTGGTCAAGAAGCGTTTCGGCTACCTCGGCCGGGCTGGAGGCCCCTGGGCGCTTTGGGAACCTCTGTGGTGGTCTGCCGAACGCGAATCTCTTGGCCGTCCAGACTGAGTGTGGAGTGGCCGAGGACAGGAAGTCCGACCAGTGTGTTTTCTTGGCCGAGGCAATGGCCTTGAAGTAAGTTCTTCTCGAGCCTCTAACTACTATGCCCGAGTCTCCTACTTATAGACTCTGCACGCCAACAACCCTAACCCTGGTGACTCATACCTCGAGCCACGCGGCCTGATGACTCATAATGAGTCATGCCCAAAATCAATCAGATGACTCCTATGAGTCACTGCACAACATGCCGTAAACCAATCATAAAACATAAAACATGTCAGGTGCGCAAAGCTCATCACCTGCGTGGAACTCGTGACTCATAATGTGAGTCACGCGTGAAAGTCATTAGATCATTATGACTCACAATCGTGAGTCATGGAAACATCAACCAATCATAACATAACAATAACATGTAAGTGCGAGTCATGTGAGAACTATGAGTCAACTGACTGCATAGCGCGAAACATCAACATACCTTATGACTAATAACTACTAGTCCTGTGAAATCTGCCTTGCTTAGTCACGATTTGTGACAGCAGGTTTCGGAGCAGCTTCAATGCGGTGCGGTTTTGGGACTTGGGTGGCTTCCTATCCAGCTTCACCGGCGCCTCTTTTTCGCTTAATTCGAGAGGACGCAACAACTGGAGTAGCTGACGGACACTTTGCCCAGTAGTGACCGCCTTGTCTACATCGAGAGCATTGATTCAACCGCTTGCGTTTGTCAATCAGAGTCTGCGGAATATCACGATGCATTTTCGTGTGTTCTGTTTCTTGAGGTCTTGAAGACCCAGACACATGGTTGCGGGGTTTCTGTTCACGTGGCCACGAGCTTTTCCTATCTTTTCGCTATCGCTTAGCTGACGATTGCCTATCATCGCTCTGTTCTGGTCGGGAATGATGTTTTTCCTTTGTACCCGTACGGTTAAAGGAAGCAACGGCTTCCAAATGATCTCCGGTTTGACAGAGGAGATTGATATATTGGACGTATTCGTCGGGGAGCGGAGTTTTTAAAGCCCATGCATTGCGAAGCTCTGTAGTTATACCTACGCGGGCTTTGTCCTTGACAAAATTGCCGCTATATCCCAACTCTAAAGCCAGTCTCATCAGCTCGTCACATAAGTGATCAATCTTACCGGACTTCATAGTCAAAGCATTCTACTCCCTAAGAGCGCGATCCCGATCGGAGTGTCCACCAAAACTTGACACCAGCCGTTGCCGAAAACCTTCCCAAGTGCGAAGGACATTTTTCGGATCGAAGGGAATACCTTCTCGACCAGCACCCTCTTCACTAACGTAAGGGTGTATGCTCTGGTACCATTTCTTGGCAGGACCTTGCAGAAGGGGGATTACCGAACTGACTTTATCCCAGTCCTTGCGGAGGGATTCCCTACAGTAGTCCAGTTTGACTTTGCAATCCTGTATCAAGCGTTGAGTATCAGTAGAGTCACCTTTGAACGGATCGACACCTAATTTCTCAGGTTTCTTCGGTCAATGCGCTGACTTCTTACCCTTGCGTTGTTTGCGAAGATACTCAGCAAGCTCATGACACCGCCTATCATACTTTTCCTTCCTCGCATCATTCCAGTGGGACTTGCGTCTCCCTAGGAATTTCCGCGGATCGGGAAGGGAGGAGTCAGAATCACCCGGATCTCCACCGCCTCCAGCGTTTCCACCTCGGGGAGGAAGATTTCCTCCACTGCCACCAGCGTTGCCACTGGGGCCTCCCCTAGGGGAATCATAACCACTGAAACCATCTTCGCCCGGCACGTCTTCGTCCATTCTCTCAGGTAATGGGTTAGACGGTGGGGGAGGAGGTTGTTGACTAGCGGCACGAGTGTTAACCGCATAGTCTCTTAAAAAATCAGGGCAGTCACTATGCCTAGTGTGCCTTACACTCTCACAGTACCCACATCGGTTCTGTTTTGACTTTGGCTGAGGAGCGTCGTTCCTAGGTCTCGACCAAATATTGATCGCCTCAAAGTCACTCTTGAGACATGGAAACCTATGCTCATAACAAGTATTGCTTCCTTCGGCCACAATCCTACAGTCAGGAGAACAAACACCCGTAGACGCTAGCGCTTCTGGCCTTCGGGTAAAACCGGAAGGTCCAACATTACCCGAAAGTTTTGCTGGTGCGGGTGGTGCTATTGCCGAAACAAAGGCACCTGGGACTTGTGGAGTGGTGGGTCGTTCTCGTTCGATACGAATCGCCGGCGTATTTTGTTCCGCTGCCTGACAGGCAGGTACGGTCGACGATCGTGGGAAAGGTGAGGGTGTTGCGGGACAGCCTCCGGGGGTGGCGGCTGAGGAGAGTTCTGTCTTGATGATCTCCCCGACGAAATGGAGCTAGATTTGGTAACCCCGAGAGGACGTGACGAGGGCCGGAGGTTTTTGACCGCAGGAGTTGTTCCCCGTTATCGGACAACCTCACTGAAGGCCACTTCGAGAGGGCTTCAACGTTCATGTGCTTCGGCCACCTGCTTTTGCAATTGCGCAAGCTGCTCTTGCTGTGCGACAAGTTGTCTACCCACCTCATACAACCAAGCTTGATATTTCTCATTTATCATGCAAGCTGCGACTTCAGCAGAGTAATGAGGAGGGGGTTCTATTGCCGAAGGAAGCGCAGGGGCAGCGTTCATAACCATGTCATTCTCAGCTTCAATCGAGTACCCCTGTGCAGCTGCCTGCTCCAAGGCTTCTACCCTTTCCCAGATCATCTGATCGGACATAGGTAACTTGCGGAACTTCTTTCGCTGGTATTCCATCAAACGATTAGCGTTTTCCACAATCTCGGTTTCAAATGGATGCTGATGCTCTTCAGCAAGATTGAGGAGATGGCTTTGTGCATCTTGCATCTGGCGTGTAATTTCCTCAAGAATGTATGGTTCAACGAGATCTTTGGTGAAATCAGCGAAAGTCATATTCCATTGTCTATTCTGGGGTATTCTCCGTCCTACTGATGGGTCATGAGTGAAACTTTGGAGGAAGGCGCAAGGGTCTTCAATCTCCATCTCTCTGACAGTAGGTGGTATTTCCTCCTCAAAGGTAGGGTTATTCTCAATGTCATATGTCAGGAGCTGCTGGATTGGCGGCCAACCTAATCTCTTCAGGTTTGCTCTTGCAGCTGTTCGAGATATATCTCGTTCAATACGAGTCATGCGCTCAGGACAAGAATGAAAGCGGGACACAGTCATAGTTGAAGACATTGTTCTTTCCACCCGATGCTTCTTGTACCAGACAAGCGACTCGTAATCATACAAAGTCCAAACTATAGGCTAAAACAACAATTCTCAGAAGAGGGTTAAGCGAGTGCGCTTAACTATATACTGTAACGGGGGTACTCTATAGAGAGGTAAACTCCAAGGTTGCGACCGCACCAAACACTCAAAGTAGAAGATAAAGATGAGGTACCATAATTCAGAAGAATCAACGGTAAAACTTAATATAGTTAAGCTCGAAGCTTCACTCAATTTAGTTCTCTCAAGGAAAAGTTGGCTGTCGAAGTAGAATGCCAAATGCTTAAACTTAAGTAGATATCAGATTTAACCCTTTGACATTCACCACTACTTCCGACCTTTGTGCAAGCACCCTGTCCTGCTCAGGGTCTGTCCGAAGTTTACCCTCCATCAGGATTTATCCTGCCGGAAGTGTCTGACCAACTCGGGTACACTTAACTCCGTCAATAGGATATGAGTTTCTGCAATGCATCTCCAATACAACCGCAGGTGAAAAGGTCTTCCTATCGAAGTCATACCAGTGGCTAACTGTTATGACAACAACCGGAATCAATACCTAGGTGGTGGACTCACTGGCCCAGTGGCAGTTTCGTCTATACGAGCTATGCAGTCGATCATTTAATCTACGCGACTATTTAATGTGATAAATTGACAGGCAAGCTCCCCCGGTGAGATGTAGCCGATAGTTGGCTAAGTGGGCGCTACCCACAGCCAGACTTTCGGGACATACTCTACCGTGATAAGATTCATACCTCTAGAGTCCAATAACAACCCATAGTAATGCTACAAATCAAGGGGAGAAAGTCCGGGCTGGTTACTCAGGTATTTGTCTCGAAAGCACCCTGGTCTTCTGAGACTACCTGAGCACCACTAGGAAGACTACCCTACAACCCGTAGGCTAGAATAGACTCCTAGATGCCCAAGAGCCAATATATGTGGGACCTCCACTTTGGCGGTTACCTATACTCCCCTTATATATCCTGCGAACGAACATTCAGTCGGACGGACGGCGACGACTTATACGGTGTTACGGCAGCTGCTCCAATGACCTCTTTTAACTAGCAAACGAGCAACTACACAGCCGTCTGCCTATCACGCGCCGTCCCAACGCTGGGGCCAGAGGGGGGTGTTAGCTAAACCAGCCCAAGTTCAATAGTATGTTCGGGCCACCTTTATACAGGCGTGTGGCCACTGCGGGCAGATGCGTGTGCGCCCAAGAACATCTCAGAGCCCATAGAATGTGCGGCAATCAACCTCCAAGTTCTAGGATGACTTTGCCGGTGAAGGTAGGGTAACTTGGGTTCCTCAGTAGGGTAACTGTGACCCAGGGGCATTATGACCAAATTCCCACGGTAGGGTAACTTTGCCCTCTTATGCCTTTAACCGCTCAGGAAGTCCTCCAGGCGACCACAGAAGTCATCTCGGAGGTCCGTGTATCACTCCCATAATTCTCTTGACCTTATGCGAACGTTCTCCTGAAAGGTTACCCTGCCTAGTAGAGTACCTTTAGGTTACTCAACAATTCCCTAGGCCTTATCCTAGGTTTACCAGCCATGTGTATAACGTATACGAGACCATACCACCTCTGGTTACCTCTTGGTATACCATTTGGGCTAAGGTGATAGTGATTGTAGCTACCTATCGTAGGGTCATTACACTATCACGTCAACCTAGAATACTGGCAGCTTGAACGTCCGCACCTGTCCGGTGATCCGTCATAAACATCTACCCACGATTATGTTATCAGACGCTCGCTTCAACCAAGAATACTGGCAGCTTGAACGTCCGTACCCGTCCGCTGATCCCTCACCATCCTAGCGAACAAACTTGAAGGTGCCTCCTAATTTCAACTCTTGATTATCTGCCACTGATGTTGAAAGACCAGACCAGCCTGAGCCCGTCTCAGCTCATTAGTGCTCCTCCAGACCAGCCTGAGCCCGTCTCAGCTCATTAGTCCTCCTCCAGACCACTTGAAAGAGACACACCACACACGATGGCCTCACTCTCAACAAAGTGTCCTTATTGCAGGTGACTCTATCAACAGGCCGCTGCATACGAAAGCACCTTGACACAATGTATCATGATATTCTTTTATCCCTCCATGCAATGGTAGACACTACCTTACCAGGTCTCCGGGCCTTCCCGCCGGATGAAAACACTGATCAGGGCGACTTGCACTACGAATCTGATCCGATGCTGGAGATTGTAGATTGCTACGCAGCAAGTAATCACCGTGGTGATATGCAACCTTTCCCAGCCACCAGACCGCAGGTGCCCATCCAGTCAAGAAAGTATTCCAGGCACTGGCAGAGCACTCGGTAATGTTGCTGGCTATAAGGAACTTAATGAGTCCATGAAAGATGACCCATGGAACCCTTTCTCCTCGGAAGCCGACTTTAATTTGGCAAGCTAGTTAGTCCGGAGCCAGGTATCCAAGTCCCAAATTGACGCGTTCTTTGCAGAAGGTTTGGGTGGCATGGATGCCCGGTCATGCCCGTCTGCATATACTTTGCAGCAGCACCTCGATGTACTGGACCCGTTTGGTGAATATCTGACGTGTACGCAAGCCGTGATTGGCGATGGTCGACATACAACTACTTTTTATTATAGGAACCCCCTCTACTGCATCCGCTACCTGGTATGCCAGGTCGCATATAGATCAGATATGGTCTACGCACCTATACGGGAATACGATTCTATTGGAGAGCGATTATACTCTGAGATGCATACGGCGGACTGGTGGTGGGATACAGAGGTATGAAATAGGTTCTGACAGGCTTTACGTGGTCGGCGTTTCCCATGCTAATCTCTCAATCTTTTCTATATTAGCACACTCTTCTATCTGGGTCAACCGTCGTACCCATTATCGGATTGTCAGACCAGACTCAGCTTACCAATTTCTCAGAAGATAAGAAAGCCTGGCCTATATACCTGACGATCGGCATTATCCTTTCGCGAACTAGAAACAGCTCTGCCAAGATGCCGATCCTCCTTCTGGCATTGCTGCCTGTGCCTCCAAAGTTAACGGATAATTCAGGCCGCGCGGACGAAGCCCTGAGGAAGACCAACGCCGATGCTCTACTGGCAGTCTTCGATCTTGTCCTTGCACCATTACAGGAGGTTGTCCAAGAAGGCACGGTGAAGGATTGTGCAGATGGCAAAACACGCCTGTGTTTTGCCATTTTGTCGGCCTGGATTGCGGATCATGCGGGACATGCAGCTTTGCATGGAATAGGTAGCAAGTCGTGCCCAAAGTGTGAGGTTCCATCCAAGGAGCTTAGTGGGAATCCGCGGAAGATATATGAGGCCCGCGACTATACCTTATAATGGGGAAAAGCACGGGAGCAAGAGTCTGGAGAGGCTGGCATCCCAGGTTTTTCAGCAGGTGGGCGTGAAAATAGGCGGCAATGTATTCACTGAACTCTACCGAGTAAACCCGGCGGACCTACATAAGCCGGACCTCTTACACAACATTTATCTCGGCCTATTCAAACATATGATTGAATGTGTGGAAGGGTTCCTGGAAAAGCATAAATGGCAGCTGGCATTCGACGATGCCTGGAAAGAAATTCCGCCTTATCCCGGATTCAGTTTACCAAAAAGGGCCTATTGTGAAGTCACATCATGGCAGGGAAAGGAAATGCGCAACCTCGGTCGATACATTTCAGCAGTATTGGCGTGTGCATTGCGAAATCCAGACCGTTCTCAGCATCAGGATTTCAACATCGCCTTGAAGTGTGTTGGTTCCCTGGTTGATTTCTCCCTAATAACTCAATATCGCAGTCCTACACCGGATACACTTGCCTATATGGAAAGGTACCTGCAGACATTTCACCAGAGGAAGGACATTTTTCTTGAGTTCTGGACTTCAAAGTCTACAGGCGTGGAGGTAAATCGTCAGGGCCGGGAGTTACGGAGATTAATGGCGAATCAGATGGCTCAAGAAGCCCACCATATCTCTGCTGCCCAACCCCGTCGGCAGGCGGATTAAAACAGGCTTCAGAGGGTTAACCGGCGGGCAGATTTGATCCTGCGAGAAAATCACTTCAACTTCTTCAAGATGCACTACCTTAGTGACTGGGTCTCCCACGTGCGACGTTTTGGGTCTATTTTGATGCATTCTACTGAGATGGGCGAGCTGGCATATATGGAACAGATTAAAGAGGGTTACCGCAGGTTACACAAGAATAACGCTGCCTGACAGATCTTGTCGTACTATGGCCGCAAGCAGGCCCTGGGAATGGTTGCAGAGGATAGAAGCACTTTCACAAGCCGAGAATGCGTTCGTAATGGGAAATGGCGGGATGGAGGCACCGGCCTCAAGCCGGAGTGCGCCTCAGCGAGTTCTCAAAGGCCACATGATGGAGAACATCGGCACTCTGACCGAGCTATGCAGAGCCCTCAACATCGATTATTCCGACATTATTGAGGAGATGCTACATTTTATCAGGCAGACAATTGCCGACGACCAGCGGCTGCCTTCTGACCGCATGGAACTGGGATCACTTCCGGTAGAGCAATTTACACACCTTGAAATTCCGGTTTCAGACTTTCAGGAAGCTGACCTTTTCCAGATCCACCGCGCCGGCTGCACCGGGACAAAAGCCTTCCGCAAAGGCGATCCTAGAAACGATTGGATATGGGTCCAGGCTGGCGGAGAGCAAGGTTATAGGGATCTGCGAGGGCGGGTAGTAGCATGATTGTTTGCACTCTTTAAGATTAGAAACGTCCTGAGCGGGGCCGGAGATGTCCTTTACCTGGCATTGGTACACATACTCAATCCCGTCGGCGCTGGCAGATTTCACTGCGGAAGCGGACATATACGAGTCAGCAAGCGGCCCAATGGTCGAGATATGCGAATAGTCGGTATAGGGTCAGTGATAGGGCAGGCGCATGTGATTACCAGCGCGGAGAGGCCATGGATCGTGAATCACAGGATAGATCTGCGGACGTTTAATGAGATATATTAAGTTATTCTACACGATGGCGTATTCGGCCGCATGAGTATAACTTGGTTTATCGGCGGACGTTTGAGGATTGGTCCGCGGCTGAAGTAAAGCCAGACCCTCCGTATCCTTATACGTCGGCCAGACCCCCTTTGTGTATCCTCCCTTATACGGCGGACGTTCTCCCTTCTGTTTCTCCTCCATACCCATTTCGTCCGCCCTACGTTCTATCCTTCCTCCGGACGTTCTACCTTCCTCCACCTGACACCTTCCCAACCTTCTGAGCCTTCATTTTGGTGATACCACCTTAAGGGTCTGGCTTCAATTCGGCTGCGCGAGTAGTAGTGTAGTGAAATGCTCTATAGAGTGAATCTGCGGTCATTTAATGAAATATATTGAACTGTTCTATATGCAATTTGTACTAGTAGATAATACTACGGTTGTGAAAAGAAATAGAATGACGATCGTGATACCTCTATGAGTGGTGCGCCGGTAGGAAAAGATAAAAGTGGCTCGAGGGCATCCGCGTCGAAAGGAGCCTGACGATATCATATGCCACGGGGCGGATTTTGGTCGCCACAGGGAGAAGGTAGGGGGCAGGTGGTCCAGGTGCTGGGAATTGGCGATGGGTACGCCGGATGCCGTCAGACAAGAGCAGTAGAAGAGGGGAAGGATGAGGGCGGTGTCGGGACTGAGGGCGGCCGCAACAAGCGCGCTGGGTGCATGGGAGGGGTGATAAAGGCGTTGGGAGGCACCAGGCGCATGGGATGAGAAAAAACGTCCGGCGCACGGTCAGGGCGCACGGGACGCATAGGGCGGACGCAATCCGTCCAGATGCGGGTTGCATCCGCCGGATGTAAATCGTTTTTTTGCTGATGCAGTGAATCATTTAATCTATGTACTTACTCAATACGATAATTCGACATGCCATCTCCCCAGTGCGATGTAACCGATGGTTGGCTCAATGCGAGCTACCCATAGCTAGCCGCTCAGGACATACTCTACCGTAACAGGACTCATACCCCTAGAGTCCACTGAAAACCCATAGTTATGCTCCAAATCAACAGGAGAAAGTTCCAGCTGGCTACTAATGTAATTGTCCCTAAAGCACCCTCGCCTCCTCGCCTACTTAAGTGCCTCTAGGAAGACTACTCTACTACCCTTAGCTGAAAATAAACTCCTAGTTGCCGCAGTGACCATTCATATGCAACCCCACATTGGGTGGTAATGCACACTCCCCTTTTATATCCTGCGAACAACATTCGGATGGACTGACAGCGACAACATATACAATGATTCGGCAGCCGCTCCAATGTCTTCTTTTTACTAGCAAATCAACAGCTATGCATCCATCTGCCTATGACGCGCTGTCCCAACCCTGGGGCCAGAAGGGGGTGTTAGCTACACCCGCTGAAGTTCAATAGCATGTTCGGGGCAGCTTTACTCAGTCGTCGGACCTCACCGCGCAGATATGTGTGTCCCCATAAACATCTAAGAGCCAATAGAATGTGAGACAATTGACCTCTAAGTTCCAGGATAACTTTGCCTGTGAAGGTAGGGTAACTTAGATACCTCAGTAGAGTAACTGGGATCCATGGGCATAAATGTCAAATCCCAAACGTAGGGTAACTTTGGCCTCTTATGCCTTTAACCGCTTTGGAAGTCCTCCTGTCAACACCTAATATAGTCTTGGAGGCCCATGTAATGTTCCCATTATTCTCTTGACTTTATCCAAAGTTACTTCCGAAACTTCTTTTTTTTTTTCTTTTTCTTTTTTTAAATCATATGTTCATTGTTTCTACGGTTCAAGAAATGACATAGATCTTTAACGATATGGCCAAAACATAACCGAAAATCAAACTAACAAACAAATGAAACAAACATAACCAGTTCCCCCAACGCGACCAATAAGCGTCGCACAGCAGCCGTAGCTAAAATCAAGGAAAGCAAAAACCACTAAACTAGTCTCGAGGGCCAGGGGCGGGTAGGGCAGTAGCTTGGAGGAGGGGGTTCGGAGGAGGGGTGTTGAGGGAGGGGGCAAGCGGGGGCATCCCAGGGGGGAAACCAGTGGCGGTGGTGCGAATGAACTCAGCCAGGGCAATGAGCAGCTGCTGGTCGGACCAGATTGGAGCCTTAGGAGCCAAGTCCGAGACCCCTTGGAGGAGGCGGGATCTGTGGTGGGCGGAGGAGGGGCAGGACAGGATGGCATGTTCGAAGGTCTGCGGGGCCTCAGAGCACAAAGGGCAGGACGTGTCGGCATCAGGATCGCTCCATGAGGGGTGGGCCGCGAGATAGCTTTTCCCCGAATGCATCTGGTGTATCCTGCCTGCAACGAACTTGCCCAAGCCTATGAAGGGATGGGGGCGTGTTGAGGGTGGATAGGGGTAGTAAGGGGGGGCTGGGGTGGAAGACCAGTCGGAAATGAGGAGTTGTTTAGCCCTTTCCTTGAGGCGAGTATAGGAGGGGACAACCCCCGCTACTGGGGGCAGGTAGTCTGTTAAGTGGAGGGAGATGGGTGGCAGCGTCAAGACATCGTGTATGAGGGGGACGGCCGTGTTAGCCAAAGCTGTGATGGCGTTGTGCCGGTACCTTAGGTTCTTGGTCTTGTCCAGGGCAGAACGCCAGTCGAGGTTGAAGAAGAGATAAGGTTTGGAGGTAATTTTCCCACGCGCTATCAAGGCGGCGCGGTGGGGCGAGAAGGTGGGGACGGACTTAGGGAGGCGTGCTGTGGCAGGGTTTACCTCTGGGGGGGAGCAGATGAGCCTTAGGCCTGCAAGGCGGCGTTGGTGGCGTACCAGAACAGGCAGCGGGGGGAGACAGGCCTCCCTGTGCAAACATGTTATGTTGGTTGAGGAGAAGCAGTTGGTTATCCACCTACAGACCCGATGCCAAAAAACGGACATGGGGCCCATGATAGACGGGGGAGGGTTCCAGACAGCGGATCCATATAGAAGAATCGGAGCGAGGAGCGAACGCGCCAGGGAGAGACAGAGGTAGGGTGGGAGGCCCATCCCAGGGGGGGAGAGGCGCCGAATGGTGGCTAGGGCGGCATTTGCAAGTGTATACCTCCTGGAAAAGTGAGACCTTGGGTCAAAGGCGGGGGTGAAGATGAAGCCCAACCACTTCAGGCGGGATTGTGGATAGAAGAGCTGACCC
>Ga0307509_10005879_pt1 | contig 16810 bp, 8 predicted proteins | sample 10_EM_MG_FD_202245 | JGI IMG/M metagenome (GOLD analysis project Ga0307509, IMG submission 202245) | Populus trichocarpa ectomycorrhiza microbial communities from riparian zone in the Pacific Northwest, United States - 10_EM | ecosystem: Host-associated > Plants > Roots > Unclassified | place... | reverse complement strand
AGCTGCCGTAACACCGTATAAGTCGTCGCCGTCCGTCCGACTGAATGTCGTTCGCAGGATATATAAGGGGAGTATGGGTAACCGCCAAAATGGGGGTCACTCATATATGGTCTCTCGGGCATCTAGGAGTCTATTCTAGCCTACAGATTGTAGGGTAGTCGTCCTAGTGGTGCTCAGGTAGTTTCAGAAGGCCAGGGTGCTTTCGAGACAAATACCTCAGTAACCAGCCCGGAAATTCTCTCCTTGATTTGTAGCATTACTATGGGTTGTTATTGGACTCTAGAGGTATGAGTCTTATCACGGTAGAGTATGTCCCGAGAGGCTGGCTATGGGTAGCGCCCACTTAGCCAACCATCGGCGACATTTCACCGGGGGAGCTTGCATGTCAATTTATCACATTCAATAGTCACGTAGATTAAATGATGGACTGCATAGCTTGTATAGATGAAACTGCCACTGGGCCAGTGAGTCCACCACCTAGGTATTGATTCCGGTTGTTGTCATAACAGTTAGCCACTGGAATGACTTCGATAGGAAGAGCTTTTCCACCTGCGGTTGTATTGGAGATGCATTGCAGAAACTCATATCCTATTGACGGAGTTCAGTGTACCCGAGTTGGTCCGACACTTCCGGCAGGATAAATCCTGATGGACGGTAGACATCGGACAAACCCTGAGCAGGACAGGGTGCTCGCACAATGGTCGGAAGTAGTGGTGAATGTCAAAGGCTTCAATCTACTATCTACTTAAGTTTAAGCATTTGGCATTCTACTTCGACAACCAACATTTCCTCGTGAGAACCAAATTGAGTAAAGCTTTGAGCTTAACTATATTAAGTTTTAATGTTGATTCTTCTGAATTATTTAACCTCATCTTTATCTTCTATTTTGAGTGTTTGGTGCGGTCGCAACCTTAGAGTTCACCTCTCTAGAGGGTGCCCCCGTTACACCAACCATCGGCTACACCTCACCGGGGGAGCATGCATGTCAATTTATCACATTGGATAGTCGCGTAGATTAAATGATGGACTGCATAGCTTGTATAGACAAAACAACCAACCCCTAGGCCAGTGAGTCCACTACGTACGTATTGTAACGGGGGCACCCTATAGAGAGGTGAACTCTAAGGTTGCGACCGCACAAAAACTCAAAGTAGAAGATAAAGATAGAGTAAATAATTCACGAAGAATCAAAACGGTTAAACTTAATATCGTTAAGCTGAAAGCTTGACTCAATAACTTCTCTTGAGGAAAGTTGGTTATCGAAGTAGAATGCCAAACGGTTAAACTTAAGTAGAGATCAGATTTAAGCATTGTGACATTCACCACTACTCCTACCTTGTGTGAGCACCCTGTTCTGCTCAGGGTTTGTCTGAGGTCTACCCTCCATCAGGAATTATCCAGCTGGAAGTGTCGGACCAACTCGGGTACAATTAACTCTGTTAATAGGATATGAGTTTCTGCAATGTATCTCCAATACAACCGCAGGTGGAAAAGCTCTTCCCATCGAAGTCATGCCAGTAGCTAACTGTCATAACAACAACCGCAGTCCATACCTAGGTGGTGGACTCACTGGCCCAGTGGCAGTTTCGTCTATACAAGCTATGCAGTCCATCATTAAATCTACGCGACTATTTAATGTGATAAATTGACATGCAAGCTCCCCCGGTGAGATGTAGCCGATGGTTGGCTAAATGGGCGCTACCCATAGCCAGCCTCGCGGGACATACTCTACCGTGATAAGACTCATACCTCTAGAGTCCAATAACCACCCATAGTAATGCTACAAATCAAGGGGAGAAGGTCCGGGCTGGTTACTGAGGTATTTGTCTCGAAAGCACTCTGGCTTTCTGAGACTACCTGAGTACCACTAGGAAGAGTACCGTACAACCCGTAGGCTAGAATAGACTCCTAGATGCCCGAGAGACCACATATGGATGACCCTCATTTTGGCGGTTACCCATACTCCCCTTATATATCCTGCGAACGACATTCGGTTGGACGGACGGCGACAACATATACGGTGTTACGGCAGCTGCTCCAATGGCCTCTTTTGAATAGCAAACGAGCAACTACCCAGCCGTCTGCCTATGACGCGCCGTCCCAACGCTAGGGCCAGAGGGGGGTGTTAGCAAAACCCGCCCAACTTTAATAGTATGTTCGGGCCACTCTTGCACAGGCGTGGGACCTCCCGTGCAGATGCGTGGGCGCCCAAGAACATCTAAGAGCCCATAGAATCTGAGGCAATCGACCTCTAAGTTCTAGGATGACTTTGCCGGTGAAGGTAGGGTAACTTGGGTTCCTCAGTAGGGTAACTGGGACCCATGGGTATAAAGACCAAATTCCCAAGGTAGGGTAACTCTGCCCTCACATGCCTTTAACCCCTCAGGAAGTCCTCCGGTCGACCACAGAAGTCGTCTCGGAGGTCCGTGTAACATTCCCATTTATCACTTGACTTTATACGAATGTTTTGCCGAAAGGTTACCCTGCCTAGTAGAGTACCTCAAGGCTACTCAACTATTCCCTAGGCCTTATCCTAGGATTACCAGCCATGTGTATAATATATACGCGATTAAATCACCTCTTGATACCACTTGGTATACTATTTGGGCTAAGGTGATAGTGATTGTAGCTACCTATCGTAGAGTCGTTACACTACTCCCCTCTTCTCTTGGTCTGTCCTCAGACAGTCAACGTCGTCTTTTAGTCCCGCGGTTTGGATTGTCTATAACTCTATGGTCTTTAGGTTTAGACGGATACCTCTCATGGATCTGTTGCAATGCTTGCATTGCGGTATCTTCTAACATCTCTAATGGTTCCCAAGAATTCTCTTCTGGACTGTACCCTTCCCAAGGAACCATGTACTGCACAAACCGGTGGGGAAATATCTTCTTCGGATTCCCATACCACCGACTATGAACAATCTCTGAGACGACATAACTAGGCTCGTTGTCTACAATATCTGGTGTTGGTAATTCCTTTTGAGGTCTCCTGTGGGGATCTTCTTGATATGGCTCCAACAACCCGACATGGAATACAGGATAGATTTCCCATCTGTCTGGCAGTTCAATCTCATAGGCCCTAGAACCCACCTTGCTTAGGACGACAAATGGTCCCAGCATCTTGTGGTCTAGTTTTTCCATAGGCCTCTTTGTTCGGAGATTTTTGCTGTTAAGCATTACTCTGTCGGCTTTCTTAGCCCTGCCATGGAGAACATCCTCCGGCGTGACATATTCCGGAGCTGGCTGTCTTTTCTGATCATGCCATTTCCGTTGTCTTTCCTGTGCCCTTTGTATTTTCTCTTGGATTTCTTGCCAGGTACCTTCCCAATCCTTAACCATCAGCTCACTGTCTGGGTGTATTTCCTTATTATCTGACACCATTCCCGACCATTGCGTTTGCGGGGCGAATCCATAATTAATTTCAAAGGGACTAGCCTTCGTGGATTCAGACGTTGAGGTATTATACGCAGGTTCCGCAAACGGTAACTGGGATACCCAATCGTCTTGCTGATAGGTGCAATAACTCCTTAAGTATTGCTCCATTGCCTGATTCACCCTTTCAGTTTGCCCATCGCTTTCAGGATGGAATGCTGTTGACATATTCAACTTTACTTGCAGTAGTTGCATTAGGCTTGTCCAAAACTTAGACGTGAATCGGGTATCTCGGTCAGAGACTATCGATTCAGGAAGCCCATGGAGGCACCAGATTTCCTTCACGAATGTCAAGGCCAGTTCCTTAATATGTTCCTCAGTCTTTAGCGGAATGAAGTGTGCCATTTTGGAGACCCTGTGTTAGGCATACCGGGAGGCTTAGCCTTCCATTAGTGAATAAAGACCTATAGTTACCCTACCTTAGGATTCTGAGTTCAAAAAGACAAGCGAACACCCCCCTCCCGCACCAGCGTTGGGACGGCGCTACATCGGCAGACGCCGCCGTAGTTGCGTCCCCTCACCAAAGACCTAGTCATTGGAGCCCTCCTCGTAACCCCGTATACCTCGCGGCCGTCTGTCCGACCGGATCCCGTTGGCAGGATATATGAGGGAAGACCTTTGGCGAGCTCATGCAGGTGGTTCGAGCCTAATCAGTTGACGTCGCATAAGGTTACTGAGCACTAAAGACAAGAGTCGCGAAAGTGGTCACTAAGTAACGGGACGTTTTTACGGACAATCGTTAGCCAACACATTCTATACTCCACGCTCTCGCGATGAAAGTGGCAGAAGTGAATGGTGTTGTCGGATGAGTTAGTCTGAGCAATCAGGCATACCCACACTCACGCACGTCAATAGTATCTTACGGATACTGACGGAACCATACGATAACGATATGACTATGGAGGGATAATGGCTATTGGAGCGATTATCATGACAAGTCTATCTTATGCCTCGCAGATGTCGGTAGCAGAATATATCTGCAATGCTGAGAGGTTCGATAACAAAGCTGGCCCCTTTGTTGGTTCAATCATGGAGACCATTCTGCGTATGCAAATGGTAAGCAAGACTCCTTGCCGACGAAGATGGATCGTAACCAATGGACTGATGTGTGGGAGCACCGTCAGGAAATTTCATGGTGTTGCGATTCGGAAGTCAAAGTGAGATAACAGAATTGTCAGGGTTAAAAGGTCTTCGCACTTTTAGAACAAAAGCTGGAATTGTTAGCAGGTACTGAAACGATGACTTTTGTCCAGGGAGACAGATAGGCTCCGAGGAAAGCAAAAAACCCACAGTCCGCAGATAACAGGGAAATGATATCACGATCAGAAAACAAACCAGTAGCGATTGTGGGCAATCGCTGCTCGCACAGAAGGTAGAGAGAAAAGAAATCGTTAATGATGATCAAAGAAACCGATGATGAAAGAACTAGAAACCTATCTAGTAAACAAAAGAAGCGGAGTCTCCTATGCACAGGGTTCGCGGTGTTCGTAGTTGCTTCCTCTGTGTTCGTTCCTGTTGCTCCTCTGGCCTTCTAAACCCCACGATCATAGCCATACCTTAGTAATCCACCCCCGCTACCGTAAATGTAGTCTCTGACTATCTAACTAACTAGCCCTGTAACCTCCCCGCTCAGCAAATAAAATAAAATACAAGAAACAATTTAGTAGAAAAGCCTAGCCTAATCCTCATCCCACAGATGCACCCCGACCCCCCCTAACATCGACCCGATGTTCAATCCTCTTCCCCCTCTAGCAAATATCTCCTAAATCAAATGCCCGCTGACCACTTTGCCATATCCCATTCACTGCCCCCATAGCACCCCGTTCATAGACTACCGCTCCTCTCCTACTCTCCGAACCACTACCGGGGTAATTATTGGTGCGCGGAATGTAAACTAGAAGATCGTCGAAGTGGAAGCGTTTTGTATGTCCCGGTGGATCATGAAGCTGTCGGACATGTGCAGATACACCAGACTTCGATACTCGCTCTAAGATCCTTGGAGTCGACCATCGGGGATCTAATTTTCGCCCTTTATCCTTTGCCAGTGCAAAGTCTCTTAAAAGAACCAAGTCCCCCTCCTTCGGTGTCCAATAGGCTGCAGTCTTTCGAGGACATAGACTGTCTTGTCTGTTTGCGAGTCTCTCAACAGCGATCCTTCCTTTTTCCTCCCGCATATCGATATAATTGGTGACATCGGCATGGCTTGGTTCCAATATATCTCCACTCTGTAGTAGCTCGTGCTTCAACCATCCGCTAAGATCGGTATTGTTGTTTCGTGAAGTCTCCGGATTATATCCTAGGAGGACTTCTGCTGGCGAATATCCATGGATCTTAACACATCGAGTATTAATAGCCAGTACCGAATTGCGTATCTCCTGCCCCCAGGGCTTTGAGCTTCCTTGTGAGATACAGTTCAATCGAATTCTACCCATGAGCATTTGAACGTAACGCTCACTCAACCCTACTGACTGAGGATGCGAAATTGCGGAAGGAAAATGCATAACACCGTGATCTGTCCACATCTTGGATATCATAGTTCCGGTAAAATGCCCTCCATTATCCGTGTAAACAGTTAAGGGCCAGCCGAATATCGGAACAATATGGTTTAGCAAAGCCTTCATTGTCGAAGCTTGATCTGCTTTCTGAACCCCAACGGCCCATAGAAAGCGGGAGAAGTAGTCAATAACGATCAGAATATAAACATATCCTGTAGCCTTACAAGGGGGGTTAATCAGGCCCACATAGTCCATCCCGATCATGTCCATCGGTCTAAACTGAAGAATCGGTATGAGCTGTCCTGCTTTCTGGATTTTGGTAACCCTTTGACAAGGTTCACATGAAGCCACCCAGCGCCCGATATCTTTGGCTCTCGAGGGCCAGTAAACCTTTCCGTGTGCTCGTGCAAGTGTAACACTGCTTGCAAAATGGCCATGCCCCTCGTGAAGATTCTCCAAGGTTCTCTTCACATCTGCTTCCAATATACAACTCGCGAGTTCTCCATTCTTCTCCTGGAAGAAGAGCTTTGGTTCCACCGCTTCCACCAAAACATATTTCCTCATCTCTCGCTCCAATTGCTTCTTCTGACTCCTGCCCAAATCCATCCTCTTGACTCCCACCACTCCAGCCTCTATTTCATCCAGTCTCGCCTGCACCACTGTTCCATACATATCCGACTCCAACCACTTCTGCCATCTTCGTCTTCTCATATCCTTAGCTGCCTTCTCTAGAACACCGTTCTCATCTGCCCTTGTTTCCATTACCCTCTTCTCCGCTGCCAACATTCCTAGTAATCCTCTATCTATCATCATTACCGCCCTTTCCAGTTCCTTCCTTTCACTTATTTTCTCTCCAACTTCCACGCCTAACTCCCAGAAGCGACTTCCATTCCGCAATGTCATAGCTAGTCCTGCATTAACCTTAACATCCGTAGAAATCCCAGACACCGGTACGATCCCTTCCATGCAAGGTCTTAGCCCCTCCGTATCTTCAGCAAAGTGAGAACTAAGTAGCCGGGTTGGCAGTCTTGACAGACCATCTGCGATTCCAATAAAGTGTGTTCTAGCTGAACGGTGAATGAGTCTTATATCATATTCCCCTAGTCGCTCCTGCCATTTAGCGATCCGGCCATGGGCATCATTATCAACTCCTGTGAGTAGAGTTTTCAATGCTTCGTGATCGGTATAGACCATTACTTGATATGGTGATGCCACTACCATCCACCGAACCTCAGCCAAGCATCTAATCACCGCTAAGGCTTCCCCTTCAGAGTTACTGTATCGAGTTTCCGCATCGCTAACTCGAAAGGACATGAACATAATAATCCGTTCAGCTGCTTGGAATGTAGCACTACTGACTGCCTCAGTGTCCGTAGGAATTCCCTCCAACTGAAATAGCACTCCTCCAATGCCACGCTTGCTTGCATCCACGGCAAGGTGATATTGCATGGTTGGATCAGGTGAAGCCATCGCATTATTTGCTATTGTCTGTTTAATTGCTTGAAAAGCAATCTCCTTCTTCCGATTCCAGTAAAAATCCTCCTTCTCTTCAACTTTCATTTTTCCTCTCTCTCTTCTCGTCCCCGAGACCTCTTCTGGCTTTTCTCCACCATACTTCAATATCCTGACTAGCTCTGCTCGTCCCGGTATAAACCGTCTTAAGAATGGAGTAAGGTAACAGAAAGCCTCCACTTCCACTTGGTTTACAGGAGTCGGCCACTGTAAAATTGCTTCCCGCTTGCGTAAGGATGGTCTAAGCCCATTCGGTCCTGCTTCCATTCCCACAAAGTCTAAGGAGTCCATAAAGAAGCACGATTTGGAATCCTTGAGATACATTGGACCCCAAGTACAACGAGGAAAGAACCGCTCATGGAGGAATTGGTACATAGCTTCAAAGGTGGTTGCGCTTCCATAACTATCATCGATCATACCATCAAAGGCCACTTCACCGTAATCTCCTATTAGTGAATCCTCTCCTGCCAAAGCCACTCTTACTCCGTCCACCTCGGTAAAGCCCTCCGGAATAGAACTAAAGACTAAATCCCTAAAGCGACTATAGGTGTGAGTTCCGCCCGTTAACCCCTGGCCCATTACCTTATAACAATACATGCCGTAAGGTGTTACAAATCCCAACTTCATTTTGTCTCCTTCTCTAACAGGAATTGCCCAATATGAATTGGCCGCATCTGAGGTAAAGAAGAACTTTTTTCCCTTCTTCAAAACGGTGTAAATGATTTGTTCTATCCTCGGACAAGGATACCTAGACTTTTCGGTAACCCGATTGAGAGGTATAAAGTTGTGAACCATTCTCAATCGCGCATTCTTGGGCAAGGTATCAGCTCTCGGTTTCAAGGGAAACTTTGTCCTTGCCCCCCATTCAGAGTCACATCGGAAGATTAACCCTGCTTCCTCCATCTTAGGTATCAACCGTCGGCAGAAAGCAATCTCCTCTTCGGTGTAGAGAGGTATACGGGCGCGGTGAGGAACAGCTCCGGGCATTAAAACAATAGCATGTTCAATCAGATCTGTTTGGCGAATTCGTAGAAGATCTGTTTCAAAAACATCCTGCCAAGTATATAGCAAGCGTATTGCCCTTGCCTTCTCATCCGGTGTAAGTTGCTCTCCCAAACGCAAGGAAGTTGACTTGAACCATTCCTCAACCTCTTTATCGCCAACTGACTCTTTATCGAGTATCTCTCTTCTCTCCGGTCGGCGAGTCGTAGGAAACAGTTGTGCCTTATTCCTTGTTAATGCGGTCGTAGTCATTACCTTTTCAACTCTCTCTTTGTTGGCATACACCTGGCCCTTTGATTCTTCTTCTCCACTTGTGTCTTCCTCTTGCTTCTTTTCACCTTCTCTCCACTCTATTTCCTTTCTTTTCTGTTTCTCACAGCACTGCCACTCTTCTTCCTTAATCATCTCCCCTCCTGTATCTTCCTCGTCACTACCATCTTCCTCCCACTCTCCTACCACGAGCCCGTTCTTCTCATTCACTATTCCTCCAGGGTCATGAGTGCGTCGCCTTGTCCCCTGATACCAAGACGACGTGGTTAGTTTTCCTGCTGTAGTTCCTCCTCCTGTTCATCCTTCCAGTGATCAAGCTCATTGAGAAGGGTCTCAATTGCATCCTCTGCTTCTTCATCATCCACATCGCAAAATGGGTAGCCTTCTGTATTTTCCATCTTGATTCCCGTAGTTCCTATCGGTACTCCCGGAACCTTGCGGCGTACCCGATCACTTCCTTCTATAAAAAGAGTTCTAGAGTCATGATACTCCACTGCTTTTACCCTCTTTAGCCACTTGCGAGACAACAGCAATTGGTAAGTCTGTGAGACTGCCACTTCGTAAGCTTTGATCCTGGCCAGCACTCCCGCTACGACTGTTGGAAACTATGCTGCTCGCCATACTCTCAGGATACTTCCTTTGTCTTTAGATAGCTTCCGGGAACGCGCTTTGCCTTCGGGCATGAGGAGGCTTCGGACTCGAGCATCAGGAGGCTTCGGGTTTGGGCGTGTGTTTGTACGGTCGGGAAAGCATTTCCTAAGTAGGAATGTCGCGATCGGACAGGAGGAGGAAAGGAAGCGGAAGGGTTTAACACCCGGAAAATGGGTATGAGGATGTATGAACAACGGTGTTTGTTCATACATGAGAGTTGGGAAAAAGAGCGGAGGTTGTATGCAGTGATGTTTGTATCTGCATTTTGTTAGCATGAGATTTCGGAAAAGTTGGGAAAGGAGGAGACAGGGGCACATCCTTTCCTCATAGGAAAGGATGATATATACTTATCCTTTTGTCCTTAGTTAGATGGTTGTTGTTGAGTGTCGTGGATGCGAGAGACTGTTGTTGTTGTTAGCGAAGAGATTTTTCCCCTTTCCTGTGTGCGATCGTTTAGGTGTGAGTTCCTTGGCGTTTACCGTTTCGTTCCGTTGTCGCCATACTGTCGTCGCCGTCAATCCTAGTTTAATAACGACAACGTCAATCCAAACATAATGCTTCAAAACAACTAAGCGATCGTCTGCTAAGCGCATGCCTAGCCCCGAGACCGGAAATCTCTCTAAGCGTAGTTGATCTACTAGCTTAGTTGACACTAAGTCAAGCATCGCACCAGCATCAACAAGAACCTCAGGAACTTTGAAGCTCCGAATCCAAGCTTCGATATAAAGACATTCAATATTGTCTTCTATTCCCGGAGATGCTTCACTTGTAACCTCAGGGCCAACAATAAATTTCGTAGAATGTAGCGAGATCGGATGACTTTGTCCCTTGGATCCAGTGGAGTTCTTCTTCCTTGTGCGAGGAATAGAGGATCGTAGAAGTTCAGCTAAGTCTCTCCGGAGTCTAGGAGAACAGTCCAGCAATTGCGGTAGGGTGATACTTAACCCCGGAGATGGTCCATTCAACGCGTCCTGTATGGTGAAAGGAACTTGACCTTTCATTCAATTAATCGGAGCGACCGGAGCCTTCTGTTTGCTTCTCTTTAGCTTCACTGCAGACGGTTGAAAACTTACTGGAACCATCTCCTCAACTTCCTCCTCTTCGCTTAAACCCTCCATTTCTACTTCCTGACTTCCACCTCTATTACTCATCTCTTCATCCTCCTCTCCTGAGTTTACTACCGTAGTAATCTCGGCTCCTCTGCGTAAGGCTAAGGGGTTATTTGTTTGCCTTAGTGATCTCCGTGGTTGAGAGCTCTCTCCCACTTCCGCCATCCGACGTAGAACCTTGGTAGCTCTTTGCCCACAGTCTTGTTCCACTTCACCTTCCACTAAGCGAGCACGTTTTTCAGCGAGAGCATTCTCAAAAATAGTACGTACTGCCGGTATCCGAGTAGCAACAACGCAAGCTTTTCCCAAGTCTCTCCTACCAACAGAACAGGATCTAATGCAGGCTACTTGCATTGAGCTAACTGGCGGTGTAGAACTGCTCTCTGGTGATGGGCGTGGGAGTATAGCTCGGGATGTAACTTCAATGGCATTTGCTCCTGACAGGGGAGGTTCCCAACGACGTTCCGATGTTCTAAATTCCTGTTCTTGCTGGTCTCTCTCCCGGCGAACACGATCTCTAACCTGCTGCTGTTCATAAGAAGTCAGTGGCTGATTAGTGCATCTATCTGAATAGTGCCCGCGCGTTCCACAATTGAAACAGGTAACTCGCGCATTGTTTCTCCTATTACTGTTAAAGTTTCCTTGCCCACTATACTGAGTGCGGGATGAACGACCAATAGAGGCCTCGTAAGCATTTATAAATGCATTAAACTGTTCCTGTGTGAATAACGGTGCAGCCGGAGAATTTGCAACCGGTAACTGTGTGAGATTAGCTTTACCGATTGTATTCACTGGTAGGTAAACTGGAGAAGTATAAAGTGAAGTAGATGGAGGTTCCGGTTCTCTTGCTTTGTGGTTAGGCCTGAACGGGTCTGGTTCTCCAATTTCTTGGAATGAGAACTTCACAACGCTAAGAGCTTTGACAAAGGAAAAGTTAGGTGAGTCCTTCAAGTCAAAGGTTACCCTTTGCCGACTGTCCTGATCTTGCATTCCTATAATAAATGCAATAGCAAATAAACTGTCCATGTCCTTGGGAATTTTGCGGGACAATTTTTCCACCCGGTGAACATAGTCCCTTATGTGCTCATTCTCTTCCTGATGAAGTGAGAGCATCTCGTTTTGGACTGCAAAAAGAGAAGAAGCCTGCGAAGCTTTCACCCCATAGTGGTCCTTAAACTCGAGAACTATTTTTGCGTAATCCTTCTTGTCAGTCTCAGGCAGCACGTAGTACCACCAGTGCCAAGCGTCTCCATCCTTCTCCAGATTCTGTCTGAAAAGGCGGATCTTGGACTTATTAGTAGACTCTGTAATTCCGGGATTTATGGTCAAGTCCCAAGAGAGAGCAGCTGTTTCCACGTCATCTAAGTACTCATCTACGCTCTCACCCTGGTCAGTATTTCCTCCGTTGAACGGAGTTATCTTGATTAGTGTGGACATGCTACGGCTTAGCTGAGACCAACTATGACTTGTTTGCCTCAGAGGTGGAGCTTGAACTTCGGAGGTCAAACTTTCGTAAAACGAAGAAGGAGGAAAGAGAAAAAGAGGTGATGGATGAAGAGACGTTCCACCGGAGAGTTGACGATATCGGCGGAGAAGTTCTTGATTTAGATCGATTGCTCGGCTGTAGGAAGAGTATCGACTTTCCTCCAGGATGACAATCACCGGAGGCAAACAAACGGTACTAAAGCAAAGAATATCAATGGATGGGAAAGAAAGCAAACCTAACGAGAAGCGGCCTCTCTAGGATGATAGCTAGAGAATCCGTTTCAGAGCACCAAATGAAACGATGACTTTTGTCCAGGGAGACAGATAGGCTCCGAGGAAAGCAAAAAATGAACAGTCCGCAGATAATAGGGAAATGATATCACAAGCAGAAAACAAACCAGTACCGATTGTAGGCAATCGCTGCTCGCACAGAAGGTAGAGAGAAAAGAAATCGTTAATGATGATCAAAGAAACCGATGATGAAAGAACTAGAAACCTATCTAGTAAACAAAAGAAGCGGAGTCTCCTATGCACAGGGTTCGTGGTGTTCGTGGTTGCTTCCTCTGTGTTCGTTCCTGTTGCTCCTCTGGCCTTCTAAACCCCACGATCATAGCCATACCTTAGTAATCCACCCCCGCTACTGTAAATGTAGTCTCCGACTATCTAACTAACTAGCCCTGTAACCTCCCCGCTCAGCAAATAAAATAAAATACAAGAAACAATTTAGTAGAAAAGCCTAGCCTAATCCTCATCCCACAGTACTTAGATAGTATGAGAACTAGAGGTAGCCCGCGACCACCCAGACGCGGCATATAAATATCGAGGTGCCTCCCGAGCTATTGGAACATCATCAAGCAATGGAGAAGGGATCTTATCAATATAAGTTTTTACGCTAGAAAAATCTTTATCACTTTACCAACTTCTATTTTTGAATCATTGAGCCTTCCTAGACAATCTCCGTCTACGATTAAGATTATCGGCCTGAGTTATCTCGCAAGACTTTGAGATAGGCTCCCGCCTAACAGTATATTGATAGTTCTCCTTGTTACCAAGGCTCACTATATGATAAGACTACTCGACGAAATAAGTGAAGCGATCATTTTCGAACCCTTATCTCTCGTCGATTCTATCTTCGAACATCGATTCTACACATTCGAAGAACTTTTAGGAGATACACCTCATATTCTCCAAATACTTTACCTTTTCCCACACGGCAATACTGTTGCCACTGCCCCTACAGCTGCTGAGAGGATCGAGACCCACCGCAAGCAAAGACAAGAACTGGTCGAAGAACCAGACGAGGAGTGGAACACTCCCTATCCCACGAGGGATATAAAAACCTACGAGTTTCCAGACGAATTCTGGAACACCCCATATCCTACGTCCAAAAAGGACGAAAAAATCCCGCTTATCTGGCTTAACCCCAAGTCAATTCGATAAGCATCATCAGATACCCTCCAAACCAGTGCAATAAAGCACAAAGAAATTCCCGGTGTATCGGCGACCTGACACATCACGATTACCAATCATGACAGAAGAAACCCACAATTCCGAGATGACTGGTGGAGATGAAACCATCATCCACAGCAGCAGTCGAACCCCTGGTCCACCGGATACCAGTACACCTCACGGGATAGATTTTGGACAACTAGTACGAGCACGTTCTAAGACGCCAATTCTTAACTATGTCTCGAGAGAAGAGTTAAACCAATTCGCAGGCCACCTTGGAGGAGTTCTCGGAAGATTTAGTCAACGAGCGTCTAGAGAACAAAAATCCATGTACCTAGATATTGGACGACTATCTAGAGAAGGCCAACAACAGGCAAGAACACTAGGAAAACTCCAGCGCAGGTTGGAGTTAGGTGAGTCCATACTGTTTGACGAGTTGAAACTATTCGAAAGAACCATCGACGTGCTGGACCAAGAGTCCAGAACTATTCAAGCAGAAATCGTGGCAAAGGTTCAAGTAGAATTCCAAGCCCAACAAGCTCACCAAACGGAACAGGCAGAACACAGCCAGCGACAAGACGAGCAGCTTCGGGACCGTATCCTCGAAGTAGAGGAAGCCCGAGCAAACGATAATGCCAACTACGTGTCAGTTATAAATCGACACAAGGAGGAACACAGGGAGGCTGCAAGGAATCAGCAGAGACGTTCTGAAGCAGAAATAACGAAGCTTCATGAGATCTTGAACGATCTGAAAGCCCAAGTAGGAGCCATATCGGCTCAAAGGTCAGTGGCCCCCACTGTAGTTACTGACAATAGGGAACAGCCCGTACGGAATACCGACGGAGCTACAAAGAAACGGTCAAATCCCACTCCCGAACGAGGAGGAAACGGGGGAGGCCAATTACCACCAACAACTATGCACCGGGCTGGAGACCCCGACCCAGACGATGGTGACCACGATGACGACGATGGGCAGGATCCGAAAGGAGGCCCGAGTCGCAAAGAAAAGGGGAAAGGAAGAGAGAGACAAGATCCCGATCAAGAGGACGAGGAAGAGGACGTCGTAGACGTCATGGCAAGGGCAATCGCTCGAGAACCATTGCTACATACCAAACGACCCTCCGACCCTCCATGGCTATTTAAAAATAAGCCCTACCAGGATATTCAAATATGGTTAATGGCAGTTCAAGATTTTTTTGAACGGAACAGTCACCAATGGACTATGGAGACAGATCGAATCAAATACGCCATGGGACGAATGGAAGGAGACGATATCGCTCCTTTCACAGACACCTATCGGAAAAAGATGTCGGGGGCATTGGGATATGCCAAGGAAATCGGTTACGAGAAATGGTTCATGTTTGAACAAAAAGTAACTGAACGATTCGCGCCTACCCATGAGGCAGAAAGAACCCACAAGTTAATGAAACTTGAGAGGTATCATGGGGACATACGACAATTCCTTTTGCGAATGGAGAACCACAACATTAAAGTTGGACTCCAAGGGGTAGCATGGAGAGATATGCTAAAAGCTCAGATGCCGGAGGCCGGACTATTAAGACTATCGTTCGAAACCTATCCCAACGACGAGTTATGGCTGGCAGGTTTCAAAAATGCCATGATTCAACATGAGAATCACGAGGAAGACAAACGCCTAAGACACGGAAAGGGCGAATCCTCGGGGACATCGATAAGTCGAAAAACAGAAAACCAAGCTTCGACAAAGAGCAATCCAAGACCCCCCAAAAGGTATACGGTGGAAAAACGGGCCGCCTATAAGGGAAAGCCTAAGGTACCCCGTACAAAAACGTGGTCAAAGGAAAAGACAGCTACCGACAAAAAAGAGGTAGTACACACAGACTGGGATAAAGCTCATGACACCATCCCCAAAGATGTCAGAGACCGACGAAGGAATAACAAAGCATGCACACGATGTGGAATGACCAACCACTTCTGGAAACATTGTCGGAAAGAGCAATCCGTCGCGACATTCGGTACCAAAAGGTACGAGACAAATAAACGAAAGCGCGATCAACCTCAAACCCAGAGAAAAAGAGTAGCTGTCGTGGCTGAACGAAGCCAGGGAGAAAGTTCACGAACGGTGAACAGGATAGATCGCCCACTTGCATGGAGCATGTACGACGGCGAAGAACTATGAAAGTTCTCGAGGCACCACCGGCGACGGCGGATGGGTAGTCCAGGCGTAACTCCGGGAATCGAAACTCAAAAAGAACAAAGCGGCGCGCAACTTATGGTTGAGGTCCCAGAATGAAGAGTCTTACCGAATGAACCTCTTGGTCGGAGTACCTCAGAGAAACGACGGTTAAGACAAATCAGAGGAAGGGGAACCAGGTCATAAGAAGAAGAAAAAGAGTCCAGCCAGGCACCGAGACAACACAGCCCAATGTAATCGTTCATGGAAGTTGGCAGTTGAGTTCGATCGCGTTAAGAGAACTGGCACTGGACAAGGGAAGAAACCAGGGTACGGGTCGAGGAAAGATCGAGAGACGTTGAGGGCCGGGAAGGGTGCAAAAAAGCGTGATTTGACTTCCGACTTTGCATGCCTGGAAGCTAGCCAATAGAGACGAGACTATTCTACCTCGATCTAAGGGACAAGAGGGCGCAAAATTACCGGAACCTAGCGAAAGCGGACGCTGCACAGTAGGGGATAGATAAAAGACACCGGAAGTGAAAAGCTAGGATACAATTGGGTACTCAGACTCACTATCTAGTTTAAACTATCACCGAGACCGAGACAGGTGCCGTTCTAGCACAAGGGTTCCGAATACGTTGAGGAAGAGCTTGGGCGAGGATAATTACCCGAGCTGTAGCTTTAGTGACTAGGGCACGCTTATCTTAAGCCTATACGCTATCCAAGGCCCAACAGGTTTCTCGGTTAAAACCAAATGGTATAGACGAAGGTACCATTCCCGATCAGTCGCCAATAATCCACAAAATAAGTCGATGATACGGACTGCGCGGGCCTAGTCGCAAGGTGGAGCCATTGTGCGAGACGGTAATGCCTTGTAACGACCCTACGATAGGTAGCTACAATCACTATCACCTTAGCCCAAATGGTATACCAAGTGGTATCCAGAGGTGGTATGGTCTCATATATATTATACACATAGCTGGTAAACCTAGGATAAGGCCTAGGGAATAGTTGAGTAGCCTTGAGGTACTCTACTAGGCAGGGTAACCTTTCGGGAGCACATTCGCATAAGGTCAAGAGAATTATGGGAATGTTACACGGACCTCCGAGGCGACTTCTGTGGTCGTCTGGAGGACTTCCTGAGCGGTTAAAGGCATAAGAAGGCAAAGTTACCCTACCTTGGGAATTTGGTCAGTATGCCCATGGGTCCCAGTTACCCTACTGAGGAACCCAAGTTACCCTACCTTCACCGGT
>Ga0307509_10005878_pt1 | contig 16812 bp, 14 predicted proteins | sample 10_EM_MG_FD_202245 | JGI IMG/M metagenome (GOLD analysis project Ga0307509, IMG submission 202245) | Populus trichocarpa ectomycorrhiza microbial communities from riparian zone in the Pacific Northwest, United States - 10_EM | ecosystem: Host-associated > Plants > Roots > Unclassified | place... | reverse complement strand
TTTCGATATGCCAATAGTAGAGTAACAAAAGAAAGGAAACAAAAAATGGCAGCCTCATTAAAACCCATAAAAACCTCTTTGAGGAAAAACTTGGGGAAAGAGTGCTCCATATACAGGATGAACAACTGGAAGTTTAAGACTTCCTTAATCCCATGGCCATCATGTGTCTGTAGTGCAGTTCTCGTGGAAGTGCCTTTGTAAAAATGTCCGAGTCCAACGATTTGACCGCACTTTGCAAGAGAAGTCATAGGCCCACGCTGTTTTGATGGCAGTTTCTGGCAGACAATCTAGTTAGTAGACGAAACTTAAATGCTCAAGCTATGAGAGACTTGGGCTCTTTAGTCCTGCCTTTATATTATGTTGAAGGCAATCCTTTACAAATAGTAGCGAACCCATCTCCCTCATATTATCGTCACAGCTCTTGTAACTCTTATAATCGTCATCATCACCATCACTTAGCATCGGCTACATTCTCCTCTTTATGTTCCCCCTGTCATATCCCCAATATTTTTCATAATCCTGACATACCTACCAGAACTTTTATAGTCACCGCATTCCGAATACACGATGAGAATAGAAGTAGGCTACTGGTAATTGCTGTTCCCTCCTTGTTTGTTACCCGGTCGGCTATTATATATTAGTCAGATACTGTAGTTCCCCTTTCTTCTCTCTGTGATGTGAAATACTTTGGGAGAAAGCTATTAGCCACAAATTTCCTATTATTCCTATTTTTTGCCTATAAATTCCTCCTTCTCGTTCAATTCAATTTCTTCCTTTGGTTCCGTTTGTTTCCCCCCACTGTTGACTTATAGTGTTAGTGGAAGGGGGTTTCCTACACTCACAATCATCCTTGCTCACTCGTCACTATGTTTCCAATCGAGGTCGTTCAGTAACTGTACAGAAGCCAAATCACACCAAAAATGCAGGTTTTTTGAGCCATCACATTTCCACAGATATCCTGAATCTCGGCTTTGGAAATTTCTTGAGAAAATATAGCATATCTGAAGTGTAATATATATTTATTTCAGATTTTTTTATCCGTACTTTGTACAGAGCAGTGGGCATGTGGACTGTGTGAGGGACTGATATCGCAATGTATCTTTCCCATACGGCAGCCCTAGTTCTGGTAGGTACCTTGTGGGGGGGGGACGTTCCATTTCTCACAACTCTAAGAGAATTGAAGGAGGTAATCCTACACTTTTTTGTGTCGGTGCTATTATAACAAATTGCTTTTAGATTTTTTTCTATACTGCTTCCACCTATGGTGGTTGAGTAATGGTAGCCCCAAAACCTGCAATTTTGGTGTAATTTGGCCTTTGTATAGTTACTAAACGACCTCGATGGTTTCTAGCTAAGTTAGGAGAGTGTGCTTGGTAGTGAGTTCCCTTATACCGGACGGAGGTTACTGGATCCAGTGGTTCCAATTTCAATAAAGTCCCCACTAGAACCCCTTGGGATCTGTCCGGAAAGCCGGACCGTACCACCTGGGGATCCAGGATATTCGGCAGCAGTGGTGGTCGGTATCGGGAATTTTGGCCCTTAATCTCATACGAATATCTAAGAGGTAGGTGTCATACCGACGTCCCAAAGCATTTTGCAATGCATATCTCACATATTCCCTGTTCATTAGGCTAGTTATTAACTTGATGAATTTGGGTTATCTTCACTTTGAGAAGTTGCTCGGAGGTGAGGTGAGAACCCATTATGTGCGGGCCAATAGCCGATAGAACAGACGGATGCACTGGGCGAGCGGTAGAAAGTCTAGTTGAAGGGCACCGGGGGGTGTATGTATCTTGGAGATGTTGAGATCTCTATAGGGCTTAATGAAACTCTAGTTGCCTAAGGGAAACAATCCTTGGCGAATTCTCAGGGAGATATAGGAACTCTATCGCAAAAACGCAATCACTACCGTGTCCTGAGGTCAGTTGTGTATATGTGACATGGGACGTGAAATAAAAAATAGCTCCAATTTTATACCATACACCGGAAAGGAATAACACTTGAAGAGGCTAGAGAACATAAAAGCATGCTAAAATAGCATACAATTCAAGATCTCCTTTCTCTGATAAAATTTCCAAGGAGCCTGCTTGGAGGCAGCTATGATACCACACCTTTTGGAGGGATTAGACATTATACATTTACTTTAAGAGAGGTCTGCGTAAGGGTTTGTGGTTGCTTTCCCAGCCCTTCCTCTCGGGCAAGTTTCTACATTAGGTTCTAAGACTGGCGGATATGACGATAGATATTCGCATCTGCCGGCGTAGATATGTGGGGTAAGGGTGGACAGAAAACCTGGCCCACCCTAGTTTAAGTTCGGCTAGGGCTAATGATTCTTTTCTTGGATATTATATTTCGAATGCTATGCGAGGATTTCTGCTATTGTATTAAAAAACTCGGGGCTTTTCCGGCTCCCTTATGCTTAGCGTGTTGTGAACTGTAGATCTGTTTTCCTTGATTTCCTCAAACTTTGCCCCTCCGCTAAGGATAGACTTGCTACCAGTAGAAGTTTGAATTTAAACTTCTGATCAGCCGCACCGGGTCGTGGTAGGAGCAGTAATAGCCTTTCTATAATTTTTAGTAATTGTCATGGGCCGGGTAGCTAGTTTCATAGCCGCGCAAAATGGTAGTCACGGTGGATAAGGGTTCGTTTGTTAGTTAGTGGGAAAGACTTCGTGGGAGGACAGAGCATGATCGTGGATTTTCCTTTGTCGTTTTGAACAGTTTTTGTTTTTCATCATCGTCGTCTTCTTTCCGCGAGCTGAGGATTGGGGTTTATTGAAACCGCCAGTGTTTGTCTTTCGTCTTCAATTATCAGTTTTAGTTTCTTTTCTTTTCTCTTGTTGGTGATCTTGGCCAGTGCCGTCTATAGTCCCGTGGAAGACCCACGACAGTATGACATCATACTATGACCTAGGCAGCACGCCTTCCCTAATTGTGAGAAAGTTAGGTCAGGTGTTGCTGATATCCTAGGAGGAAATTTTTAGGCTAACCATATCTAATAGACTAAAACAGCTAGATAATCACTAGGGCAACAGAATACGATCAAATTTAGCGCACCACAGCATAGGCATGTACTGAGCTGTTTGAAGAGTCTCCACATACTCGAGTAGGATACTACTCGAGCACAAGAGTTTGTGCACTTACTCTTCGCTTAATTTTGGGAAGGTCTATAACTGACAGGTGGATTCAACGAGACGGGAGGCAGTAATACTGCATGGGAATACATTGAGAGAGTTGTGTACTGCTGAGTACTAAAAGATTAAGGTGGAACGCCATTCGCCTCTGCTTTGACAGAGTTTCCCACTAGGGCAAAGCCGAACTGTGTGTCCCTTGGGGCCAACAACCGGAGAAATTCTATTTAACTCTGGAACGAGAGAATAAATATAGACTAACAAAGCCCCAATCAGTGGCCATTGTATCTATAGACCCCTTGCTTCCCGGAGTCATTGGTCGAAAAGCTTCCTTACCCCTTGCATTTCGCACCTCTCGTTAGGGTTGTCTTGATGTTCGAGACGGGGAAGGTGGATAGTAACTAGTGAAGGGGAACTTGATAAGACAGCCTTTTTTCGAGTTCCCTGAACAGAGGGATGCTAGAGGGTCACAGTATCCTGAGAAAGTATAACTCCCCCACAGGCAGGGATCTTCAGATTAACTACTCGAGTACATGGGTGGCAGGGGGGTGAAATGAATGCAACCCAAAGCTTTTTCTTTATCGTGGATAACGATGGGTGTGAGCAAGAGAAAACCTGTGACTACCTCTCACAGGGCAGCGTAACAAAATTTAGGCTTATGAGGGTGCACCAGACTCAAAGTACCCGATAACTCTAGAACCAAACTCTGGATGCTTCACTTTGGTATTCGTTGGCTAAAGCTACTTTGAAACAGGTTTCTGGTAAATCACGGATGTCACGGCTTGTTTTTCTAGTTTATATGCCGGGGAGCCCATCAGTATGTCTGATACTCATGACTGCACTTGGCAGCTGGGATCTGCAATACTACGGCACCCAATCTCCTTGGCCTATCCGTCCTCCCCGTCCAGCCCTCTAAAGGGTGTCCCAGCCTTAGGTGTCTTACCACTCGCTTTTCAATATGGGCACCTGCAGGAATCAGAGGATTGTCAACAGCTAACAAACAGTAGAGGATTTCAAGGCAATATATTAGCCCTCAAATTTCTTCCACGGGTGTGTAGCAAGCCGGGATAGCGCAGCTGTTCCTCTAAGACATGTTCACGTGTGATGCTACGCTAATGTAATATATCATTCGCGAGAGTTCAGCAAAAATCCGAATTTCTATGATGCAGACCAGGCAGTATCATGAAATTGATACCAGAAGAAGCCATGCTAGCCCCTTGTTACCTCTATATAGCATCAGATAAACAACTAGGATGTACTGTGTAGGTTTTATGAAGGGAACGTCATTGGGCTCTAGGTACTTGTCCTAGGCCATAAGTACCCGAAAATGAAGGGGGATCATTTGTTGGGGGCACAGGCACGCACGGATGTTTTGCCATATATTTCTTTAATCCCTGTTTTCGGGTACTTATGGCCTGGGACAAGTACTATGGAACCAAACACAGCAAACCGAGCATGCCCGGTTTCCACAAAACAGGTGGCGCGTCCGGGATACCTAGGGTTTCACCATTGTAGTAAATATAAGACTAGGGACAAAAGAACAAGCTGGAGTATCTAGAAATGACGGGGTAGGAAAAGTAGAATTGATGGGCCCCCTTTTAAAAATCTCTCCAAGTTATATCCAAGACGAAGGGAGATTTCACAGCAAATATTCCGAGGCCGATATGACTATGATAGCCTTATTTTCCGAAAACGAACATATTCTGAAACTTTAATGCAGACTTGCTAGGAATTCGCAGAGATTACTAGCTATGGTTAGGTTGGGGTTGGATCTTATTTTTTTTCCTCACTAAAAAGAAGCCAGCATCCCTCAGCTTATCTATTAGAATTCAAAGGGTTTCTTATATGGGGAACAAATCCCGACTATTACTTTATAACAACTTAAAAGATCCCACATTCTTCTCCACCAGCCCCCCCCAATGAAATGATCCGGTTCTTATGCTTCGTTGGACATCTTGCCCGGCGCACGACAGTACTGTACGCTACTGGGACTACCGATCTTAACCCTTTTGGGAATGCCCTTACCTAGTCATCGTTTGATCAAGCATTTAGTCTACATTTAGTCCATAGTTTTTCTAAAGTTTGTAGAAAGGTTCCGCACAAAATGGTTTTACCAACATTGGGCAACTTTCCGACCACCGAAGATCGAAATTCACCAGGGGAAGACAAAAAAGACGTAGTGTGAGGTAGTGTAAGGTCTGCACTAGAAAGTGTTGGCGATTCTCCTACTCCTACTAAGGCTTCCCTCTTCCCCTGGTATGACTTCTTCTCCCTTTCACAAGCGCGACATTGAACCCACATCTCATCTAAGCTCCGGAAAGGATGGATTCCGAATAGAGTCAAACACTTTTTGCCCCAGGTCCAATCAGAGACTCAGCCAGGGGTTTGTTGCAGACCACATACCCGTACAGGCGCAGTCAACCAGGGTTACCAGAAGCATTTCCACAATATGTAGGTGCCCGTTAAAGCGCGGCGGCCTTAACAATTTTTCCGATGGCTTGCCTTGCTCAGGCTACCTTCCCTGGCTCCAGAGCGCCAGTTGGATGGGTCAACACGATCCGGGCACGGCCCTTTGCCTTCAAGATCCTGGGTGATGCAACGAAATTAATAACCACCGGAGTTACCCATAGAGCGCTGAGAGCTCTTCTTCCCGTAACCGTAAAGAAAAGAGAGCAATGTTATTGTATCATACCACGGGCTCCATCAACCTTGGAGCCGGTTCTAGCTATCAATTGGCTACAGCCGTCTGCTAGAAGAAGCTACTTCACGATAGCATGCCTCAACAGACGGGAACATTCTATATCGCGAGAGGTGGGCACTATCCGTTAAATTTGTTGGATATGTGTGGAGATACGGCTACCCACTTAGGTCATGTCATTGGGCCAGACTAGGGTCGCTCGACGTTTGGGTTCAGGTCAACCACTGGTCGTGCGGGAATGGGCTTGGCATTTATGTTTCCCACTTAAATAGCTTCCTCTCTTGTACTACTAGGCGACAACGAATAACACTTCCTACTCTATACACAACGAAATTAGCAGTGAAAGAACGAAACTGGGCCCCCTAAAGGAAACACAAATTTTGGGTGGGCTTTACTAGCTGGTATTTAACAACCGTAAAAGGAAGGGAACGAATGCCTTTGCACACTCGCGAGGAGGGTGGGGCCTAGTTGGCCCCGATCAAGAGGCTTGGATCAAGCTTCTGGGACCAACCATCCATGGCGGTAGGTCTGCTATCAAATGTCCTCAATTGAGGCGTTCGCATAGACATGGAAAAGTAGGAAGAGCGGAAAGAAGAACAATAGGAAAGCAAATGAACTGTCTCCGCGGCCGTGTTGCTACTATTGGCATCCATGAGGATTTCTTCCTGAAGAAGGGAGGAGGTTTGGAAGATGGCACCTCTTCCCCTCTCCAGAACAGTCACCTCTACTATCCTTATCAAAGGCTAGTTCCAACACCTGCCACAGATGAAAGTATGCACAAACAAACCACAGATATCTTCTTCCCCACAGTGGCGTATAAAGTCAGGTTTGCAGACACAGGCCAAAACTCCTCACGACCAATCACTCGGATGTGTTTAGCACCCTAAGGCCATTCTCCTGCCCTCCATGAAGAAAGCCGGTGAAACGCGTTCATCTCGCCGACTTAGAACACCCTTTCCATAGGCAAGCGGCTTGATGAAGGTTAAAGTCGGAAATATAGCGTCCGGTGTTCCACTCACTAGGCGGGCAGAACCGAGAAACATGTGGGTTCGATTTCAAATTCTAGGTAACACACGTTCTTGAGACAACTTGCCTTACAATCACTCCCGGGACACCGAAGATTTTATATCAAGCATTATCTGCGGGCCTTGGGCTTGTTTTGGACAGAGGGTCTGTGATGCCTCCTTTTACATCAGAAGTGTGTTATCATGAGAGCATTTTTCCACCATCCCAACACCTAGTATTTGAGTAATTGCTCATGAAAATATACCATGTGCCATGTCTCATGCCAGAAGTGATAGCGGTTTTATTTGGGGATGAATTGTATGTCAAGATAAGGCTCGTTGAGTGTAGGAGTAGTATGTGGGTGCTTAAGATTACCCCCGGTTACAGTCGTACCGTCATACCGGTGTTTGGCTACTGCCCTACAATTGACCCTGACCCACCACTGATAATACTGGAGCCTCGATATCACATGGAATTGTAACCGATCTTCACACACGAAATAACGATCGTTAGTTCTTACTTATATACCCCCAAAAAGGGCTGGATGAGTAATCGGTGCATGGAGAACTCCTCGTAGGGACATCAACTCGAACGCACCGTTTGTTTGGAAATAAAAATACTATTAATGATATTTCCTGTCAGCACAAATTCCCGTTGTTACAAAAAGAAAGCATATGTACCGTGTGGATAACAATACGAGATTTTAGGAAACCGGAGAACCAAAAAAAAGGCTAAAACCTGGAAACACCTGTGGCCTTGGCCTTCTAAACCCTGTGAAGCACTGGGGAAGGGGATTAATAGGTAAGTATGAATACGGTGGAAAATATCAAAGAACAGATCCTTCTGCGAAAGAATTGAGAAAACGAACCACCCTTATCTAACCACGAATCCTCCAGAAAACCCCAACCAAACTGCCCAGGCCGCTCCGGAAAGCTCCCCCACAGCTAGCGAAACAGAGGGATAGAAGACCACATCAATAGGAATAACAGTAGCATAAATCGGACACCCTCACCCCAACTCCCACTCCTATCCAAAAAACTGTTTAAACACCTCGATACTATTGCCATCTTCCCTCATCCAGCTTCCGCCCCCCTTCCCAAAAGCGAAAACAACGTTCTTAAACCATCCCTTAAATTCTTCATCTTCGAAAAGCAGGTCTTTCCAAAGGAGACAGACATCTCGGACAGGATTCTTGTACAAGCCGCCGCCACTTCCTTCAGGCCCGCAAGAGCCAAACCCTCCCAAAACCAAATTCGTGTGCCCATTTAAGGCAGCGATCCTCAGCACACTCTTCATCTTTTCGCGTTGCAATTGCCTCTCCTCGTGGAATGAATAATGCAGCCCTGATTCGTCAACTTTCGGCCTCCGGACCGCTGGGGCTGAAACCATCGCCAATGTCGTCCACTCCTCGTCCCGCCACAGCTCGTAGTCTTTGTCAAAACCCTCTCTGAAAACAACTACATTGGGGGAATATATCCCGCTAGTATTCTGCAGTGGGTAATAGGTTTGCAGCCCCGATCGGGGGTCCGTCGTCGTTAAGGCCTGTATAAGATTCGAGCGCCTCACGAATCCCTCCTCTTGAGACAAAACGCCCCCTTCCCATTCCCCTCCCGGCTTTTTCTCATTCGCTGTATTGAGTACTAGAATTCTATTGGACATCCCACCCTCAGCGATACTCCGGAAGTGGACCGGCGGAGCCCGCTGACTAGAAAGAACTCTATTCGAGTAAGTGTGCGTGTATGATGCTGGGGGTGGGAACGGGAACGGATTCGCGGGAGTTTGGGAATTGTTAGGCTGGAATGAATAGTTTTGCCAATCCTTGGCGACGTCAAGGGGGTCTCCCTCTATGACTGCAGAGCGGAGTCGTTGGTGATATTCTGCCGGGAGTGGGGGCAGACTGGTAGTGCATGGCCAGAAATACGAAGTAGGGTCAGTGTCAGATCTCCTAGGTATATCTGGTAGAAGAGCGCGAGTCTCGGAAGACGCTGCCATTGCTCGCTGCCGTGGTGTTGGCATCTTTTAAGGAAAGTTGGCTCCGATGTTTATACTAGTAGCTTGAGAGCGAAAGAGGCACACCCTCAAGGGGGGGGAGGGGCTGAAAGAAACGCTTAGGACAAACACAGGTATATCCTAAGTTTTAAAATAATGGAAATGCTAGATGGGACATCGAGTCGAATGGGAATTGTAGGAATGAGATGAAAGCCCTCATCCCCTATTTAAGTTAACTCTGATATTTAAGTATCCCACCAAAAAGATGATCCTACAATAAATACACTGCAGCAAGCGAAAAAAATTATCAAGTGCGGTAAATCATTTCTACACTTGGTCGTTAGTACGGTATCCCGCTGAACCCTAGTCCCAAAAGTTTGCCCCTGAGTCCCTCCCCCCTTAGAGTAAAAATTAAAATGCCGAATGCTAAGTAGTGCTTAGATATGTGAGAATTTATCCCTCGGAGCTCGGTGAGGCTCTGAGAATCATAAAAACAACTTATCACTACTATTGGGGAGCTCTAGCAATTTTCCGCCTTTCTTCAGATTAACTAATTACTCGGAGGCTTCCAGTAACCATTCCTCCCTCTCCACTTATTGCCACAGCGATGTACGTCAGGAATATGTGACATGGTATCTACTTAGGGATCGAGCCAACTGCCCCTCAAGATCTAGATTGATACCTGAAGGACGAAGATAAGCGAGACTTAGTCTCAGATTAGATCAATTTGAGGCCTATTACTTTTTCCTTTTGGAAATCAAAAGTGCTCCTCGATCCCAGACCTGAATCAAGGCCGGAGGAGAATCCAATCATCGCAGTATGCTATGAAGGGGTTGCTTTTCTCCCTTTCTCTGTTGCCCCCTATCCCCCCCTTCTTTCTTTCCCTTCATTCTTCCCTTTTTTACACCTTGTCTCCCCGGGTCATAATATCCGATTATTTTGACACTGGGGCGTTGTACCTTAGACGCATTTCTGATTTTTAAGCTCCAAGCAGTCGCCTCAACCTGCGAGGACGGATGCTGGGGATGGGATGGCATTCTCTTTAGCATATCCCGGCATCCTACCTGGTCTCAGCAAGCCAAGATATCACGTTCTCCAAAGCTCCTAACAATTTAGTCCAATACGTCTTCGATATCCTGCTGTCCTATGATATGCAAATATCAGCCCTCCGTCTGAGTCCCGCGGGTTGCTGGCTTCCCTTCGCTGACGGTACCGCTCAGTATTGTGAGGTATGGGGGTATGAGTCACCTCGTCCCGCCGATGGGGTTTCTCTAGCCGCAAAAAGAAAATATTTCCACTTCGAAACATACTGCATTGTCGCACGAGATCGTGTTCTCTATTCCTAGGGACCGCTGGCGCAACGTACCGGGGGTTGTGGGTACATCTTGGTTCCCGGATCAGCGAGGGTTGTTGAGTGAATTGCCACATGATTGATTAAATTCATCTACAATATAATGTGAACCCCCCTTAGACCCCTCCGCACATACTGTATTGACCGAAGATAACAAACATCTGAAGACTATGGCGTTAACCCACAAGCTGCGATGCCCAGCAAACAAACTAGTGGAGCGCGGGTATTAGGTAGGGATTAATTAGGATCGATACTGAAATCTGAATCCCCAACTGGGAGCTCCTTTTTTCCCACTCAATCGGAGAGTGGAAGCCAAATTGTAGACTTTTATTGGAAAATATCAGGGGGCGCTCTATTCCGCATATGAGAGCCCTTTTCGGCAGCTGTAGCAGCCCGTCGGTGTCAAGCATTGGCCCTGTCCACATGCCGGAGCACATAGCACAGCCAGCATCTTAGATCCCACAAACAGGAGTGCACTCCAAACTGCCAGAACGGTAATGCTAGGTCAGATTGCTTGTGTATAGCATATGAGGCACGATGCACTGATACTTGATAAAATCCCTAGATCTTAGATTACCGAATTCTAATTATCCAAACTCCACTGTCGGTGTTATTACTCCCCTCCTCTTTTTTTCTTTTTTCCCTCCCAGAGTATAAATCTAGGGCCGCAAGCATAGCAACAAGATTCTAGCCGGAAGTGAGGTATGGCAGCGAATAAATATGATATGGGTACAGCACGACTGCGCATTGAATATCAGTGTCCTGCGTGCAGTCAACACTATTAAATTTTAGGGAATTAATGTTGGGGTTCCGGCTCCATTAGATACGGTAGGGTACACTTTTTCGATTAGTGTATCTAACGATCATCATAAGGAACCAACGAAAGATCAGAGACGCGGATACCCCTTCCCCTAAAGGAGATGCCCTGTGCTTTTCGCTCATGGTTTCACCACTCCTATCCCTAAAATCTCGCCTTGGAGTGATCCACAAGCGACCCGGAAGATACCTGAACTTTTGAGTCCGAATTTAGAGTGTGCGCGGAGATGCGCACAACCACTTTTCCACATATATTTTCGATCCTTGTGCTCAGGTACTTCATGCTGGGTACTTGTAGGGCTCCCGTGATCTCGTTGGTGAGGTTTGTGTCAGGGAAAGACATGAGGTTGGGGTATATCCCTATCGGAAGCCTAATTTCAAATCTTGGTCAAAGGTAGCTATGACACCACAGTAGGACGAAAGAAAATATCAGGGAGAGGGAAGGGAAGGAAAGCAGCTACTGTGAAAGTCCGGGAGATCCTTAGTGTTGGATATCTATTTATCATTCAAGTTTCCAACTCTGCTTCATTCGGAAACCAAGCAACGGGAAGCAGCATGTGCTCTTGCAAATTGGCGGATGTTATTGGCTACCTGTGAAGTACTTCGTACCGTGATACCAGCGCAGGCCTGACCCCTCCAGGATCGCCAGCACAGGGTGGTCACGGACGAAACTATGATGTGTCTAAAAATATGGAGTTCCGATACCTGCATAGCAGTGGGGCACTGGTGATATTGTAGGCTAGGCTTGGCACTGGTCTGTAATCAATTACCGGTATCATATTAACCCTAGCAAAGCTTAACCTTGTAAGAGCCCTCCCCAGAAAGGTGTTCGCCAACTCCCACTATGGCGGTCTTTGGCGGGTTCTAACGTATGAAGGAGAGTCGTGTGGCAAGTCCGAAATCATGATACCCACCCAATGGGTACAAAAAAGGTTATTTATTCCTAGGGTTCATGTCGACAGGCATTTACACCTATCACTGGATCCGTATAACCCATTACGAGGCGATAATTGACATAGGTAGATTCCAGCGCGATGAGTGGGACGCAAGGTTCTCCCTTCCCTCCCCCTTGCTTACCTCCTACCTACCTCTGCTAGGCTAGCGAGGCGATCAGTACCGTACTCGAGTAGCAAGACTTAGACTACTCTGGTACATCCCGGCTGAGGACCAAGAAGGTTTGTTTCTATTACAAATCTCTTACCACCACTGACTGACCTCCTCTTCAACGGTGCCACTTTTCCTGGGCAAAGCTACTGTCTTGCTCCCATTTCCTCTCGTCCTTTATGGGTCACCGTCCATGCACTCTCACCTATTATTCATCTGGCGCTCATTGACCCATAAAATGTTTCAAACTAGATTCAGCAACCATAATGAAATCGCGTCGGCCCCGCGTGCGCAGTTTTCGATCCATTTGAAGTGCCTCCCATGGCACGCTACTGACCCGCTGCTTGACTTGCCAGAAAAGCCCTAATGGATCGCCGGTCCCCAGACCTCTTCGGCCAAGTCTCGCGGTCACGTAGCAATACTCTTTGACCCAAAACTGTCTTGCGCCATACCTGACCCGTCGCCTGGGATCATGCGCCGGACGGGCCTTGGGATCTCGGCAGTCAGGGGCAGCGAGGTGCGACAATAGCCTTCTGTTGTTGTTCTCGACATCGTTGCCCAACTTTGAACTCCTCCTCTTTTCCTGCGTGTTTACCAGCTTGAAGCCTAAGGTAGAGGTCAGGGGGTCTAAACCAGACGTCTCCGAAAGAAAGAAAAAATCAACGGGCTCGCCCATTTCCACACAGAATCAATCGTTCAACGGCACCTTCAGAGGAAGCTATAAAAAAAAGGGAAGAGAGAGAGAGAGCACTGCTTGGAGAATCTAAGGAGAAAACCTTTCAAATACTAGTGCCATGGAAAACAGGGGGTACTTGTACTGTACCTTTAGAATGCCGTTCTTGGCGAAAAACATACCATCACAAGGTTTCATGTTATGAGGAACCACAAAATATTTGCCCCCCCTCTGCTTATTCACCAAGTGATGCAAAAGTAATGTAAAAGATCAGATAGAGAAAATAAAGAATTACTTGAGGACTGCTGGTATTTTTCTAAATTTTCTCCAGGATTTTTTAACATAAACTGAGTGATAGAGGGAGGCTGTTTTATTGTGGGCTGGTGGCAAGGTAATTCTTTGAACAAGTTTTCACTTTTTGGATGGTATATTTCCCGGTCAATGGTACCCAGAAGGGTTTCTCGCCAAAAGCATGGTATTGAAAGGGTTCACTCGAAATTTGAAATTTAAGATAGTAAGCACAAAAAAGGGCGATCGAACAAATTCTACTCACAAACAGCAGCCTTGTGGTATTTTGGAACCGCGACACCTTTTTTTTCCCTCTGTGACCCCAAGCCAAAAAAGAAAGAGGGGTGACCCCATAATAATTGGCAGTTGTGTTCGCAATGCTTGGCCCTAGACAGAAACTTTTCTTAGGTGGGGAGCGGCATATCCAAGAATTAATGAAGTCGGCCTGCCCTAGGGAAATATCAACACATATATATATAGTGGGAACATCTAGAGCCCGAGTACTCGGTGAAGGAAATATTATCCATCTTCAATCATCACTCCGATAAGAGTCATGGTGTTTTAGACGATAAAGTGGATCACCCTCTGCATATTGATAAGGGGAATAGGAATATCACAGGTTTTCATGCAGACATTGGGGCCCAATTTTTGGTGCGACAAGGGGAATATCTGAGACATGCTAATTACTGTTAATCCCCCCGGAAAAACTGTGAACAGGCATTTGCTAAGGCATTAACCTGTAAAATGACCACCCTTGGCAAATCAATATACACACGTGTACCATTACCAAGCCAGGAGGAACGCCTCCCTGTTCAAGCGACAGATGTCCTTATCCATATCCCGAGCCTTTCTTTTTTTTGTTCTTCTACCTTTGTTCAGGAAGTTCCCGGCATTGGTTGGGAATTACAAGCACGATACTGGGCAGGCAAAGAGTCGCCGATCCACACGTCCTTCTTCAATGACTGCAGCAGGCGGAAACAGAATTGAGCCGCCACAGACACACAGTATCACGCGGAGCACTCTACCGGTATTCCCCCATGCAAGGCTATCTCTTTCGGGCCCTTCTCCGTGTTGAACAGAGTCGTAGCACCGAACTATGTATTACACCTACCGGTATCAAGACTCGCCGCTAGCTAAGAAACTCTACAGGATAGACTTTATTTTATTTTATCCCAAGCCGCCAACCGGTGCAAGATTGCCATAATGCACACGCAGTAGATTTCGGCCCAAACAAAGCCCTCTGAACCCTCTCTCTCGCGGTAACAAAGTAGACTCCTGCGTTTTCACAGGGGCTCCAGCACCATACTGCCTGCGCACAAGGTTTTAGCAGAGAGAGAAGTATTGTGACAGTATCCCGACGGCACGGAAAGTAGCCTTGTCATACTACTAACTTCAGCCCATCAAGCTACTTAGGTGGTTTGCGGATACTAGGCTATTGAGGGAGAGTGATGAAGCTAAATAAAAATCGTATAAGATAGTTGAACATACTAGTTAGGGGGTTGAATCCATCTTATGGCCATGGTCTTCGGAACAAGGGCCTGTACTGTTGTGTCCGCAAAGCCCACTTATACCAGTATAGCGACAGGCTTCAGTCACAACATCACTATTGAATTGTTACCAATAAATCAAAAGATGAGTAAGGAAGGTGCCAATAACAACTTAGAGATAATTTATTAGTCTGAGTAAAAGTATATGAAACAATGTAGCAGAAATTTTCATGATCAGTATGATTCTAGGTGGAGGCTGATAATTAATAGATTGACAAAGTGTAAATTAAAATCTGATCGGAAGACACTTCAGCAGAATAAACAACTATAAAGACACTCTTGAACATAACAAGAATACAGTCTACTATAAAACCAAGTAGTACTAAGATTCTGATTACTATCAAGATAATTCCACAAATATATACTCATTATACTAATAATATTATGGAGAAAAAGAGTACAAGTATGATATCATAACTGAAATATTTTAAATATCTAATAAAAATTCATAGATATTATACTCCTAAAATGGGACCAACATTACCCTAACTTATATGAGATTATCCCACAAAAGGAAAATCCTTAAGAACAGGTACTCCCTCTGTCAAGCTATTCTTACTAGTTTCAAAATATTTTTGGTTAAACTTTAGTGTTAGCCTCCCAGCACACTTATGTATTCAAATATCCTATCTGAAATCTCAAGACACCCACTCCACAAAGCAAGTTTATGCAGAATCCCGGGTTTAATCGTTACTAAAAAAAAAAAAAAAAAAAAAACAACCAGCTTTTTAACTTTGAACTACTTTAGTGTTTATGGGTGCCTCAGCCTCACATCAACCAGCAACGTAAACTAAGTTCTTTCAACTTCCCTTACTCTTAACTCCACCATTCCAAGTACAGACATAGGGGAACATGTGGCATGTGCGGCTCGCACAATTCTTATGCAGCTCTCAACTACTTGTAAGTGATCGCCATAGTCTTGGCTAACCCAAAGCAATGCTTCTCCCCCCCTATTTACCTCACGGACGAAAATTGCACTTTTTTCCACACCAAGATTTTTGCACTTACCCCTCTTTAAAGAAAAATAACCGCCTCAAAGCTGGGAAATGGCATGCCCCAGGGATGAGATGGATGTGGAGGATGACCCCTCTTCCCCGTTATCTACTCCCACTCGTCAGGGTGGAAGGAAAGGGGAAGAGGAGGGCGATGTTGACGAAAATTCAAAGGAACTTAACCAAGTTGTGATGGACTGCCTTCGAGCAGACGGTCTGAGTGCTGCAAACCCCATCATGAAACAAATATTATCATTTCCCACGGACAGATACACCGAAGCGGAATACACATTGACAACTTTGATGGTCAGTCTGGTACGACAAGTCCAGGAGCTGACGGTCACGGTTCAAAATTTAACCAGGACGGTGTCTGACCCCAAACCTGAAGGAGCTCCCACAGGAACGACGACCAGGCAGCGATCGGAACCAGCCGCTAAATCGTACGCAAGAGCAGCTGCACAAGCGCCGCAGAACACCACCGCTGCAACCCCTGCGAAAGGAAAAAGAAAAGCGGAGGTGGGACCCACACCACCAAAGCAACAGACAACCAAGATAGCGAAAAAGGCGCATGAACAACAGGCAATCAGCCAACCGAAAGGAAAGAACGATAGCCCAAAACCCAAACAGGTCGTGAATGTTGCCAGAAGAAAGCTTTTTGCGACCAGAACAACTGCGAAACCCCTTGCCGACCCGGCCAGAGAGGAAGCGAGGATCTCACTGGCTGTGGCGACAGTCCTGACGGGCTGCGAGTGCAAGGCGCCTACCAATCTCCAGGTTTTTTCCAACAAAACAAACAGCACGATTACCCAGACCGCCCCAGCTGGTACGGACTCAGGGCAGTATGCGAAATACATCGCCAAGATTACGGAAGCCCTGAACGGGACGATCGGCGCCGACGAACCGCGGTACCTACCGTTTAGAAGAGCACCCACCGACGTGGACGTCATAATTCACGGAGTGTCGCTTACCGCAATCCCGAACAACGATAAGGACCTGGAAGAAGAAGTCAGAAAGGCCTTCAATGTCACACACAAATTCGAGATAGCCAGAGCGAAGTTCCTGAACCCAAAGGAGGAGGACAGGAAGGACACGAAAGCGACCTCGATAATAATCAGGGTACCAGAAGCGGAGGTCGACAACGTTACACCGTCGGTCCTGTTTATGGGAAAATACAAGACATCAGCTGTGATGTGGCAAGCGTCGGCCACTACACAATGC
>Ga0307509_10005877_pt1 | contig 16813 bp, 20 predicted proteins | sample 10_EM_MG_FD_202245 | JGI IMG/M metagenome (GOLD analysis project Ga0307509, IMG submission 202245) | Populus trichocarpa ectomycorrhiza microbial communities from riparian zone in the Pacific Northwest, United States - 10_EM | ecosystem: Host-associated > Plants > Roots > Unclassified | place... | reverse complement strand
CTCGAACAATACATATATCAAATAGAAAGCCCATTGAAACGATAGCCATACCGATTAGATCGAAAGTCACAATTGCGGCCGATCCGGATCATTCCAAATTCTGCATCATAACCCCGGACCACGCGTATGTTTTCCTCCGAATCCTCGTAATCATGAGAACCACGTCGCCCATTCCCCAAGAAGCCCTATCCCTCCTCTCCGAAAAATCCAGGTGCTGTATAGAAACCCTCCTCGAGCATCTCGCCACATTGGAATACGCAGATCTATCCGAGTCCGTCATTCGCCCCTTCATACATAGAGTTTCTCGGAAATAAAACCAAGGTTCTTCACCACCCAGCTTTCGACATCTACAGTCAAGGCTCGCTGCTGTATTGGTCCTTCTTTACGAAGAAAATGGGGAATTACGCGTGCTTTTGACTACACGGTCGAAGGATTTGAGGACTCATGCTGGCCAAACGGCATTACCGGGAGGCAAAAAGGATGCATCGGACGCAAATCTAATTGTCACTGCAGTGTGTATTTTTATGTTTTGGATGTGTGGATATACCCCCTTACCTTGATATTTCAAAGTATCGCGAAGCTCATGAAGAAGTTGCCCTCCCACTGGATTGTCCCTCCGTCTATACCCTGGGTTCCTTGGATCCATTTATCTCACTTCATAAATTACTCGTTACCCCCGTAATCGCATTCCTCACCAAACCCGAAATTATTTCATCTCTGAGGGCTGCCCAGAGCGAGGTGTCGCATATCTTCAGTCACCCTGTGGAAGCCATTCTTGACCCGAGCATTGCAAGACGCGAGCCGTTGGTGGAAATTGGCAGCGAAGACTGGCCGTACGAGTCAGAAATATACGTGTGTCATTCCGCAACCACCAAGTTCCTTCCGTAGTACTGATCGCGGTTGTTAGAACACCAGCGATTCCGTTATTCAAATGCTCGGAAATATCAGCTATCGGATGCACCGTTTTCGAACTTCAGCTTCCCCAGTAAAGGGTTTGACTGCAGATATTCTGGTATTCCCATTTCGTTTTTGTAATGATTCATACTCTCGACCTCATCTGTTATTTACTTTTAGATAAAAGTCGCTGAGATTGCTTATGCAAAACCGACTATATACGGACGTTATGCTCCTGGCCAACAGAAGGGAATCGTGGATGTTGTCAAAGCTATACAAAACCATGAAGCTACTTTGGCCATGGCTTAGACACAACTTAGACAAGGCAGAGATGGATGGCGGGCATGCATGTAGATATCCAGGAGGCTATTACCACATGGCTGGAATTATTAGTACTACGCATAGTGTCCTTCAGATTAAGATGATCTGGAACCCAGTTAATTAATAGCTAAATAATTTAACGCGTTCCCTTGACTTTTCTTGTGGATGATATGGCGAATTATGGCGATGTCCGATAAATCCGTAATAATATTGGGTCTTCCCACCATTACATATCTCTTGAGTCCTCAAGACCCCCAAGACCTACTTAATCGGCGGGCGTTCGCTCATCGTGCAGAGGCGCACAAAACGACCTGGAAGACTGGCGCACATGCACTGAAGTTCAACCATGTCGACTCTCTTTAAACACCTCCGAGTCCACCAAGTTTTTGGCGCAAATACGAATGTTGGGAAGACAATCCTCACAACTGCACTTGTTCGTGCCTCAGCCCAGAAGGGGAAGAATGTCTTCTATTTGAAGCCAGTCAGTACAGGACCGATGGACGATGCGGATGATTAGTGAGTGAATGAAGACTTGCTTCTTCTCTCTGCGACTGACCGTGTTTTCTTGCAGTCATGTAAACCGTTATACCACAAAACACGCAAGATGGATAGACGCAGAGTGTTTATTCCGCTACGATGAGCCAGTTAGCCCACACCTGGCTGTTCAGATGAAGAACGGAGAGGGCGCGGTGAGTTTCCTCAAACCCACTCTCGAAGGCTTTGTTGACATAGTTCCAGCCACCTTCTGACGAAACCTTTGTGAATTCCATCGCCAATCGCATTAGGACATATGCAAAGAGTGCCCTTGGCCCTTCCCACATGTATTTGGAAACAGCAGGAGGTGAGGAACATCTTGGTTTGGACGCGACCACATCTCGAGATTATTCACGTTGTGTGCGGACAGTCTTCAAAGAACTAACCAAAGAATTTTGTCTTCCTTAGGTGTCCATAGCCCATCTTTGTCTGGAACAAGTCAAGCAGATTGTTACCGACCTCTCTTCCTCCCAACTATCTTAATTGGCGACTCGAAATTAGGAGGCATATCCTCAACAATATCCTCCTACGAATCTCTCCTCCTCCGTGGCTATATCATTGATGCTGTCATGCTCTTCCACGACGATTACTACAAAAACGGGGAATATTTGGAGAAATACTTCGCCGAACGTGGTGTTTTCCTCGCAACTGTTGATGCCCCTCCGCCGAAATTGTCAGAACCATGGGAAGATTTCACCTCAACTGAAAAATACTATGAAGCAATCACATCTTCAGATGGACCGGATGTCGTGGGTAGCGTCGTCAACCACCTAGATTCATGCCATATCAAGCGTCTGGAAGAGCTGGAATCTATGCCTCGTCGTACGCTCGGCAGTATCTGGTGGCCTTTCGTCCAACATGGCCTGGTAAAAGGAGAAAAGGATGTGACCGTCATCGATAGCGCATACTCCGACTTCTTCAGCATCACTAATAAAGACGCTTCCGGTGAATCAAATGAAACAAGCATCCTATCACCTCAATACGATGGCTCTGCATCTTGGTGGACTCAAACCGTCGGACACGCGCATCCCTCTCTTACCCTCGCCGCAGCTAGAGCAAGCGGACGTTACGGCCATGTTATGTTCCCTCAAGCCATCCACCTTCCGGCTCTGAAACTCGCTGAACGGCTGATCCAGAACGGTCCAGGCAAAGGTTGGGCCAGTCGAGCATTCTTCTCCGACAACGGATCGACAGGCATGGAAGTTGCTCTCAAAATGGCGCTTAGAGCCTTCAACGTGCGTCAGGGAGACCACCTCAAGAACGAAGAGAAGAAAGACCTCGGAATTTTAGGCCTGAAAGGTAGCTACCATGGAGACACTATTGGGGCGATGGATGCCTGCGAGGAAGGTGTTTACACTTGCGAATGGCATAATGCGAAAGGATACTGGTTCGATCCACCTACAGTCGGCATCAAGGATGGTCAAGTCAACATCAGCATTCCAGCAAGTTTGGCCGCGTTTTCCCAGTCCAACAACGTTCGGGCGGGGTCTCTTTCGTGGGTGTATGATGTCGAAGGCCGCCTTCAAACTCCTCTTGCTCGAGCATATGCACTGTATATCACACGTGCACTGGAGGCATTGAAGCAGCGCGGTGGTCCAAAGCTCGCTGCTTTGGTTCTCGAGCCACTCGTCATGGGTGCAGGTGGCATGCTGTTTGTCGATCCTCTCTTTCAGCGAGTTTTAGTTGACACCGTTCGTGGCCGACGTTCAGGCTCATCCACCAAGTGGTCCGGCCTTCCCGTCATCTACGATGAAGTATTCGTCGGCCTCCATCGTCTTGGCATGGAAAGCACAGGTCCATTACTCGGCGTCTATCCGGATATCTCGGTAAACGCAAAGGTCCTCACAGGTGGTTTGATACCCTTAGCTGTGACTCTTGCTTCACAATTTATCTTCGAGGCGTTCCTCAGCGACAATAAAGCCGAAGCTCTATTACATGGACATTCCTACACAGCACACGCAATCGGCTGCGAGGTCGCGAACGAAACACTGTCCTTGATCGACAAATTATCCGTCAGCGAAGACTGGTTAGCTGCACAAGCAAGTTGGGCGAAACCGGATGGCCAACCAAGTCCCGTTTGGAGCTTGTGGGACCCAAATTTCATCACCGCCATTTCGAAACTGCGGCAGGTCAAGGAAGCTATGACATTAGGCTCTGTTTTGGCCATCAAGGTTCAAGATACAACTGCTGGTAAGACTTTTTTGCTTGTTGTAACATCCTTTCTCATTTTATCATTTACAGGTTATACCTCGCAATCTGCACAAACGCTTCTGCAATCCCTAAATATTGCTTCGCAAGATGGCCAACTGTCATCAGCGCCAGGAGGAGCTCCTTTTGGAATACACTTTAGGACTTTGGGTGATGTGGCGTATTTCATGACGAGCCTCAACACAACCTCGACAGTCATTAGATCTATAGAAGATAGAATATGGACCACCCTTAACAGTACATGAAAACAAGTAGGTAGAAAATTACAGAATATTCAACTACGCCAATATTGCGCCAGATCATGAAATCGGTCAAGTACCACAGTAATGTATGAAGTTTCGTTCAACAAAATTTCGAAATGTTTGATAGCTTCCTCCTCTGTGAGGTCCAACCGGAATTTCTCCTGAAGCTGTTCGTGCACATCGCGATGTTTGATATCTGGGATGTTTGCGTCCACCATGAGGGTGACCAAGTTGAGGATAAGGTTGGTGCTTTTCCGGAGGATACTGTATGCAGTGAAGCAGAAATTCTTGAAGCGTACATAATGTGGAGACTGTGCGCCACCCATGCCATCGACCATTTCTTTGCATACCTTGACTTGAGGAGGGAAGGGCTTGGGGTCTCGACCAAGGATATATCCGAAGTCAACTATAGAGCGTCTCCGTTAGTAGATTTACATTGCATGAGAAAATGTCTTACCATGGAAAAAGTGTCCTGAATCGATTTAGATATTCGTTAGAATACATTCTGTCGACATTCGAATGGAAACGTACCATCGGGTGCAACTAAAAGGTTGTCCAAATGTCGGTCGCCAACTCCAAGAAGGTATGTAACCACACAATACCCCGCTGTTGGCATTCATCAGAGAACCGGTCTGCCTCCGATATTCAATTAACATACCACAGCTCCTCACGAATGTGTCAATAACACTTGGCTCGACACCCGAAGTTCCAATGCTACCTTCATCCGGATGATGCGCCCGTAAGTAATTGAGAAGTGTTCCATGTTCACTGACAATAGCAGCGATCGTCTTGCTCGGGATAAACTGCACCATACCCTGCAGAGGGCCTGTCGCCAAAACATCATACGGACTGAGCTTGAGATCCAGATTTTCCTTCCTCAATAATTGATCCATCAGCGTAAACAGTTGAATGACAAGCTGGTCTTGACGCATGTCATCGCCATCCTTGAATATAACTGGGTATTCACTGCCGTCCGAGCGCTGGAAGTAGAGGAGGAGAGGGTACATGTTGGATTTGAACACACTCGATTTTTCAGGGATGATGCCCGTAACCTCGATATTGGCGTTTAGAGGCAATGGTAATGGGTCTATCGACGCCAGGCCGTTCTTGGAATCCGAAATCACAGAACGAAGTTTCTCAATCTTTTTTGGTCGAGGATCTTTCGATGTTCGGAGTTCGCGGGCACGTTTAGCAAGTGTATCGATCATGAGCCCTTGACGACGCATTGTTTCTCGTCTGTCGGAGCCGTTCTCAGACTATTGATAGCATATGTGAGTTTCCGCGCAAAAAGTATTGAATGAAAATTAAAGCAAACCTCGAGTATTTTGTTCATGTACTTATACACCACACGCCCATACATCTTAGCCATGACTCGGTCCTCCAATGCCACCTCTACCATGAGATACCAATACAGACGATTACCCAGGACAGGATTGGCAACTCCTCGAGCAATAAGGAAATCAGAGAGGCCACTATCGTCATAGGAGATAGCCGTTGTTGTCGATCTCGATGACCTTTGTTCGGCAGCAACGCTCTCAAATTTGAGCGCTTGAACGAGTTGTAGAAGATATAACAGAAGTTCCTATTTTCAATATTTGAAAATTAATAAATGGACCCGGCAGTAGGATAAAACGCACGTCATCATCTGCCCGACTCAGCTGCTTCACAGCAAATGCACGGACACGAGAATCTACCGTCCCAGGACCCAGCAACTCCAAAGCGTCATCGGTATCGATCTCCGTCCACTGAGGTAGCAACTCCTCCACGGCCTGCTTAACTTCGGAAGAATCTCGCCATGCAACAGATTTGAGGAACTTTGTAAGGCCTTTCTTATCCCTCGCAAGGTAGAATCGGAATTGCCAAACTATATCCTTTTCTTCAGAGGTCAAGAGCTGGCTTGGAGAGTAATTCAGTATCACCTGTAAAATAAATTCGTCAACGTCACGATATTGCAAAAAAAAGGCGATCCCCTTACCCCTAGTTCGTCTCTTATCTTCGCATTGGGTTTGAGTTCTCTATCATATGGGCTACTCCGATGACTTCGAACGAGACGACGATGTTTGTCTTCAACTGGGTTTTCATGTGTGATATCCGGGTCGACGACGCTCCAGAGATTGGGGTCATTGACGAAAGTGGAAGAAATAGCTGGCGTGTTGGGTGTTTGGACGATGGTGGGTAAAGTCGTAGTTGTGGAGGAGCTGGAGGCTTCCTAAGCGAGACTTGAGTTAGCAAAGGGAGATTGGATAGATCGCGTAACGAACAGGTTCACTGAATATGACAGGAAAGTCGAATCTCGGCAAATCAATGTAGAGGAAAAGGTTTTCGGATTTCTCAGTTGCGGCCTAAACCAAAGGGAAATTCAGCACATTCATCCTATTGTTAAGCATAGAGCAGTCGCACAGCGTGGATTTCTTCCATCTTCCTGAATGCCATCTTGTCAAGCCAGTCCGATTTCGGCAAATCACCTCTCTCATACTTCTTCACTAGCTGTTGGATTTGTTGAGTCTAGTCAAATAATCGAAGCGGTGAGTGAGTAAACCTTTTCCAGCCGTCCCATCTCATCCTGAGTTGCCATCTTGCTCGGGGTTGACGTCTCGACAGAACCATCGGCCTCAACACCTGGCCAAAGTAGTAATCGATGCTTTCCGCGTCGCAGAGTCCTGACAAAAAATATGCCCTGGTAAGTTCTCCCCTCCACCGGAATCTCCGAAATCATCACGAACCATTTCTTTCCAAATAGCCTAAACGTCGAGCCTCCCACAGGAACAGCGTCTCTTGGACCTCCAATATCCCACACCGTAAAAGTTATCTGAGAACTCAGCGGCAGGTCGCAATATCGTATAGGTAGTGTAATCCATTCGTTCCACCTAAACCGTATCCACGCGTTCTCAGCAGTGGAAGCAACCATTCAAGAGTACATACACTCACGCATACGTATTTTTGAAAGCCTTGAAGGACGTTCGAAATGGTATTGTAAGAGGTTTGTTGTCCGCAATCAGCTGGCACGTAACATAGAGGTCTGAAAGAGTGCTTTAAGCCCGGAGGTTATTTCCAAATGCAAACCATGAACTGGTAGGACTCACGAAGATTGGACGCCATGGAATCGCAGCTCCGGTTTCTCTAGAAGTTCCGTGAAGGATCTGGGCTTTCGAATCCCTTCAAGTTGTGATCTAGGTGGCTTGTGAGGGTCATGTTTGCGCGATATCTGGAGAAGTTTCTAACATCCGGAGTGTCACTGGAAGCTTCAAGTCTAAGAGTTTTGCGAAGGTGAAGTCGTCGCGGTTGTCCTTGTCCATGCTGCACGAAGGAAGTAAACTCGCAAAGTGGACTATAGAAACCGTAGAAAGGGCATATGTGACGCGTAGGTTGTGATCGTGTGCGAAGAACAGCAGTTTCGCACAATCAACCAAATCAAGTCAACCAAATTCCGTACTCAACATTCAAAGCGCAGCACTATCACAAGCACCATTGCAGGCATTAAAAAAACAATTATCCTGGGCGAAGGCTACCAACTAAAAAAACTGCAGTAGACAAGATATGAAATATCGGTATAAATACAAAGCGGATATGACAAAGTTGAATGTGGTCCAGTACTGTTAGGTACTTTTTGATTCATACTCGACGACCCCCTACTCTGACTCTGGCTTGTAGTCAGGGCGCAGCGAACGAACAACCTTGCCTGTTATCAAGAAATTGTCAGACTTGTTTCTTTTTAAAACTTGCAGAACAACAAACCAGCACGCCAGATCTCCTGGTTGTTAATAACCTCCAATTCCCTGTTGAGGTCCTGGCGATATGTGGCACGTCCATTGAACTCCAAAGATTTGCGGGTCTCAGTGCCATTCTTCACGCTTTCGTAGAGCTGCTCAAAGATAGGCAGGTTAGCCTTCTCGAAGATGGGGGCCCAGTCGAGAGCACCACGACGAGCAGTGGTGGAGCATGCGTTGTACATATAGTCCATGCTAAAGGAAGAATTAGCAAAGAGAAATCGCAAGACAAGGGGGCTGACTCACCCCTTCGCGCCAATCAAGGGGTACAAGGATTGTGTAGCTTCCTCAACGGTCTCATTGAAAGCTTCTGACGGCGTGTGGCCGTTCTTGCGGAGGACCTGGTATTGAGCCAAGAACATACCCTCTAGAAAGAAATAGTTATGACATGATAAATCTCTAATCCGAAGGAATACTTACGGATTCCTCCCATAAGCTGATAGCAAAGAGAATACGTCAGAGAACCACAAGAAAATACAAAGTGGAAGAACTTACAACACCACGCTCGCCGTAGAGGTCAGAGTACACCTCCTTCTCAAAGGTGGTCTCGTACATATATCCAGAGCCGACGGCGACACCGAGGGCAATGGCCTTCTCCTTAGCCTGTCCAGTAACATCCTGCCACACGGCAATGGAAGAGTTGATACCGCGTCCCTCCTTAAAGAGAGTACGGACAGTGCGTCCAGAACCCTTGGGCGCCACGAGGATAACATCCACATCTTTGGGGGGGATGACGTGGGTGTCGTCCTTAAACACGACAGAGAAACCATGGGAGAAGTAGAGGGTCTTTCCCTTGGTAATGAGGGGTGCAATCGTCGGCCATGTTTGCGACTGGGCAGCATCGGACAAAAGGTTCATGATGATAGTACCCTTGTTGATGGCCTCCTCGATGGGGAAGAGAGTCTCGCCGGGGACCCAGCCATCTTCCACGGCTTGTCTCCAACTCTCACCATCCTTGCGGACACCAACGATGACGTTAAGACCATTGTCACGGGCGTTTAATCCCTGACCATGTCCTTGCGAACCGTAACCAATGAGGGCAAGAGTGTCGTTCTTGAAGTAATCCTGGAGCTTGGCGAGGGGCCAGTCGCTACGTTCGTAAACGGTTTCTTTTGTGCCAGCAAAGTCAAGGGTCTTCACACCGCGAGCGCCCTAAAAAAGGGTGAGGATGTTGTCCCCATTTTCGATAACCTTCGTGAGTGACTCACTTGTACAGAGGTGCGGTGAGCGGCTTTGGCTGCAGCAGCTCTGGCGAGCAGAGAGTAGGAAGCTGTCTGGGCAGGCTTAACAGCGGCCTTTGCCAATACACTTGGTGCACGACGAGAGGCAGCGCGGAGGGACTGGGAGGCAGAGCGAGCAATGGAGGCCATGGTGGTAAGACGAAAAGTCGGTTCAATTTGCCAAAACTTTTTCAGCCAAGCCATCTCGGCCGATCAACTTTCCGGCTTCCAAACTCCGAACACAATTTATTGCTTCCACGTTCCTCTGCAATCAAACATTGCGGTACTGTATATTTACATTTTACAGCTCTTTTTTGGTATCTTTCTGTGCTGGAATAGACGGAGGGGATTAAAACCATCCAAGTCGACGCTTAAATGGTATCACTTCATGAAGTTCATCAAACAATAACCTTCTGGTTATCTTGATTTTTGCAAGTAGTAGTTCGGTTCCACCAATGGCTCGACATTTATTTACTTATGTAATCCTCGGGATCAGCTGCCCTTGGACCATTTGCGGTTAGCCATTCAGAGTCAAATTCAGACTGTTGTTTACAGGGAAATAAAACGAAGTTGTTAGGAGCGCGTACTCTAAATGCCTCCCGACAAAGAGAGAAAGCACAATTATATATGGATTAACACAAAACCGAGGTATATAGTTCAGGCTTTCTAGCAAGCCACCTTGAAGTTGGGTGCCGTTAACCAGATAAAACCCTCCCAAAAAATCTTCTCGAACGAAGTGAAGTAACAGCGGGGACGACGGACCGGTGAATGTTGATCACATGATTCGACGCAGCCTCAGCCCGAACTGCTTGTTTCGACATTATTCTCTCTTTATCTGTGGTGAGAACGATATACCCCTGGAGCCCAAATACTGTGTGAAAACGCCACCCTCGCCACTAGTCCGACAACCGATGATCAACTTCAATCCCCCAGCTTCGCCGGAGGTCAATCTCTTCCTAGTGCGGCGGTCAAACTTTGAGAGCTTACCTTCGGAGATTTTGGTTGAGATATTTACACACCTCGGATGGAGGGATATCCTTATTTCTCAGGGGGTGTGTATCATTTTAAGTCTTTCGTCCCATCCTTTTACGTTTTGATCCTTAGGTGTCCAGGCGACTATTCGAAATCTCGAAATCTCGTCCTATTTGGTTGTCCCTCCTTCGTGAATGCTCTATGATGCTGCCACGACCCCCAACACTGGACCGCCCTGTGGAATTATATACTACCCAAGAACTGGAAAACCTTGTTGTATCTCGCATTGCTGCTGAGGTCGCTTGGAGGTCACGAAAAGATCCCGGGTACAGGGAAATAAGTTTACCAGAGGGGTTTGGAGAGGCGGATATGTTCCTCGTCGACGGAGGGCGGTGGTTGCTCGCATTATCGGAACTTCAAGTGCATTGTGGTTGTGTCCTTGCATACGACCTCGACGCACCTGTGATCCAGGAGCCGGCATTCATCATCCAACCCCAAAATGCATGCGACGCGCAACGGGCATTCTTTATTGCCGTGGACGTGGATAAGGACGAGCCGACATTGACGTTCAACCTTAGTATTATACCAGAAAGATATGAAGGTCCGGGCGGTGTTTTCGTAACCTTGCTCGGTCGGAAAGAAGAAGTTCCAATCCCCATACTTCAGGTATACCAAGTAAGGCAGCTGGGACATGGTCCCCAGGCCAAGTTGGTGTCTAGGGGGATCATTCCCTCTGCCCACGTATGGCCGAACTAGGGGAGTCTCACTTCGTGGTCCACACTTTGCTCGGACGTTCTGTTCCCTTCATGGAGCAAACAAGATTGAAGTTTATGACTGGACGAAGTGTGAATCAAGCACTCATATAAAGGCGTCTATCCCTTACGCATATCAATTACCTGTGAGTCGTCCTCTTGAGAGCAATCCTTTGGTAGTAATGTGATTTCTAGATTGGCTTGTCCATCCTTCCGGATTCTAAATTGCTTGTTATCTGTCGCCGTGACATGGCTGTTTACAACATTCAGCAATTAAACTCCATTCCGTCAACGGAAGATGGGCAAGCTGGGAGGACACTCGCCCCAGATTTTGCGACCAGTCTTATATCTTACTGCCTAATGCCCCTCCGAGCCATTTTTTCGAGTCCCCACATCGACGATGGAAGGATAAGAATAGCCGTGACACTGAAACATGGTATTTATGGTTTGATTATCCCTAGAAATGGTGATCCTCCCAGAGTGACCATGATATCAAATGACCAAATCCCTGGTGTATCTATTTGCCTTGGGATCAACAGGCTTTTTGCCCAATATGGGATGACGACATGGGCTGCCAGCTATACTTGGCCTGATGACAACGCGGTTGGTCTGGATGGGGAACTCCGGCGAACTCTCCCTCTGCAGGAACGGATGCGAGAGTACGGACAAATATGCCTGTTTTCTTCATTAATGGATGAAGAAACAGGACGAGTTGTTAATGGCATTAAAGGTGGCTTCGCCGTCTTAGATTGGAGGTGAGGAGGAAGAGGGCGAAGCTGAAATTGGCTGAGGTACCAGGCGAAGGGTTTGGAGACACCTTTCGTTCCGCTTTTCCCTTCCCCCTCCTTAGGTTGAGTTTCGAGGCATAATATCTGTAGGACTAGAGAACGGTGGAGGCTGTGGTTGCAGCAGTCGAATGACAGGAATCATTTAGAATGGCGGCCCGGATTAGTTTGGATCGGGAATAATAATTACTTGGCAAAAAAACGTTCTACTTTCACTTTAATTACCTTCATCTCCTTCCCTCTGAAACCGACAGTCTGATGCGCCCGCCATCCCTCTGGGCGCAATGTTGTGCGCGAGGGGCGTCATCGTCGAGGCGGTTTCTAGCTACTGTCGCCGACGATGCCACACCCAGAACCCCCCAAACCATAATCGAAAAGGTTGTTCAGAAGTACGCCGTTGGCTTACCTGAGGGCAAGGTGGTCAAAGCAGGAGACTATGTCATGATTCGGCCTGAACATGTTATGACCCACGATAATACTGGACCGGTAGTATCCAAGTGCGTGGCTTTCTGCCCTTCCTCTTATTTTGCCATTCACAAGTATGCCTTAGATTCAAATCCATAGGTGCTACACGTATCAAAAACCCTTCTCAGCCTGTCTTTACTCTGGACCATGACGTGCAAAACCGTTCGCCGAAGAACCTTGCAAAGTACTCCATGATCGAAGAGTTCGCCCGCAAACATGGGGTCGACTTCTACCCTGCAGGACGTGGTATTGGACACCAAGTTCTTGTCGAAGAGGGTTACGCGTTCCCTCATACTCTCACCGTGGCGAGCGACAGCCACAGCAATATGTACGGAGGGGTTGGATGCGTCGGGACACCGATCGTGAGGACGGATGCGGCAGCACTATGGGCTACGGGGAAAACGTGGTGGCAGGTTCCTCGGATGATAAAGGTTGAGCTGCGTGGCCATCTGGCCCCTGGTGTAACCGGAAAGGATGTAATTGTTGCTCTCTGTGGATCGTTCAACCAGGATGAGGTTCTCAACGCGGCGCTAGAGTTTACTGGTGAAGGTGTAAAGGCCCTGGCGGTAGACGATCGGCTTACCATTGCGAACATGACCACGGAGTGGGGTGCACTTGCCGGTGTATTCCCTGTTGACGAGACACTTCTCCGGTGGTATGAAGGGGTCGTGAGGAGGCTCGAACTACGGACATTCGCAACCACTCCCGGCATCCCTCCCCATCCCCGGATAAATAAGGAGAGAATCGATGCTCTGAGGATCAACAATCTGAAATCAGATCCTGATGCCGAATATTCCTCACATCTCGTCTTCGACTTATCTACACTCGTACCACACGTCTCCGGCCCCAACAGCGTCAAAGTGTCAAACCCCCTACCCCTGCTCGAAGAAAAACATATCCCGATCCAAAAAGCATATCTCGTCAGCTGCACCAACTCTCGCGTATCCGACATCGCAGCTGCCGCTGCCGTGATGAAAGGCCACAAAGTGGCACCCGGCGTCGAGTTCTATATTGCCGCTGCGAGCTCGGCTGTCCAACAAGAATCGGAACGGTTAGGCGACTGGGACACGCTCATCCTCGGAGGCGCGAAGACGCTCCCTGCAGGTTGTGGACCATGCATCGGATTGGGAGTGGGTCTCCTTGAGGAAGGGCAGACAGGTATCAGTGCTACTAACAGGAACTATAAAGGTCGTATGGGACATCCGAATGCTCAGGCATACTTGGCCAGTCCAGCCGTTGTAGCCGCCAGTGCGATCAAGGGGTATATCTGTGGCCCCGATTCGCTTGACCCAACTGCTTTGCCCCCCGTCCGTGCACCTACGTTCTCCATCGAAACCTCGAATCGGGCTGGTCCTAGTGTCTCTGCTTCGACGACTCAGGAACCTCTACTTGCTGGTTTCCCTGAGATCTTTTCCGGACCGCTACTCTTCGCCCCGCAGGACAACCTAAACACGGACGGAATATACCCCGGTAAATACACCTACCAAGATGACATCACCCTTGCTCGCCAGGCAGAAGTGGTTATGGAGAACTATGATCCAGGATTCGCCCCGCTCGTCGCATCGCTTCGGAACTCCAACACTGAAACCGATAGTACAACCAAACAAGGCGTCATTCTCGTATCGGGGTACAACTTCGGTACTGGATCCTCCCGCGAGCAAGCAGCGACAGCTCTCAAAGCCGCTGGCGTGCCACTCGTCATCGCGGGTTCGTTTGGGGACATCTTCAAGCGGAACGCGATCAACAACGGACTTGTGTGTCTTGAATCCCCTGAGCTTGTTAGCGACCTCACGGAAGCGTATGGGAAGGATGGAAAGCGCGGTGCAGGTGGCAAAGAAGGCGAGTTGACTGTAGATAAGGGACTGAGCGTGAGTATCGGCATGAAAGATGGGAAGGTTGTCCTTGTAGGTGGCATCGAAGGTCATGGGAAGGTGTACCAGGTTAAGCCTGTTGGCGCGAGTGTGCAGGAGTTGTGGTTGTGCGGTGGGCTTGAGGGCTATATTTTGAAGGAAATCAAGGCGTCGACAGAGACATAATCCCTTGAGCTGAAATAAAAAGTAAGAGACTATCTGAGTTGTGTAAAATCTGTGTAAAATGCAATAGATTCTGTGGATTTGAAAATTCCGTGCACGGAGACTTAGTGAAGAGCCTTTGGTTGATAGTAAAATTAATAAGAAAGTCTAGGTTCCTGTCTATACCTATAGGTTTAGGCTAGAATTAACTTGAACATGAGTCTGAATCTACAGAATTTGAAAGATTTTGAAGCTTTGGAGGTGAAGGTTGTTGAGAATGGACAGAGGACAAGAACAGAGATGCAAAGCGCGAAAACGCGAAGTGAGAGCGCCTTTGCCAGACGAGACGCCCATATGTCATGCGCAATGCTTCAAACCGGCTTGGCTTCAAGGTGGGCTTAGCACTGTTTGGTGTGTCAAATGGCATTTATGGAACTGAATTTACCCAGAAATAAGGATGCCATGATACTTGTGTATAGGTCTCCTGGTTGCACATTCATTGTAAATCTACAGGTTGAGCCAAGTTCAATTGCATCGATGGATGCAATTACTTGTGGACACGATATCCAAATGCGGCGAACTCTGATGGCATTTTGAATATTCGTCATTTTTACCCATTTCAATGGAATCATTGTGGAAATTCACATCTACAGACGTCCCTACATGAAGTTGGCCGCGAGCAGCCCTTGAAGTAAATAATTGTGTTTCTAAGACCGACTTCGTAGGGGGATGTTTTTGAAACCGAAATTGAAAGATGTGAATGGCTCCACGGGTTGACTGCAAGCAGCCCTTGAAGTAAATAGCTGTGTTCCTAAACTTTTACTATGGGTCACAGACTAGGCAAACCTACGTAGGTGAATTCGGTAAAAACGATGGTAGTTCAGCTCTGATATTCACCATCCTAGTATCTATCTTGAAATTCTTGCTGTTCAATAAATCATCGGAGACGACGTGTGCAGATGGCGCACCTGATGGGTTCCAAATTCTTGCTTTTCAGGGGGAATATAGGTATACAGCCATGGGATGAGGGGTAAAGAAATTCCGGATATTTAATCGGAAGTCGATGAATGGGTGAGTAGAAAGTCGAGATAGAATATGGTTAGGGTCGATGTTAATTTGAGGTCGCCAGCCCGCAGGGACTGCTGAAGCAGCGACGACGAAGAAAAAATGAAGGCCTAAATCAACTTGGCGCAAATGTGCATATGAGCCGCCCGTTAAAATATCATCGAGCTCTAACCAGCTGGGTAATGCCTGCGCGTGGTAAAAGTTTGTCTCTGGGAGCACCTGTACATTGAACTGGATGGTTAACGATTGAATTTTGACAGGAGTGGAGGTCGCTGCTGGGGACAGTAATTGACAGGTCTTGCTGAGTTTTCGGTTGAAGCTTCCATGGGCGTCAAGGGCATTTGTGATTATCTTCAAGCTCCGCAGAGAAGTGAGTTGTTCAAGATGAACGGAATCTTGAAAATAAAATTGAATATTTTTTCCTTCAGTGGAAAAAAGGTAGACGAATACGTTACCTCCCCATTTGTTTTCTTCGATTTCCAGGGTTTCCAGGGTATCGGCAACACCTAACATAAACTCCCAAACCGTCTCCATTTCAAGATCTGACCAAGGGCCTGGTATAATGAGGTGACGCAGACGAGAGAAAGTGATGAGAGGATATGGCGTTGACGAAGGAATTGTCGGACGTCCCATAATCCTCAACACTTGCTTGCATGAGATGTGTTTGAAGTCAAGTCGTTCTATTTGCGACGTTGTAGGTTGTAAGTTGAGGTTCGCATCTTCATCACGGACTCTGAGAGTAACACGTGTGAGTGCCAGTTCCTTTAGGGTATTAGAATGGACGGCGCGTGCGATGAGGGATTCGTCGACATTGATGAGATTGGAGAGGTGCAAGGTTGTAAGAGAAGCGGCACTTGCTATGTGAATAGCGTTCTTCATCCTCCTGGCTACTCCAGCCTGCGTTTCCCAGGCTTTAACTGCTCCTTGAGTATGCAGAGTAAAACTCTCCAAAGGCGTTTGCATGAGCAGACTGAGCGCTTTGACAAGATTACTCTCGTAAAGATGAAGCCTGGCTGCAACCGTAAGCGCTATAACCTTCGACTTGTGGAGCCAACGACCGAGAGTCTTCGATCCTATGAAGCGATGTGCGCTGCTGGATGACGCATCCAAGATGAGCGTGAGTGACCGAACGCAAGCTGCTAAGCTAATACTGGAGTCTGGATTTTGGAGGATCTTTATAAGCCTTGCTGCTCGGGACTCGGAAAACTTGTCTGAAACCAGTTTGAGGTCAGAAAACAAATGTCGGCGACAAGGAAAACAAAATGATTTGGAAACTAGCGAGCATGCTTTTAGAGTCTCTTCGCGAATCAAATCCTGGGACAGTGCGATTTCGTGGACGATTATGTCGATAATTTCTGGAGGAAGATCTAGAGGTTTTCGTATATTTTTTGCTTTCATTCGATCCGGAGGGTTCTGAGTCTTGTATCTTGAACGTTGATGTTGAAAGTTGAACGCACGGTGAATGTTGAACCGGTTATTATTGCCGTCTACTGCCATCCCTGAGTCCAAATATGGAATACATTTCCACGCTGGGTATTAAATTCGGCTTCTTCACGGCGTTCACGCCAAATTGACT
>Ga0307509_10005876_pt1 | contig 16813 bp, 10 predicted proteins | sample 10_EM_MG_FD_202245 | JGI IMG/M metagenome (GOLD analysis project Ga0307509, IMG submission 202245) | Populus trichocarpa ectomycorrhiza microbial communities from riparian zone in the Pacific Northwest, United States - 10_EM | ecosystem: Host-associated > Plants > Roots > Unclassified | place... | reverse complement strand
AGCGAGCGCGTCCATTTCCGAATTTGTAGAGGGGGGTGCTGTGGAGAAGGGTTTGTTGCGAGGCGGGGAGAAGTGGCGCGATTTGGTTAAGGAATTCGTTGTCGATGGGACGCGGTTCAGCGACGATGGAGCGGTTTCGAAAGAACTGCGGGCCATCGCGGCGAAGTTGTTCGACAGGGAGAAAGTTTTGAAACTTTCGAAACAACTGTTCGCTTTGGTCGACGAGGACCTGTTTATGGGCGCTGACAACTTTGAGGCGCTTCTTGAGCCTTTCGACTTCTTCTTTGGTGTTCTTCAACGTATCCTTAACATTGAGGATTTCGTTGTTGATCTGGTTCATGCGGTTTGCGAGGGTGCGTATATCAGAGTAAAGGTCGAGATAGGTGTGGCTATCTTTTCCTTTCGTTTCGTTGTTAAGCTCTTGTAAGAGCGTTGCATTTTCTAACCATCCGAGGACCTTTTCGGGATCAATCGGAAGGATCGTTGTCGGGGTGTATTCGAGAGTCGGGTTTCGGGGCAAAAGAGTTCGAATCGGCGTAATGGGAGAACATGGAGCGATGGGGTGTGCGTGGTGTTGACAAGGCTGATGCTGAAGCATCGCGAAACTGGAGGGGCGAATGTCGATGATACGTGGCGGAGTAGGGAGGGGCTCGGGAGAATGAGCTCATTCTGTGACTTCCGTTTCTTCGATAGGGTTGCCGTAAATATCAGTTTCAGGGAGCGGGACAGCTAGTTGGACAGGGGAGATATCCTGTCCGGGGTCGTTAGGAGCGGGTTCTTCTTCAGGAAACTCGACTCGAAAGTCTTCGGGGTTTATCGCGGGTGGTGCTTCAATCTGCAGTGCTTCTGCTTTATATTGTTTCTCGAGGTAATACTCGATGAGCTCTTCGGGGTCACTAGGTTTGTCAGAGGACTCGGACTGAATATCAGTCGGAGGCGGCGAGTGTAGCACTTCTGAGATGCGAGCGGTGGCTTCAGGAGTGAGAGACGGTGTTGTCTCGGGAATGTACGGGGGCGAAGTGGGGCCTTGGTAGTAGATGGCTTCGCGGGTGTAAGTTTCACCATCACGAGCTACAATTTCGCGGAATTCGGCGTGAGACTGGTTTCCTCGCCAGTTTCGAACGTGGCGGGCGATTTCTCCGTAGGAGCGAGGGACTTCATCAGCGAGTTCACGAACCTCAGCTACGGTGAGTTCGTTTATGTCGCGGGGTTGGGGTAGACGGCCGAAAGCCATTTCTTCTTCTTCTCGAAGCCTGACAAGGGCTTGCGTATTTTGTGCTTCTTCAACATGGTCGGTAAGGGAAGCGAAGGCTTCGGCATTGGTAACAATACGGAGATTGGAGGGACGAAGTTCAGTGGGGCGACGAGGAGGCATGACTGGAGCGGGTTTGTATGGCCGGCGTAAAGCGGTAAGCTTTTCTTGCGGAATGTTCAAACGATATTGGAGAGCAGGATATCCGAAGGCGGCAGACTTCTGATACCGATGAAAAGCAGTTTTAGCGCGATAGAGAGCAGCAGCGGGAGTAAGACGAGGAGTATCAAGAGGGGAGTACTCGTTGTTAGATCGCAGTTGCTTATAGAACTGATATCCCATGAGAGAAGTTGGGGGTTCTTATATGCAGCTGGGCGCTTGTCTATATAGCTTGAAGGTGAAAGCTATGGCGAGAATTGCGTGCTTGCTTGCGCGATCGATGGCGTGCTTTTCTATTGTTATCGAGAATGAGTCATCATTTCGTTAATGAGAATTGAAATGTCGCCATAGATAAGAATGTCGCAATCAATTGTGAATCTTTCGTCATTCTTCGTTATTCGGGTTTTCGGGATAGGGAATCATTCGGTAGGACAATCATGTGGATTTCTGTTGTCAATCCTCTTTCTAGGATTAGACTTGCGATATAATCGTCGGGGTTATTCTTTCGTTTGCGAATCCAATAATCGCGTATGATTTCCTTTGCATGGGAGAGGTTTTCGGAAGGTTCCCAAGTGGGTTCCTCGTAACCTTTCCATTGAACGTGATATTCGATGCGCCATTTGCCTTTCTTGGCGTGTATTCGGCGGTCTTTAAGAATACGATCAACTTCATATTCTTCTTCACCATCCACTAGATCAGGAGGTGGACGCGTAAAGTTCGGTCCGTGAACTTGTGTTTCATTGTATGGGGATAAGAGCACGGCATGGAACGTATCGTGAATCTTCCATTTCGGTGGTAACTCTACGGTAATTGACGGAGGACAACCTTTCTTTGATCTTGAAGGGTCCTTCACGTTTTGTCGTTATCTTTTTGTTGTAAGGAATACTCAGATTCCTTCCTTCTAACCAGACCTTTTGTCCTGGTTGAAACGGGGTGAACGTGGACTTGATCTTCTTGGTCATCTTTTGTCGTGCGTATTCGTGTGCTATGTGTGCGTCGTTTCACCATTGTTGTAAGAGGGCTAGACGTTCCTTTGTTTTCGGATAATCGAGGTAGTTGAAGGCAGTAGGAACAGCGCGCGGGGCTTGTCCATACCATAATTCGAATGGGGTTTGTGTTCTATCGGCGTGCGTACAGTTGTTGTAAACAAATTCGGCTTTCTTCAGGGCTTCAACCCATGAAGTTGGATTGTTGATGCAGTAAACGGATAGGAAGAGTTGTACTTCACGATTAACACGTTCAGTACCTCCATTTGTCTGAGGATGCCAAGCAGTAGTCATGGCATGTTTTATCTGAAGTGCGTTGCAAAGTTTCTTCCAGAATTCTGAATCAAACTGGGGTCCACGGTCTGAGATCAGTTTGTCGGGTAAACCGAATCTCGCGTAGACGTTATCGATATATAATCATGCCGTATGTTCTGCTGTAAGGCCGGATTTTGAACAAGGGGTAAGAATCACCCCCTTACTAAGCCCATGGTCCACTGTGACCATAATCGAATCAAAACCTTCGGAGAGCGGCAAATCCGTCATAAAGTCAATGCCGACTTGACCAAAAACGCGTGAAGAGAGGGTGTCGATAGGAACCAATGAAGGTTTCGACGGTTGCGTATTGACTTTAAACTGTTGACAGACAGCGCATCCTTTCACATAGTTGCGCACAAAAGAAGAGAGACCAGGCCACCAATAGGAAGTTCGAACACTTCGACACGTCGCGAGCACTCCCGGGTGTCCGGCTGTCGGAGTATCGTGATGATCACTGACTACTTGACGTCGTAATTCAAGTTCATCAGGGACATATAGGCGTCCATTGTAGAAGAGAAACGGGGTAGAAGAGTCTGTACCTGAGGGTTCCAAGGTCCAATTTGTCAGGGATACTTCAGTTTCGGAGAGACGTTTCATGGCTTCCTGAGCCACTGCATCGTTCGGCAATCCTTTAGCTATGGTGTCCCATAGTTCCGTGTCCAACAAACGAATCCAAAGATTATCAGGGAGAGCGACTACCTGATCGTTATCAGCTTCTATTCCTTTCGACCAATCTGCACATCGGCTCAAGGCGTCAGCAACAATCATCTTGCTTCCTGCTTTATATTGCAGTTTTATATCATAATCCATCAATTCTACCATCCATCAAACCTGTCGTCGTGTAAGCTTCTGCGGGTGCGTGTAGTAGGTGAGATTGTGATGGTCAGTCCACACAATCGTCGTGAAGTCGGATCCATATATATAACATCGCCATTCTCGAAGTGAATGAATAACTGCCATAAGTTCACGATCGTAAACTTGGTAGTTGCGCTCAGTAGCGCTCAGTAGCGCTCATCGATTTCGAATGAAAAGCGACAGGGTGCCAATCTCCATTTGTATCTTCTTGGAGAAGGACTGCCCCTGTAGCGAATAAGGAGGCGTCACATTCGATTTCGTAAGGTTTAGTTCTGTCAGGCATGAGCAGAACTGGTTTCAAGGTATAAGCGGCTTTGAGGTTTTCGAAAGCTGTATGTTGATCCACTGTCCACGACCACACTCTTGACTTTTGTAGCAGCAAATTTAGCGGCTGACACTTGTCTGAGTAGTGATTTATAAAGCGATGGTAAAAATTGCAGAATCCTAGGAATGACCTTAACTGCGAGACATTTTCTGGGGGAGGCCATTTTGCGATTCCATCGACCTTCGCGTCATTCATCTTGAGTTGTCCATTACTGACAACGAAACCGAGAAAATCCACTTGTGAGACAAAAAATGCACACTTGTCCAGTTTAATGAACAAGTTGTTTTCTTGAAGCTTCTGTAAAATACGCCGTCCTCTGTCAATGAGTTCGGGCATATTGCTGCGTTTTCCACAGATCATCAGATCATCCATGTAGTCCATCAACCATCCTTGAAGCATTTCCTCACGGAAAATGTCATTCATCATGGCTTGAAACGTAGCTGGAGAATTCGTGAGACCGAAATACATCACCAAGGGCTCGAAAGACCCAAGATGACAGCTGAACGCTGCCTTCCATTCGTCTCCTTCTTTGATACGAACGTTGTTATAGCCCCAATGAATATCCATTTTGATATAGCAATCGAATTCCTTCATCTTATCGACAAGATCGTCAATGCAAGGAAGAGGATAAGCATTGCGAATGGTATGACGGTTTATATAGCGGTAGTCTTGGACAGGGCGTAAACGTCCATCAGTTTTGGGGACAAAGAAGAGGGCGGAGGTTTGTGACGATTTCGAGGTTTTGATAAAACCTTTTGCTAGACTTTCTTCAACGAATTCTTCGACGGCTTTCTTCTGTTTCTCGTCCATGCGGAAAGGGTGTTGTCGTTGTGCTTTAAAGTCGGGGACCAGATCTATTGCATGATCATAAGGCTTTCGGGTAGGAAGTTCGCCAATCGGTCTTTCCGAGAAGACGGTAGGGATGAAATCGTGGAATTCCTTGGGAATCATTTCCTCTATTGACTTTTCCTCTTTTCGTTCGTCGAAAGCAAGCTTTTGTGATTTCGTCATTTTGTCTGTGATCCATTGATCGGTTAAAACTTGTTGTGGTTTCTCGTTTAGCATAGCGGATATGTGAACGTTTTGATATTGATCACTAATCCACTTGTCGGTTAACTCGTGTTGTTCCCGTCCTAAGAATGATATGACTAGGTCGGATGTTTCTTTATAAACATCGCGTTCAAGTATCTCGCAAATCATCGCATAGATGTTGACCTGTTTTTCATCGTCATCCCACCAAGAAAACTCTTTCTTCTTCCAATTGATCTTTGGGTTGGCTTTCTCTAGCCACGGGTAACCAAGTATTACCTGCTGCTTCCCTAGGGCAGTCACCAAAAATCTTTCTTTCATTCTTCGGCCTTGTATCTCGAGGCTGGCCTCCACCTCTTGAGTAATTGAACCGTTTTGGTTTAACGTTCCGTCAACGTTGTAAATGTCGATCTTAGTTAAAAGCTCGTTTACTTTGAAACCCATTTGACATATGAAGTTTGAATCGATGAAGACTCCTCCAGCACCGGAATCGATTAGGACTAGGACTTCGACTTTTCGACCGGACAGATAAATGGAAACACATAATTCCATTTTCTTTGATGAGTACCATACATTTGTCTGTCTGATTATAGGAGCGATGATAGTCAAATCATCATCGTCCATGTCTAAAAATCCCTTTTGTCCATTTCTTCCAAAAATTCCTGATATTCGGGTGCTTCTGCGTCTGGATAGTTTTCTTCGATAATTGCGCAGATGTGCGCCTTCATTTGTACTGTGCCCTTCGGCTTGAATTGTTGTCTCTGTTTTCCTTTCTGCTGATTCTGTTTCTGTGGACCATTGTCCGATTTCTTTGGCTGACGACATTCATTTGCGTAGTGTCCAAGTTTTCCACAGTTGAAACATTTCTTTTCCTTTGACTGGCAGCAATCTTTCGCGAAGTGTCCAAGCTTTCCGCAATTGAAACACTTTTTGTCAGATTGGTTTGTGGAAATTGCGTTGACGTCCATCGGTTCTCCTTGAGAACTCGACGACGGTTGCCATCGGAAATGGGACCTTCCTCCTTTCTTTCCTTGATAGCTTGTAAAGGCACTTTTAATGTTTGTCATTTTGAAAGCTCTGTCCACCGTTGATGCTCTGAGCATGTATGCATCGAGAGTATCGGGGACTGTGCCATTCAAGATTATCTGTCGATAGATGTTCGGGTTTATGGCCTTTTCGTAGAGCTGGATAAGAAGAGGAACGTTTTGCGCGACATTTATGCCTGCTTTGGAAAGTAATAAACGGAATCGAGTATTCATCGCGTCTATCGGTTCTTTTCCTTGGCGTATCGTTTGCAATTGCTGCATCGCGTCTTTGCTTCGTCCTGGATCAGCGAAACTTCCTTCCAACAATGTTTTAAACTGGGCCCAATCATTTCCTGGGCAAAGGTGTTGTTCTTTTTGACGTTCGTTGATAAAGGCATCCTTCCATACTTTGGCGGTGCCATTAGACATCAATGATAAGGCATAGAAGACCTTTTTCTGTGCATTGGAATAGGTAGTTGGGAAAACTTGGAACCTGAGATCGCATTCTTGTAGAAAGTTTGCGAGATCTTCGGCTTGTCCTGAGAACTGCTTCTGTTCTGGGGTTTTGAGGTTCTTTTCGTCTCCATTTACTGCGCGTATAGCAGCCGTTACGATTGCTTGAAGCTGTACGTCGGTAAGTGCGTGAGCCATAACAATGTTCTGTACTGTTGATGGCTGTGGTGCTTCTTTGGTGGTTGTACTGTTGTTACTGGGTGTCTTCGGTGGTGGCAATCCGTAACGTTCTTGAAAATCGGGAAGCAATGGAGAAGCGAATGTTGGTTCGACCTCTGGAATTGGTTCTGATTCGTAATACTCGTGTGATTCGTCTTGAATCGACGGTGTTTGATATACACCTGTGCTACTTCCTGCTTCGTAGGGGTTTGTCGAGAAATAATCGGCTCCAACTGCCGAATGACTTGACTCGTGTAGACTTGGTTCTCGACTAATAGGAGGGGGGCGTCCTCTTTCTGCTAGAAATCGTTCTCTTGTGAGACGTTCTGCTTCTTCGTTGCGCTTTTTCTTTTCCTTCTTTCTACTCTTCCCTGGACTGGGAGGGAGTGGTGCCCTGGGCTCAAATAGCCCTTGTGCAAAGTTCCGTAATCCGTCCGTTATGACACAGACGTTTGGTCACTGATGGTTTCACTCGGATAACCAACAACGTGTGATAACAATAACGTGTTATCGAGGAAGTAGGAGTTAATTTGTTACGATCACACTCCACTAGCAATGGTTAACCTAAGACTTGCAGGAAATAGACTTGAGCAACCGGGATCGGAAGATCCTGACGACGGCTGTGAGTGGAACTTTGACACTCCGTAGGTATTCGTTAGGCTAGCTTTATGGGAGGCGATCAAGAGACCTTAAGAGGTTCGACAGGAGCTGTAGGAACCAAAGGTAATAATTAACTAAGGTTAATTATCTACTACAACGGTTCTTATATACGTAACAACGATAACGCGATATTGTACAACTATAAGTCCAGATGGCAAGCATATGGTGCGATCAATACGAATCGTGTCATAAAGAATCATCGAGCAACGATGATGCGATCAATGCTAAAATGTACGAAAGAATGAGAACATAGTAATTGAGCACAGCATATGTCAACGCAGGAACAAATAAAAGAAAACGTAACATTATCCTCTTTCTTAAAACGCGAACTACCAGTTCGTGACAAAACAAAAGATAGAGAAAAACATAAAGTGCAAAAAGAGAAAGACATATGAGGAAGAAAACACGTACGGTTTCTTCAGATATCCAACCAATAGTCGGGATCACAATATTCAGCGTCAACATAAATGTTATCGTCATAAGCTTCGCAAAGCTCGGGCGACGGATCGTAGAAATTACCGAGGCGTTCACGGTCAGCGAGTTCTCCACGCAAAACGTCCAGGTAGGATGGATTGGCGAAGGGAGGCTCCAAGATAGCAAGGGCATCAATTTCGCGGTAGAGCTGTTCGTCGGTAAGGAGGCGGGCATAGCGTTGTTGAGTGTCAATGAGGGGGATGGGATTATCTGCGAGTAATCCATTGTCGGGAGTGGTGACGTTGCGAGGAGGCGAGGTTCGTCGTTTGGATTTCTTCTGTACATGGGCGGAGAGAACGGTGAAGGGCTTCTTCTTGTTCTTGCACTGTGTGGGCTTCTTACCACAATTGGTGCCGCAGCGGAGACAGCGATGTTGGGGGCAGTTCCACTGGATATGTCCGTATAGATAGCACAAATTACATTGTGCATCCCAGTATTCTTCGCGTGGGCGGTGGGTGGAGTCGAGACGTCCTTTGTCTTCATTCCAGCGAGCGCGTCCATTTCCGAATTTGTAGAGGGGGGTGCTGTGGAGAAGGGTTTGTTGCGAGGCGGGGAGAAGTGGCGCGATTTGGTTAAGGAATTCGTTGTCGATGGGACGCGGTTCAGCGACGATGGAGCGGTTTCGAAAGAACTGCGGGCCATCGCGGCGAAGTTGTTCGACAGGGAGAAAGTTTTGAAACTTTCGAAACAACTGTTCGCTTTGGTCGACGAGGACCTGTTTATGGGCGCTGACAACTTTGAGGCGCTTCTTGAGCCTTTCGACTTCTTCTTTGGTGTTCTTCAACGTATCCTTAACATTGAGGATTTCGTTGTTGATCTGGTTCATGCGGTTTGCGAGGGTGCGTATATCAGAGTAAAGGTCGAGATAGGTGTGGCTATCTTTTCCTTTCGTTTCGTTGTTAAGCTCTTGTAAGAGCGTTGCATTTTCTAACCATCCGAGGACCTTTTCGGGATCAATCGGAAGGATCGTTGTCGGGGTGTATTCGAGAGTCGGGTTTCGGGGCAAAAGAGTTCGAATCGGCGTAATGGGAGAACATGGAGCGATGGGGTGTGCGTGGTGTTGACAAGGCTGATGCTGAAGCATCGCGAAACTGGAGGGGCGAATGTCGATGATACGTGGCGGAGTAGGGAGGGGCTCGGGAGAATGAGCTCATTCTGTGACTTCCGTTTCTTCGATAGGGTTGCCGTAAATATCAGTTTCAGGGAGCGGGACAGCTAGTTGGACAGGGGAGATATCCTGTCCGGGGTCGTTAGGAGCGGGTTCTTCTTCAGGAAACTCGACTCGAAAGTCTTCGGGGTTTATCGCGGGTGGTGCTTCAATCTGCAGTGCTTCTGCTTTATATTGTTTCTCGAGGTAATACTCGATGAGCTCTTCGGGGTCACTAGGTTTGTCAGAGGACTCGGACTGAATATCAGTCGGAGGCGGCGAGTGTAGCACTTCTGAGATGCGAGCGGTGGCTTCAGGAGTGAGAGACGGTGTTGTCTCGGGAATGTACGGGGGCGAAGTGGGGCCTTGGTAGTAGATGGCTTCGCGGGTGTAAGTTTCACCATCACGAGCTACAATTTCGCGGAATTCGGCGTGAGACTGGTTTCCTCGCCAGTTTCGAACGTGGCGGGCGATTTCTCCGTAGGAGCGAGGGACTTCATCAGCGAGTTCACGAACCTCAGCTACGGTGAGTTCGTTTATGTCGCGGGGTTGGGGTAGACGGCCGAAAGCCATTTCTTCTTCTTCTCGAAGCCTGACAAGGGCTTGCGTATTTTGTGCTTCTTCAACATGGTCGGTAAGGGAAGCGAAGGCTTCGGCATTGGTAACAATACGGAGATTGGAGGGACGAAGTTCAGTGGGGCGACGAGGAGGCATGACTGGAGCGGGTTTGTATGGCCGGCGTAAAGCGGTAAGCTTTTCTTGCGGAATGTTCAAACGATATTGGAGAGCAGGATATCCGAAGGCGGCAGACTTCTGATACCGATGAAAAGCAGTTTTAGCGCGATAGAGAGCAGCAGCGGGAGTAAGACGAGGAGTATCAAGAGGGGAGTACTCGTTGTTAGATCGCAGTTGCTTATAGAACTGATATCCCATGAGAGAAGTTGGGGGTTCTTATATGCAGCTGGGCGCTTGTCTATATAGCTTGAAGGTGAAAGCTATGGCGAGAATTGCGTGCTTGCTTGCGCGATCGATGGCGTGCTTTTCTATTGTTATCGAGAATGAGTCATCATTTCGTTAATGAGAATTGAAATGTCGCCATAGATAAGAATGTCGCAATCAATTGTGAATCTTTCGTCATTCTTCGTTATTCGGGTTTTCGGGATAGGGAATCATTCGGTAGGACAATCATGTGGATTTCTGTTGTCAATCCTCTTTCTAGGATTAGACTTGCGATATAATCGTCGGGGTTATTCTTTCGTTTGCGAATCCAATAATCGCGTATGATTTCCTTTGCATGGGAGAGGTTTTCGGAAGGTTCCCAAGTGGGTTCCTCGTAACCTTTCCATTGAACGTGATATTCGATGCGCCATTTGCCTTTCTTGGCGTGTATTCGGCGGTCTTTAAGAATACGATCAACTTCATATTCTTCTTCACCATCCACTAGATCAGGAGGTGGACGCGTAAAGTTCGGTCCGTGAACTTGTGTTTCATTGTATGGGGATAAGAGCACGGCATGGAACGTATCGTGAATCTTCCATTTCGGTGGTAACTCTACGGTAATTGACGGAGGACAACCTTTCTTTGATCTTGAAGGGTCCTTCACGTTTTGTCGTTATCTTTTTGTTGTAAGGAATACTCAGATTCCTTCCTTCTAACCAGACCTTTTGTCCTGGTTGAAACGGGGTGAACGTGGACTTGATCTTCTTGGTCATCTTTTGTCGTGCGTATTCGTGTGCTATGTGTGCGTCGTTTCACCATTGTTGTAAGAGGGCTAGACGTTCCTTTGTTTTCGGATAATCGAGGTAGTTGAAGGCAGTAGGAACAGCGCGCGGGGCTTGTCCATACCATAATTCGAATGGGGTTTGTGTTCTATCGGCGTGCGTACAGTTGTTGTAAACAAATTCGGCTTTCTTCAGGGCTTCAACCCATGAAGTTGGATTGTTGATGCAGTAAACGGATAGGAAGAGTTGTACTTCACGATTAACACGTTCAGTACCTCCATTTGTCTGAGGATGCCAAGCAGTAGTCATGGCATGTTTTATCTGAAGTGCGTTGCAAAGTTTCTTCCAGAATTCTGAATCAAACTGGGGTCCACGGTCTGAGATCAGTTTGTCGGGTAAACCGAATCTCGCGTAGACGTTATCGATATATAATCATGCCGTATGTTCTGCTGTAAGGCCGGATTTTGAACAAGGGGTAAGAATCACCCCCTTACTAAGCCCATGGTCCACTGTGACCATAATCGAATCAAAACCTTCGGAGAGCGGCAAATCCGTCATAAAGTCAATGCCGACTTGACCAAAAACGCGTGAAGAGAGGGTGTCGATAGGAACCAATGAAGGTTTCGACGGTTGCGTATTGACTTTAAACTGTTGACAGACAGCGCATCCTTTCACATAGTTGCGCACAAAAGAAGAGAGACCAGGCCACCAATAGGAAGTTCGAACACTTCGACACGTCGCGAGCACTCCCGGGTGTCCGGCTGTCGGAGTATCGTGATGATCACTGACTACTTGACGTCGTAATTCAAGTTCATCAGGGACATATAGGCGTCCATTGTAGAAGAGAAACGGGGTAGAAGAGTCTGTACCTGAGGGTTCCAAGGTCCAATTTGTCAGGGATACTTCAGTTTCGGAGAGACGTTTCATGGCTTCCTGAGCCACTGCATCGTTCGGCAATCCTTTAGCTATGGTGTCCCATAGTTCCGTGTCCAACAAACGAATCCAAAGATTATCAGGGAGAGCGACTACCTGATCGTTATCAGCTTCTATTCCTTTCGACCAATCTGCACATCGGCTCAAGGCGTCAGCAACAATCATCTTGCTTCCTGCTTTATATTGCAGTTTTATATCATAATCCATCAATTCTACCATCCATCAAACCTGTCGTCGTGTAAGCTTCTGCGGGTGCGTGTAGTAGGTGAGATTGTGATGGTCAGTCCACACAATCGTCGTGAAGTCGGATCCATATATATAACATCGCCATTCTCGAAGTGAATGAATAACTGCCATAAGTTCACGATCGTAAACTTGGTAGTTGCGCTCAGTAGCGCTCAGTAGCGCTCATCGATTTCGAATGAAAAGCGACAGGGTGCCAATCTCCATTTGTATCTTCTTGGAGAAGGACTGCCCCTGTAGCGAATAAGGAGGCGTCACATTCGATTTCGTAAGGTTTAGTTCTGTCAGGCATGAGCAGAACTGGTTTCAAGGTATAAGCGGCTTTGAGGTTTTCGAAAGCTGTATGTTGATCCACTGTCCACGACCACACTCTTGACTTTTGTAGCAGCAAATTTAGCGGCTGACACTTGTCTGAGTAGTGATTTATAAAGCGATGGTAAAAATTGCAGAATCCTAGGAATGACCTTAACTGCGAGACATTTTCTGGGGGAGGCCATTTTGCGATTCCATCGACCTTCGCGTCATTCATCTTGAGTTGTCCATTACTGACAACGAAACCGAGAAAATCCACTTGTGAGACAAAAAATGCACACTTGTCCAGTTTAATGAACAAGTTGTTTTCTTGAAGCTTCTGTAAAATACGCCGTCCTCTGTCAATGAGTTCGGGCATATTGCTGCGTTTTCCACAGATCATCAGATCATCCATGTAGTCCATCAACCATCCTTGAAGCATTTCCTCACGGAAAATGTCATTCATCATGGCTTGAAACGTAGCTGGAGAATTCGTGAGACCGAAATACATCACCAAGGGCTCGAAAGACCCAAGATGACAGCTGAACGCTGCCTTCCATTCGTCTCCTTCTTTGATACGAACGTTGTTATAGCCCCAATGAATATCCATTTTGATATAGCAATCGAATTCCTTCATCTTATCGACAAGATCGTCAATGCAAGGAAGAGGATAAGCATTGCGAATGGTATGACGGTTTATATAGCGGTAGTCTTGGACAGGGCGTAAACGTCCATCAGTTTTGGGGACAAAGAAGAGGGCGGAGGTTTGTGACGATTTCGAGGTTTTGATAAAACCTTTTGCTAGACTTTCTTCAACGAATTCTTCGACGGCTTTCTTCTGTTTCTCGTCCATGCGGAAAGGGTGTTGTCGTTGTGCTTTAAAGTCGGGGACCAGATCTATTGCATGATCATAAGGCTTTCGGGTAGGAAGTTCGCCAATCGGTCTTTCCGAGAAGACGGTAGGGATGAAATCGTGGAATTCCTTGGGAATCATTTCCTCTATTGACTTTTCCTCTTTTCGTTCGTCGAAAGCAAGCTTTTGTGATTTCGTCATTTTGTCTGTGATCCATTGATCGGTTAAAACTTGTTGTGGTTTCTCGTTTAGCATAGCGGATATGTGAACGTTTTGATATTGATCACTAATCCACTTGTCGGTTAACTCGTGTTGTTCCCGTCCTAAGAATGATATGACTAGGTCGGATGTTTCTTTATAAACATCGCGTTCAAGTATCTCGCAAATCATCGCATAGATGTTGACCTGTTTTTCATCGTCATCCCACCAAGAAAACTCTTTCTTCTTCCAATTGATCTTTGGGTTGGCTTTCTCTAGCCACGGGTAACCAAGTATTACCTGCTGCTTCCCTAGGGCAGTCACCAAAAATCTTTCTTTCATTCTTCGGCCTTGTATCTCGAGGCTGGCCTCCACCTCTTGAGTAATTGAACCGTTTTGGTTTAACGTTCCGTCAACGTTGTAAATGTCGATCTTAGTTAAAAGCTCGTTTACTTTGAAACCCATTTGACATATGAAGTTTGAATCGATGAAGACTCCTCCAGCACCGGAATCGATTAGGACTAGGACTTCGACTTTTCGACCGGACAGATAAATGGAAACACATAATTCCATTTTCTTTGATGAGTACCATACATTTGTCTGTCTGATTATAGGAGCGATGATAGTCAAATCATCATCGTCCATGTCTAAAAATCCCTTTTGTCCATTTCTTCCAAAAATTCCTGATATTCGGGTGCTTCTGCGTCTGGATAGTTTTCTTCGATAATTGCGCAGATGTGCGCCTTCATTTGTACTGTGCCCTTCGGCTTGAATTGTTGTCTCTGTTTTCCTTTCTGCTGATTCTGTTTCTGTGGACCATTGTCCGATTTCTTTGGCTGACGACATTCATTTGCGTAGTGTCCAAGTTTTCCACAGTTGAAACATTTCTTTTCCTTTGACTGGCAGCAATCTTTCGCGAAGTGTCCAAGCTTTCCGCAATTGAAACACTTTTTGTCAGATTGGTTTGTGGAAATTGCGTTGACGTCCATCGGTTCTCCTTGAGAACTCGACGACGGTTGCCATCGGAAATGGGACCTTCCTCCTTTCTTTCCTTGATAGCTTGTAAAGGCACTTTTAATGTTTGTCATTTTGAAAGCTCTGTCCACCGTTGATGCTCTGAGCATGTATGCATCGAGAGTATCGGGGACTGTGCCATTCAAGATTATCTGTCGATAGATGTTCGGGTTTATGGCCTTTTCGTAGAGCTGGATAAGAAGAGGAACGTTTTGCGCGACATTTATGCCTGCTTTGGAAAGTAATAAACGGAATCGAGTATTCATCGCGTCTATCGGTTCTTTTCCTTGGCGTATCGTTTGCAATTGCTGCATCGCGTCTTTGCTTCGTCCTGGATCAGCGAAACTTCCTTCCAACAATGTTTTAAACTGGGCCCAATCATTTCCTGGGCAAAGGTGTTGTTCTTTTTGACGTTCGTTGATAAAGGCATCCTTCCATACTTTGGCGGTGCCATTAGACATCAATGATAAGGCATAGAAGACCTTTTTCTGTGCATTGGAATAGGTAGTTGGGAAAACTTGGAACCTGAGATCGCATTCTTGTAGAAAGTTTGCGAGATCTTCGGCTTGTCCTGAGAACTGCTTCTGTTCTGGGGTTTTGAGGTTCTTTTCGTCTCCATTTACTGCGCGTATAGCAGCCGTTACGATTGCTTGAAGCTGTACGTCGGTAAGTGCGTGAGCCATAACAATGTTCTGTACTGTTGATGGCTGTGGTGCTTCTTTGGTGGTTGTACTGTTGTTACTGGGTGTCTTCGGTGGTGGCAATCCGTAACGTTCTTGAAAATCGGGAAGCAATGGAGAAGCGAATGTTGGTTCGACCTCTGGAATTGGTTCTGATTCGTAATACTCGTGTGATTCGTCTTGAATCGACGGTGTTTGATATACACCTGTGCTACTTCCTGCTTCGTAGGGGTTTGTCGAGAAATAATCGGCTCCAACTGCCGAATGACTTGACTCGTGTAGACTTGGTTCTCGACTAATAGGAGGGGGGCGTCCTCTTTCTGCTAGAAATCGTTCTCTTGTGAGACGTTCTGCTTCTTCGTTGCGCTTTTTCTTTTCCTTCTTTCTACTCTTCCCTGGACTGGGAGGGAGTGGTGCCCTGGGCTCAAATAGCCCTTGTGCAAAGTTCCGTAATCCGTCCGTTATGACACAGACGTTTGGTCACTGATGGTTTCACTCGGATAACCAACAACGTGTGATAACAATAACGTGTTATCGAGGAAGTAGGAGTTAATTTGTTACGATCACACTCCACTAGCAATGGTTAACCTAAGACTTGCAGGAAATAGACTTGAGCAACCGGGATCGGAAGATCCTGACGACGGCTGTGAGTGGAACTTTGACACTCCGTAGGTATTCGTTAGGCTAGCTTTATGGGAGGCGATCAAGAGACCTTAAGAGGTTCGACAGGAGCTGTAGGAACCAAAGGTAATAATTAACTAAGGTTAATTATCTACTACAACGGTTCTTATATACGTAACAACGATAACGCGATATTGTACAACTATAAGTCCAGATGGCAAGCATATGGTGCGATCAATACGAATCGTGTCATAAAGAATCATCGAGCAACGATGATGCGATCAATGCTAAAATGTACGAAAGAATGAGAACATAGTAATCGAGCACAGCATATGTCAACGCAGGAACAAATAAAAGAAAACGTAACACATTATACCCAGGTCCCATACCTGGCATACCAATATTCAATGCCCTCGGACGTTCAACCTGATGCCTCCTCAGTCCGCCAAAAGCTGCCGCTGCCGCCTCTCCCTTTCGTTTTGCTCTTCCTGTAGTAGCATATCTTGCACCCCAGGTAACCTGTGATATTCATTTACATTCATCGCAGGATTACCAGCTGCAGCTGCAGCCCCTCTTGTTTTAACGGCTTTTGTGACACAGCATGACGGACCGGAGCTGGGGGCACTGGTGCCGGTGCCGGTGCTGGTGTGTCGGAAAAATCCAGAAAGGCATATCAGTGATTGTGACGGCTGATGGACCTATAAGGATTTATCAGTCACTGCTGGGAGTCGTATTGGCACATTATCAAGTACTGTAAGCAGCTTGTAAAATGCTTATCCTAATGACCAATGCTTGATAAGTACACAAAAGCTCCACACAGTGAGCATGTCAGATCCTTATCACATCTGGTAACCCTTACAAGTCCTGTCCACTTGTCAGAGGGAGAAATATCATTCATGATAATTGAGTGGTCAGTCCTATTCAGTAACTTACAACCATACATTAGAGAGGCTTGTATGTCATGATAAGTCCTGTCCACCCTTGTGAGGAGGAATATCATTGGTAGCAATGCAATTGTCAGTTCTAATTAGCAGCTTATGACCATATATAGCGAAGCTTGTATGTAATTATTACGGATCGGGTTCGGGACGGGTGCGGGTTGCGGAAGGAGCGTGGGAAAAGAGCGGAAGCGGATCGGGAGCGGATCGGAAGAGCTTCGGAGCGGACGGGAAGCAGAAGGACTTGGCTTCAACTCGTGCGTTGCGCCCTCGTGCACACAGGTGTCCTATTTCGGAAAAGCCGATCGGACAGAAAAGGAAACTGGGGGAACCGAAGTCGATATTCAGACTGGAGATACAGGAGGAAACATCTGAGTATATATACTAACTATGTGTTTCATATGGAACAAGTCCGGAGAGAT
>Ga0307509_10005875_pt1 | contig 16815 bp, 21 predicted proteins | sample 10_EM_MG_FD_202245 | JGI IMG/M metagenome (GOLD analysis project Ga0307509, IMG submission 202245) | Populus trichocarpa ectomycorrhiza microbial communities from riparian zone in the Pacific Northwest, United States - 10_EM | ecosystem: Host-associated > Plants > Roots > Unclassified | place... | reverse complement strand
GATGCGCCAGGCCTATGATCGTCCCGATATCCACAATTGTGAGCTCTCGGGTAACGTCTCTGAGCTGAACGGTTACCAGACCGTGTACATCCGACGGTCGTCCGGAGTCTACCAGGCTCATGAATTGTACCCCGGCGAGGCTAGAGACCTTATCCTGCTGCCTATAGCCCGACGGGATTTTGAACAGAGCTATGAGCCTTGCCGGGAGACCACCCCTGAGCGCACCATACATATTCTCCCCACCAGCCTGTATCCAAACGCATTCGTTCCGACAGCTCTAGTTACAGAAGAGTCGAGCACCCATGCACCGGGCCCTGTGTATGTCGTAAACACCTGACTCCGGGAACGCAAGAACTGGGATCTCCAGTTGCGTCAGTAGTTCCACCGGCAAAGCTCGAAGTATCGCCGGATGTTCCGGCAGTCGGCGCTCGGGAGGCAGGCTCAGTCGGCTATATCGTATCAATTCCCGACAAATCGTCTCCGGGGATATATCGCATACACTGCCAAAATCAACGACGTCGTGGATATTATCACGACGTCTGTTCAGAATCCTCCGATGGGCTGGTCGGGTTGGCGCGGGCCTGGTTTTCTCTAAATGTTCTACTACCTCAGTTGGTAAATCAGCTCCTGCTGGTTGCAGGAATTCCAAGTTCAAAATTCTCATGCGGATCGCATATTGTCGACCGTAGCTGCTTAGTATCTGTCGTGCTGCGTCGATTTCATTTGAGCGTCGCCATCCATCCTTGATTGGCTCGTTATGTGCGAGCTCTGCATATTGGGTAGAATACATGGGAATATGGCCGAACATGTAGATGTGATCGCCAAAGTGACTTATTAGATGCATCATAACAAACTTGAAATTGGATTCGGAATGTATCAATTCCATACGTTGGTCGTTCTCTTGTTCACAATAGTCATCACGGATCCGGCGCCGTTGGGATGGGGGCACTCACTCACTCATCTGGGCTCTCTGACGACGCAGCGCCTTGCGGAACTCATCAGCCTTCTCTTGCGTCCGTTTGGATATGTGAAACGCCAAGAAGATGTCCTTCATCTTGTGGAACAGCGTCGCATATTCTTACATATAAGATATAGTCTCGGGTGTGTGACTTCGGTATTGAGCCATCATGGTGAAGTCAAGCAGTGACCTGACTCAGGTGAGCGCACGGCTGAAGGGTTGCACCTGCGTACTATCAAGCTGTCTCAACGCCACAGCGAGAACTCTCAACACACAACGCCCGAGATTCCTCATCTCTTTTCCTTGCCACTGCGTAACCTCCCTGTACACCTTTTTCGGGACAAAGAATCCCGGGTAAGGGGGCAAAGATTTCCAGGCATCGTCGAAGGCCTGCTGTCGTGCATATTTTTTGAGAAATCTCTGAATCCAGTGCCTCATATGCTTGAAGAGTCCATCAGCAAAAAAAGGTTTTTCTCCGGACGGACAGAGCCCGCTTCCGGACGAATAGCATCCGCTTTTTGCGTCCGGTCCTCCCGGATCTCCCGTGCCTTCTTTGCCTTTCATTTGTTGCGTCTGGGCCACCCGGACGCCCCACTTTCCCTCCACAGCGTCCGACGCACTTGTTGCGGCCCCACCCCCTCCTCGTGCCTCCCCCTTGTATCCCTCCCCTTATCCTCTCGTCTACTGGCCTTCTGCCTACTCCTTGCGGTTGCGCACGTCTGGCGACCATCTCTGCTACCCTCACACCTCTGGCGACGTAGATCTGTCCGCTTCCATCCGCTTCCGTCCGCTGCCATCCTACGTCGCTCTTGTCCTAGTCTGCACCCTACTGGCATTTCCATAATTTTCTTACTGTTCACAAGACGCCCGGCGCGGCCGCCATGCAGACCCCCTACTTTGGTTGGCTGCCCTTCCCTCAGGAGAGCATAGTTTCGCATTAATCATCCGCAGAACTCAGGCGGCCGAGTTGAAGCCAGACACTTTCTAGGGGAATCTCTCCCTTAAGTCGCCTGCTTCAACTTGGCCGCCTATTCAATTCAATATATATATAACATTCCCTTAAACGCCCACGGATCATGTAGTACTCCTACGGCCGAGTGGAAGCCGGACACTCAATATGGGGACTGCCACCATAAGTTTACGCCTTCAACTTGGCCGTATATTCATACGGAACAATTCATCCCATTTAAAACATTCCCTTCAATACCCGCGAATCCTGTATGACTCCCGCGGCCGAGTTGAAGCCGGACACTCAATATGGGAACCTCTACCTTAAATGTCCAGCTTCAACTCGGCCGGATAATCGTGTGGAATAATTCAACCTATTTAAAACATTTCCTGAAACGGCCACGGATCGTGTAGTACTCCCCAGGCCCAGTTGAAGCCGGACAGTGAATATGGGCACTGCCACCTTAAGCGTACGGCTTCAACTTGGCCGTATATTCATGCAGAACAATTCAACCTATTTACAACATTCCCTTAAATGCGTGCGGATCGTGTAGTACTCCCCCGGCCAAGTTGAAGCCGGACACTGAATATCGGCACTGCCACCTTACGCGTACGGCTTCAAGTTGGCCATATATTCATGCAGAACAATTAAACCTATTTGAAACATTCCCTTAAATGCCCGCGGATCATGTATTACTCCCCCGGCCAGGTTGAAGCCGCACACTCAATACGCAAACTGCCACCTTTAGTGCCCAGTGTCAACTCAGCCGAATAAATACTGTACATAATTGGATAGAATAGTTTAATATATTTCATTAAACGTCGTCAGATCAATCCTGTGATTCACTATCCATTGCTTCTCACCGGAAGGAATTACCTGCGCCTGTCGAATCACTGCCCCTATACTGACTATTCGCATGTCTCGACCATTGATCCGGTTGCCGACTCGAATATGTCCGCTCGCAATGTCAAATCTGCCACCATTGAGCGGATCGAGTATGCGAACTAATGCCAGGCCATGGACAGCTGCGGCCTCACTTAGAATATTTCTTATCTTGAAAGGTGCTAGCGACCAAGCCACCCCGCGTCCCCGTAAATCTCCATAGTTCGCTTCCCCACCAGTCTGGACCCACACCCAATCGTTTCTAGAGCCACCGTTGCGGAATGCCCTTGTTCCAGTGCAGCGGGCCCGGTGGATCTGGAACCTGTCAGTTTCCTGCAAGTCGGGCCCTGGGATTTCAAGCTGAACATATCCTTCTACAGGAAGTAACCCGAGTTCGGCGGGGTCCGCAGGCAACCGCCGGTCATCCGCCGCGGTCTGCCTGATAAAACGCAGTATCTCCTCCATCATATTGGAATAATGGATATCGAGGGCTGTGCATAATTCGGTCAGCCTGCTGGTGTTCTTCATACAGCCTTTAAGCACCCGGCCAGGTGAGCTGCAACTTGGAACAGTCAGCATTTCCATCCCACTATCTTCTACCACGATCACACCTTCAACTTTCAAAAGTGATTCTATTGTCTGCAACCTTATTCCTTGGGCGTGCTGGCGGTCATAGTGCGACAAGATCTGTCGGGCAGCTTCATTCTTGTTTGACCTGCGGTACCCATCTTTATTCTGATCCTTATGTGCTAGTTCACCCATCTCGGTTGAATACATCGATATGGATCCAAAACGCCGTACGTGGGAGGCAAAGTGAGTCAGGTAGTGCATCTTGATGAAGTTGAAGTGCTTCTCACGCCATATCAAATCTGCCTGCCGATCAGACCGTTCAACCCTCACTTGATCAGCCAGCCGACGGCGATTAGCGACGGTTCCATGGTGGACTTCTTTAGCACGCTGATCTGCCATTAGTTCCCATTGCTCCCGATCCTAGCGATTAGCTTGCGTGAGGGTCTCCTTCAAGGTACGGAACTCAAGAAAAATGACCTTTGTCCGGTGGAATGTCTGCAGGTAGCTTTCCATGTAGGACAGTGTGTCTGGTGTATGACTGCGATATTGAGCCATGAGAGTGAAGTCCACCTGCACGCTAACACACTTCAAAGCGCTCTTGAAATCCTGATACTGAGAACTGTCCGGATTTTGCAAGGCGGACGCCAAACCGGCTGCAATACAATGGCCGAGATTGCGCATCTGATTTCCTTGCCATTGTCTGATTTCGCGATAGGCCTTTTTTGGTACGCTGAATCCGGGGTAAGGAGGAATTTCTTTCCACGCATCGTCGAACGCCTGGTGCCGTTTATGCTTTTTCAGGAAACCTTCCACCCATTCCATCATATGTTGCAATAAGCCAAGGTAGATGTTGTGCAAGCGGTCCGGCTTGTGTATGTCCGCCGGGCTTACTCGGTCGAGTCCGGTGAATACATTGTTTCCTATTTTCACGCCCAACTGCTGAAAGTATTCTGCAATGACGGCCGCTTCAGCCGGCTCATGCCTCAAGGCTTTCTCTCTATATAGCATGGAGTCACGGGTCTCATACATCCGCCACGGATCCCTACCGAGCTCCTCGCAAGGAACCTCACACTTTGGGCAGACTTACTGCCTATTCTTTCCAAGGCTGCATGCTCAGCATGATCCGCGATCCAGGCCAACCAAATGGGAAAACAAAGGCCTCTTTTGCCATCTGCACAATCCATTACCGTTCCTTCTCGCGCAACCTGGTGTAATGGTGGCAGGACAAGATCGAAGACAGCCCGCAGGACATCAGCGTTGGTCTGCCGCTGGGCCTCGTTGGCACGGGCTGATTCGCTAGTGAACTTTGGCAGTACTGGAAGCAATGTCAGAAGCAGGATTGGCATCTTGGGAGGGCTGCTTCTTGTCCTCGAAAGGATATTGCCTATCGTCATGTATACCGGCCAGGCTTTCTTATCTCGAGAGAAATTGGTAACGTGCCTCTGGTCAGACAATCCGATAATGGGCACCACTGTGGACCCGGCCGGCAAAGCTTTCTACCAAGGAACGGAATGGGCTGTTAGCACTGGAAACACGACTCCAAGAACTTGTCAGGACCTATCTCATACCTGCATATCCCACCACCAGTCCGCCGTATGCATCTCTGAATATAATCGCTCCCCACTTGAATCATATTCTCGAAGAGGTGCGTAAACCATATCTGAGCTATAGGCGACCTGACGGATCAGGTAGCGGACACAGTCAATAATATTTCGATAATAGAGAGTTGTTGCATGTCGACCATCATCAATACTGGCTTCCGCCCACACCAAGTATTCACGAAATGGGTCAAGAATGTTGAGGTGTTGTCGCAAGGTATGGGCGGACCGGAATGATCTGCTATCCGTACCGCCTAAACCTTCCGCAAAGTACGCGTCGATCTGCGACTTGGCTAACTGGCTCCGGACAAACCAGCTCGCCAAATTAAAGTCGTTTTCCGATGAGAAAGGGCTCCAACGGTCATCGGTCATGGCCTTGTTGAGCTCTGTATAGCCAGCAACTTTGCCGAGTGGTCTGCCGGCACCGGGAATAGTTTCTTCACCCGAAGGGCGCCCGCGAACCGGTGGGTGGGAAACCTCTTCCGTGTCTGAATCGTTCTGCATATCATCTATCTCACCACTTGCTGTATGGAAATCTGGGATCTCGAGCCTGCAATCAGATTCGTAGTCTGAGTCGGTCAGGTTTTCAAGTTCATCCCGAACAAAAGTAGGTCCCATGGAAGCCGCGTCCGCAATCGCGGTAAGGGAAAGAACGATATCAAGATGCATTGTCTGAAGGTGTTTTCGTATGCAGCAGCTTGTTGATAACGTCGCCTGCAATAAGGACACTTTGTTGTCTTTGAGGTCATCGTGTGTGGTGTTTCTCTTTCAAGTAGTCTGGCGGATGCGTAAGCGGATGGGCTCAGCCCCTGCAGCGGACTCTTTGAAAGTGAAGGTTAGGTTTCTTTCAAGGGGTAAATCGGGAAGATTTCAAGTTTGTTTAGTCGGATGACGAACGGGTCCAGACATTCAAGCTGCAAACAGTTATTCACGGTTTAACTTGTGAAACCTGTTCTCTGTTGAGAGTATGGGAGGGCCTTGGCTCATGGGTCGCGGCTCCCATGCGGCTCCGTTGCGGCTTAAAAGCTTATCTGAAACCTATCGTCATTGTAGGTGGGTCTCGTGACTTTTCAAGATATTCAAGTTAGTACAGGATACAATCCTGCGAACCCCACCAAACCCGTCCTCGTGTGGCCTATATAAGCTCTCTCTTCCACCCCTTCCATCTTCTCTCCATAATCCTTTCCCCAATCACAATCACATCCTCGATCCGCCTGCCCATCCTAACAGGACCCACAAAGCTTAGCACAACCTCTCACACGTCCGCAGTATCACCAGTGTATCCTCAGCTCATTTCAGATTACCTATCTACGTTTCCCTAGCCAATAACCTTTTCACAGCCATTACCATCCGCAGAACTCCCTTTACGGTCCGCCAGGCCCCGTCTATTATTTTCGGATCTTCCACAATCCTTCATCCTCAAAAGTACCAGCATCTACTAGCGGCCATCCTCCATCCCCTGAGGGACCATTTAAACCCCCCCAAAAAGCAGCCTCTTTCTGATCCATCAACCACCCCCCACCCCGATCACTATGACAATGGCAGCCTCAAAGGTTGGTCTCCGTTTCGAAAAATCGGGGTCCTTTAAAAACGAGGGCGATGTTACCTTGTGTAAGCACGTTTGTGGCTTCCCCCATCCACTAACCTATAGTCCGGAGTATACAGCCTGGCGAAATGCTATGAAACGTAAGATGGAGCAAGACAGGATCCCAGGTTGGAAGCAGAGTACTGCCGGACAATGGGCGGCCATCCAGACATATGCTCTTACGCTCCGACCTGTTAGCCAGAGGTCGGGACTCTGTCAGGCTAATAACCCCCGTGGTGAACGTTTTACCGAATGCCTCGACCTTTTGCTACAGGACATAGCAAAAAAACATCAGGGTATCTTAAGAGACATGTTGAGAGCACCCGTTGCGGCTGTTCCGGTTGCGGACCCCACCCCCGCCAGAAATGATCGTAAGTTATCCCCAACCGTCCGCAATAAAGATGAACCATATATCCTAATACGGCTCCTGCAGGTCTCGCCGGTCCGCGGTCTGTCGGTCTCTGGATAGATGAGCCATCGGTAGTCCGTCCAAGCAGCCCACTTCCTGTCGGGTTGGACATGATCCAGTGGCAAAGTCGTGGACATGTTTACCGGATGGAGCTAACTGCGCGCACCTTTCCGAACCTGCTAGCAGGCATAGACAAAACCATGGTACCGGGTGTCGGATTTCGTATGCTGATTGGTAGCACGAGATTGGGTACACGTCTGCTGCAGGACGATCAGGAGGAGCGGCTGCCGCTTGCCGAAATGATCCGAATCACAAATTGCCGACTTGTCCGCATATGGTGGTCTTTGAATCCACCAAGCAAACCAATGGATCTGCTCTTCGGTTGCCATCGAAGGAATGATACAGAGGATAGCACTCCTGCTCCCGGTGAGATCAGGTTTGCTCCAAGTGATAACCGGGGCCCCCCTCCAGACGCCTCGGATGACGGGTCCGCCGGTACCTATGATGGAAAGAGCTCAGATGCCCACCAGCCAGAGTCATCGGCTGCGGCCGCAAAGCGAACCACCTCAACATGGACCACCAGGAGCGGTAATACCACAAAAAAGACTGGGCGAACACACTGCATCAATTGGGCGGACATTGGCGAATCAGAGCCAGAGTCTTCTGGTACGCAAGCTTCTGTCCCTCGTGCTAACTTAGGCACTCGTGTTTTGGGGTCTAGTAGACAAGGAGAACAGGAGACTGACCTAAAGAAAGTATCCCGGACGCCAGCCAATAACAGTGGTAAACGCAACCTCGCGGTCATGCAAGAGGCCGATGAGCCATACAGTTCGGATGGAAGTCCGGGACCCCAGAGGAAGGTGGCCCGCCAGGTGGGGGCACTCGATGCCGGCATTGAGGTTGTGCCGGACACATGCGATGGGGAGCATAATCTGAGTTGGCAAGTGGCTGACAGGACTAGTCTGACAAACAGTCCGTCTCCGTTTACTCCCAATCCGGGTCACCATCATGCGTCTGCAGCCTCTGAGCAGGCAGAGGCGAGAAGGTCAGCCGCGCATCTTTGATGCTGGCCTCAGGGGCCGAGCAGCCTGTCAACAGATTGGCGACACAAGTCGATATGCAAGGCAGATGCCATTCCCCCCTCCGAGGATCCACATACCGGCGATGTGTGTGTGGATATTCCGACAGCAGAATAAGTCGGACGAGAATTAAGCCCGCCTGCTGACTCCCCAACCGCCTCGAGTGCATACTCTACACCTGGTAAGTTCCCGTTACGACTACCAGGTTGTTCATCCATTCTGTTGGCAAGGTCTGCCGCAGTTCCGGCAGAAACGGGCGTTGGGAGTCGGCTCAAGTCCGTTTCTGTCCTGGCTCACTAGCTCTGCGAACAAAGCTCTCCTGCCCCGACCAATGTGGCTATTGTCTCGCTAGCTGAGGATGCAGGTCCATTTTAAGCAATTTACAAGTACTAGGCCACTGTTAGGCGCACAGACTCCCCGTAAGGATTTACAGGGCAAGGTTACCCTACCTTGACGCATACCAACTTCGAAGGAAAAAGATAACACCTCCCTCCAGCCCCGGCGTTGGGACGGCGCGTCATTACTGGCTGCCTGGGTAGTTGCGTCCCAACACCAAAGACCACTATCAACGGAACACATCTCATAACACCGTATACGTCGCGGCCCTCCGTCCGACCGGACCCTGTTCGCAGGATATATGTGGGGAGACCTCCGGGCACCTTATGCAAGTAGAGGCGGGTGAATCGGACGACGGCACATAATGTTACAGACACTTGAAGACAGGCAGTCTGATGAGTAGGTCGAAGGTAACGGGACGTTTTGCACGAAAGTTAGTCCCCTGGTACCTACAAAGTCGTGTAGAGCATGAAGGAGGTAACTATGCCCAGTAAGTGGATCGGGTGCATCCACAGAGGACAAGTTGGTAAAAGATGGAGTCCGAGGGAAAAAGCCTATAGGTACGATCCCGAGGACAAGTCGTGTAATGCCGGAAGACCAGAATACGAGATGCAGTTGCATACCGAATTCTTGACGGAACCAACCAAAGAAGAATGGCCATCTTCTGTCCAGCGAGTTAGACTACCCTCGACGACCACGAGGGCAAGATAATTCGTAACCATTGTTGTCAACGGATAAACGGATGAGCTGACCCATGACGTAGTCTCCACACCATCAGGAATAATTGAAGCGCAGACCGATAAGTTGGGCATGGGAGCAAGAGGTGTGGTAGAGAGTTTTCAGGTACGAGTGTTCGCGCTCGGGTTAAGTTCGCAGAGTTGCGGGCAAGGTACTTAGTTAGTATAGAGTTAGCATGTATACCGCGATTGCTCAGACGCGGAATATAAATATCGAAGCATCTTCGCTGCTATTAAGAACAACAAGCATGGAGAAGAGATCTTATCAATATAATAAGTTATTCTACACTTTTATATCGTTACCAATGCTTCGACGATCTATACCAAAGCGAATCGTTATTTCTAGCCTACATTACTCGTGTCTTCTTAACGAGTTCTCCGATATAATTACGACCAAGGTCCTCGCTGTCGGAATACCTCACGCCGAAGCTACCACCTAACAGCCACGATGGCCCCTTCGACTTTTCCTTTTAGTGTTTTCATTTTCGTTTCTAGAGTTCATGTTATTCTCGCTGTTTCCTGACTATTTCTGTTTTAGATGAGCCCGCTACGTCTGGGCCGCTTGCCCTGATCAGGATACTTAATTTAGACCTGCGACTGTCCACAGATCCTGCAGGTGTTTCCTTCGGGTGTTGTTCATTCGGAGTTTAACTTTTAGAGTTTTGCGAGTTATTCTTGTATTTTTTCCCACACATTTCTTGTTTGGATTGGCCCGGCTGTTGCCGTTCTGGGTTGCCCAAACCCAATGTAGTCTACGGACACTTTGTTGCTCTACGGGGTAGCTCTTAGAGTTTGGGAGACCATTCTTGTTTGCCACGAGCTGTTCTGCGTTTACCGGATCAGCTCGTGGGACCTGCTCTCGGAATCTTCGCAGAGCATTCTTGCTCTTTTCCAGCTCTTTTTCGTTTGCTGTATTTTTACTCTGCTGGCTTTACCGGTTTGCTCTTTGGACTTGTGTGGATCATTCTTGTTCTTCTCTAGCTCTTTTTGGTTCGGGGTTGCCCCTTTCTTTACTATTCCTTTGCAAGCTTTTGATCTTATATCCCATCCGTTGAGCCTTAGCGGCAGCTTTGACTTTCTGAGATTAGCGTCCGGGCCTGAGCCCTAGCCTTACACGCTTGTGTTTCTGTCTGCTTGGCAGACCTACTCAAACTAGATTAGTCCGTACATTCTGATAAACATCTTTTCATCTAGTTCAGGAACCTCAAGTACCTAACATTCGTATTGCCCCAGTGTAATCGCAGCGCAGCCAAGTCTTCGGGTGCAAATTGCTATATCAGGTATCAAGCTGCAATTTGGACGCGCGGTGTGTGCTGACGCCAGCAGACATCAAAGCGAGTCATGAACTCTGAATGTCCTTAGTTCTTAAGGAACCTGGCCGACCATTTCGATCTTCCAAGTTCACACCCCATATCGTGCCCTTAGCTACCTACCAATAGAGGCTTCCTAACACCACCTGCACCTCAAGGTCATACACTGCAATTCTCATCTATCACTATTCACCTGCATACTATGTCACAGCAACAGCTGCGGCTTATGGCGGACCGAGCGCGTTCATCGAGGCAAGAAAGGCTAAGGCGAAGGGAGGTCCTTCACGGACGTTTCCGGGGATCGTGGTCCAGGGACGGATTAACTATAATAACATCACCCAGTGTTGAGTCTGTTATGGCTCGGTCCGCTGTAGGTAGGAGGAGGGATGCCGTGCGGGAGCCAGCTTCTTCACGACTCCAGGTACCAGAGCCTGTCCAGTAGAACCGGCAGCAGGTCTTAGAGTCAGCGGATGAGAGTCTAGACTCTAATGATTGGGAATATGAGGGTAATGATGGCCAGAGTCAGGAGAGTGAGGAGGGGGAGGAGAACGAGTTAGACAAGCATGGGGACGATATGGATCATCCATCGGCCTGGGGAGCGCAAAGCCCAATTGGGCGTGAGTTTCTTAGCTTGCAGCGCTCGATAGTGACAATCACCCCCCGGAATACCCAGAATTCAAGCAGGAGGATTAGTTACCCCGGACGGAGAACGTCTGCTCAAGTACGACTTAGCCAAAATGGTTGTACATCTGCCATTCCCTCCTGTTCGCCCACAGACTTCAATCCATTCCGATGCCGGTGATTACCCCAAGTCACCCAGATCCAACCGTCTGGGAATTGGATAGCGGAGGACAGCAAGCCAGCAGTAGGCGAAATATGGCAACCGGGCTTGAGCGTACCATTCTGGCCAGATCCCGTGACCTGATGTGGCACTGGACGATCTTCCTCAATCCATTTCCAGACCGAATTACCCAGACCAAAGAAGTCCGCACATGTTGGAGTGATGCCCGGACCAAATTAGGCTTTCCCGACTTTGCTGATGCTACCCCGCCCTCAAATGACCAGGTATGTTACCCTTAAACGATAACCGACATCGTATCCTAGACTAAATGGAGTGGCCGCTTGTCACTGATTTGCAGATCCGGGCAAAGCACAGCGGATGCAGATCTCAGTATCTGCATACAGCAAAGAAGGCTAGAACAGAACTCTATAAGCTCAATATTGAGGATCCTACAGCCTGCGCAAGAATAGTGGAATACCTACTGGCGGAGGATAGGTTCATTTGCCCGCCGGGCAGCTATAAGGTATCTTTTTGACATTTGTCGGGATTGTTTCTAATTGGAGTAAGACTAAATCGATGTAATCCGGAGGACAGCCAATTTCTCTTAGATTCCTAGAACCCCAGATTCCAGGAGTGATATTTGCTCAATATTACCGTGACTCAGGCCCAAAAAGGAAAGGCATGACGGCTGAGGGTTTCCTGGATAAGATCGAAGGCCCGTTTATCTGTCTGACAGCCGCCATATTATGTCATTCACTGCGATATTGGCGGACTGGCATCTGTATCGATAATGTACCTTTCACAAGGGCCACTTCCTGGGGTAAGAAAAACAATGTGTACTGGCAGGTTTCGAAAGTTTCCGGATCCCCCGACGGCCCGGGCATCATGACACTTTTGAACATATCAAGTACTCGAGATGGGTGAAAGGTTAGCTAACGGATAGATACCCCTGCTGGAACGTCAGACGCGATCCTGGGGCAAAACGGGAAGAGTTTGACAACGTCGAATAATCCAGCGTATAAGGACGACATTGGAGGCCAGAATCGCGAAGGAGCGGGGAAAGCAGGTTGATAGGACGGCGGGATATGACAATGATGAGGACCCTTAGAGGCGGGAGTTTGGTAGTGTTACGGAGCTGGATGAATTGGAGGCCACTGGCGGCCTCGTTGATACAGGAGGACATGGTCGGCAGGAGCCGCAGCGAGAACATGGGCCCAATCCGGGAGCACTGGTTGGTGCAGCGCAGTTCCAAGGCCCTGGGGAGGCGGAATCGCATGTTGAAGAAACCGATCGAGATGATAGTGAGAATTGTTTTATCACCACTCGCTGATCGTGTATATATCTGTAATTAAATTAAATTAAATTACGCTGGCTAAAAGGGTCAGGAATGGTCAAACAATAGTAGTGTGCGAGTCGGTGGGCCGGAAAGGCATGAGAATGAATTGCGCGGATGGTTATAAGCCGCGCAAGGATGAGTAAGGCATCTAGCGGACAATTGTAGGTTCGGAAGGCATGGGAATGTGTCGGGCAGATGGTTATAAACTGCGCAGGCTTGGGTGAGTCGTCTAGCGGGCAGCTGTAGGTTGACAGGCACGGGAATGAGTCTGGGGGGCTGTTAGAAGCCGGGGAAGACGGTGGGAGCCCGCGAGCGGACTGTAAGAGGCCAGGGAAGACGTGGGAGCCGGCGAGCTGACTTTAAGAGGCCGGGGAGGCGGCGAGAGGCATGGAGTAGACGAGATAGGATGTGGAGAGCTGAAGAGAGAGCCGCACGAAAGGGCAAGAGAGGGGGGACGTCCGCCGGATATGGGAGGAGACGGGCTGGGATCAGAGGGTGGAGGAGCAAGGGCTGAACGTGTTGGGAGAGACAGAACGCAATGTACTTTTTTTTGCTGACGTCCTAAATATATTGTATAGAGCATATCCGGCTTGTGCAGATCACGCATCGAAACTCTCACGAGTCCTTGATCCATGTTTTGCCCCCTCTTCATACCCTGAGTTTCATTCGTGTAGCGAGCGTGAGCAGCGTCGTGGGGCTCAGAATCTAGGGACATGTTTTCGCGTTCGTACCGTTTGTATCTTGCGTAATCTCTAGCACGATGGTGGCCGGCTGGGCTTCCTAATTCTTCTGGAGGCACCTCACATTCAGGACAGGAGTTGGATTTGATCCCGTGTAGGGTAACGGTTTCCGTATGGTCCGCAATCCACCCTTACATTATCGGCAAGCATCTCCGGATCTTGCAGTCAGCACAATCAACAGGGGCGCCTTCCCGCGCCGCACCGTTCAATGGCGGCAAAATGAGTTCGAATACGCCACCGAGTGTGTCAGCATTTCTCAGTCTCTGGAGTTTGTCGGCCCTAGAGGACTTTGCGCGCTTGGGCGGAATGGGCAATAGCCCAAGAAGCAGAATCGCCATTGATCCACGTCTGTTACGTATTGTCGAGGGAAGCTTTCCGATAGTCATATAAACCGGCCATGCTTTCTTGTCTCCGGAGAAGTTGGTGAGATTCGTCTGATCTGACATCCCAATGATTGGAAATACAGTCGCCCCTTCCAGGAGTGTTTCCTGTGATCTATTAGTATGCATTAACAGCAAAGAGACAACACGGCAATACTTCGACGTCCCACCACCAGTCAGCCGTATGCATTTCTGCATAAATTCTCTGTCCGCGGTGGTCGTATTCACGGCCTGGCGCATAGACCAAGTCATCATGATAGGCTATCTGGCGAAGAAGATATCTCCCGCAGTGTTGGACGTTCTGATAGAAGAATGGTAATGTTCTCTGACCGTCCTCCACATGTCCCTCCAATGATTGCAGATACGGGCTATACGGATCCAAGTGTCGGAGAAGATTCTCCAACGTATGCATAGAGCTATAGCCGACGGATGTCGAGTTTCCGATACCATTCGAAAAGTTATTGTTAATCCGCGTCTTTGAGACTTTGCTCTCAATAAACCAGGATGCAGGTTTGAAACCTTGTGCAGAAGCAGGCGGAGCCCATGGGTTCTCGCACAAATCCCTGCAATCTTCCTTATACTCTTTAACCTCTCCAATGGCTTCCCCGGCGCCCGGATAATCTTCCTGTTCCGCAGTGACTGGGTACGTGTTGGGCTCGAGTACTTCTGTTTTGGGTTCCCGCCTAAGCCAATCATCAGGTGCATCGCGCTCACTACCGGCTGTATCTCCGGCAGGATCTGATTCATTGTCTGAATCGGAATGTTCGATGGGTTTGTTGGCGTCGGATAGGTCGGTTCCCCGGTCGGTAAGGACGTCCGCAGGTGGATTCCGTATGGTGGATGCGAGTACGATATCAAGATTTGCATGCGCACTGTGGGTTATAGTAGTCTGATGTTGTCGTCGTCTCGATGTTAACGCGGGCGGATGACTGGAGATGCTGGGCCTAGCTCTGTGCACACTGATCTATCACCAGCCGTCGAACAGGTTTGGCGTTGTGTGTCGCGACGTCACGTGGTATCAGCTGGTTATCATCTCGCGTTCACAGGAAACGACTGAAACACTAATGGACGCCCGAGGTGTCAGTTCTTGATGCATCTTAATTCTTGAAAACAATTCAAACAATTCATGATTCTTTCAAACAATCTTGAATGTCTGAGAGTTGTATATATAATGTGGGTTGATCACGACAGCAGCAAGTTCATACCAAGGATAATCCAACATCCACAACATCCACAACATCCTCCATATTGACAAGACTAGAATCTCCAAATCAACTATCAATATAAACAAACCCTCAATGGACATGGCCCAAAATATCAACATGTAGTACGTATTCATGCAAAATGCTGGAGTCCTTGCGCCGGGACAGACAGATTAACTCCCGCCTAGTTCGCTTCAAGGGGCAATCAGCATTCATCGCACCAACGCAGGCGGTCGAGTGATTAGCGATCATAAGCTAAACATGGGCTTCACACAAGTCCAGGCTCAAAAGAAAATGTACACAGAGTGGCGGAACTGTGCGAAGGATCAGATGATAGCAAGGGGCGTTGCGCCAGCAGGGCGAACGGCCAAAAACTTCCCTGACACCGACTTCCTGCCAATATGCACAGGCATAAGGACCTTGCGTCCTGCCTGCGATCTCATCGTCTCTGCAGTGGCACGAATGATATGCATCGTCTAGAGGATATCAAGGAGGCAGTCATGGAACTGGTTAAGGACAGTTCCCGGAAGTGGAATGACACAAATAACAAAGGCAAAATGGTAGTGCCAAATCCCGCAATCCGCCCTGGGCAGGTCGTCGTGCACAGAAAACATCGTTACTACCGCCAGGGGCCCCAAATCAGGGGGGGGCTGCGACGACTATAGGGAACCCAGGTCAACTTCCTCCAAATCCTCCCGCAGCCAACGTCCCCGCAGGCGGAAAACTCGGACAGGGTCCTCTGGGTGCGGGTGGTCCAAACGTACCTGCTGCACAAGTCAACGTCGCTGCTGCCGGACAACTCGGACACGCTCCCGCTGGTGCGCCTGGTCCAAACGTACTGGCTGCACAAGTCAACGTCCCTGCTGCCGGACAACTGGGACAGGGTCCTCCAGGTGCGGCTGGTCCAACTGTACCTGCTGCACAAGTCAACGTCCCTGCTGCCGGACAACTCGGAAAGGCTCCTCCGTGTGCGGCCGGTGCAAACGTACCGGCTGCACAAGTCAATCTCCCTGCTGCCGGATAACTCGGACAGGCTCCCCTGGGTGCGGCTGTTCCAAACGTACAGGGTGCACAGGTCAACGTCGCTGCTGCCGGACAACTCAGACAGGCTCCTCCCGGGCGGCTGGTCTAAACGTACCGGCTGCACAAGCCAACCTCCCTGCTGCCGGACAGCTCGGACAGGCTCCCCTGGGTGATGTTCCTGCGGCGGGTCCGGATGAACAGGTTCCACCTGGTAATGATCCTGCGCACCCACAAATGGTACGTGATTCAAGTTCACCAGATAATGACCCTGCGCCGGCGCAAATGTGACCTCATCCACCGCACATCAGCAGAAAAAAAAGGTTACACCCGGACGCACCCTGTACTCCCTGTGCGTCCGGCGGTCCAGGCGCATAGAACGTAAACTTGCGTTCTGGGTGTGCGGTCTTTTATTGGGTGCTGGTGGACAGGGGTCCATGCCGCCCAGACGCACCAGACTCAACCAAGGACTCAGAAGGCACCCGACGCAGAAAGATTCTCCAGACGCAAAAAGGTTCTCCAGACGCAACCCTATAGGATAGTAGCATAGTGGAAGTGCTCAGGTGTAACTGGCTATCATCGAATACCTGCTAAGTCAACAACTCTACCTTCAAGGACTTTGAATGAGTTAGTGAAAACTGTGGAGAATATCCAAATTGTCCAGAAAGATCCATCCAGTATTACTCAAGTTTACTTAATTGAGCCATTGAGATACTAATATAGGAATATATTTGTTAAAGCTAGTCTAGAAAACAGTAGCACTCGGTAGCTAACAATTTGAAAGTACTTGTCCGGAGAACACAAGTACAAAAGTATAGATAACCCTTAAACCAGCGGTGGGACAGTGTCCGGACAGAGTGGGTTCGATTCCCCACGCGGAGGGGAATAGAATGGTATAGGTCTCTGAGTGGCCGCATGCCTGTAGCACCCAGTAGCCGACAAG
>Ga0307509_10005874_pt1 | contig 16819 bp, 6 predicted proteins | sample 10_EM_MG_FD_202245 | JGI IMG/M metagenome (GOLD analysis project Ga0307509, IMG submission 202245) | Populus trichocarpa ectomycorrhiza microbial communities from riparian zone in the Pacific Northwest, United States - 10_EM | ecosystem: Host-associated > Plants > Roots > Unclassified | place... | reverse complement strand
TCTGACTCAGAGACAGTGGCGGAGCTGAAATCAAATCAAATAAACCAAATATAAATCAACTAAACATAGGGGATCCTGCACTGCCTGCTCCTGTGTACCGTTACCGGAACATGTATACATGTTACAAAACTCAAGTACAAAGGTTTGGATAACATTTCAACCAGCGGTCGGACAACGTCGGGACAGGGTACGTTGGAATCCGCCGGTCGAGGGGAATCGAATGGTATAGGTTTCGCAGCGTCCGCATGGCTATAGAGGTCAGCAGGATGAGAAAGGCAGATATCTCAGGGGGCAGATGTCCGCCAGGGTCGGGAAGGGTCTCATTGTGGTCCGCTCACAGAGGGGAATCGAATGGTATAGTTCTCGAAGCGTCCCCATGACTATAGAGGCCAGCAGGAAGAAAAAGGCAGTTACATCACCGGGCACTGGCCGATGTCTGCGAGGGTCTGGCAGGGCCACATTGCAATCCCCTAGAGTCTGGCAGGGCCTCATTGCAATCCGCTAGAGTCAGGAAGGGCCACAGTGGAATCCGCTCGCTTAGGTGTAATGAATAGTGTCAACCTGAATTGAAGAGCATGCCCCTCTCTGAAGGTTCATAATATTCAATAGTTCCACTGATTCGATCATGAAGCCTGATACGAGGTGGGAAGAACTTAGAAAGCTTTTGCGGGAGTTGTTAGCAGTGATTAAATAAGCGGTATGTTTTAGGTCATTACCGGGACAATAGATGGTTAGTCATCCTATCTTTAGGTCCTTTTTCATCCCAAGAGCCTTTACCTGGTGATAGAGTAGTTCATTGTAAGTAGAGCCCATCAGGGGCAGGGAGAGGTCCCCAATGCCGAGCCCTCTGGGTCACTTACGTTGGGTTTCTTCAGGAGATTAGGGTGTGAAATGGACCATCCAGGTGCACAGGGCGGACAGGATGCGGGTTGTATTGCACCTAACAGACTAGCATGCAACCATTGTGCTGGGGCCATCTGAGGGCGGGCTGGGCGGACAGGATGCTCCAGACAGATTTCCTGCTTCCGAACGCAATGCCTATCCGCCCGGAGCAAACGCTTTTTTTGCTAATGTGGCTACTGCCTAGGGGTGGACGTTAAGCCATCTTCCCTCCTGCTCTTATTAGGATTCTCATTCCCGTTGGTGGTTGACATCAGCTCATGACGTTCAGTTCTCTCCATTTCCTGTACTGACTTGCATTCTGGGGTAGTGTTTTGCACGGTCGGAAAGCGTCTCCCTTTGTTCATGGTTGGCCTTAAGGTGTCTAGACTCCTGGTCAAAGTAGGCCACAGCATGCTGGCCATGCACCTCTAATGGGAAATGTAACCGGTACAGGTACTATGGTTACTGATGGATTTCCTTTAGGATTAGTTTTGTTTCAGGATACGAGCCTTTTGGCTGTAGCCTTGTTATGTATGCAGGAGGTATCGTTTGATACCTAGTTTGTTTTATGTTTGGTTTCGGGATATGAGGTGGTGCCTCTCCCTGATTGTGTTTCGGAAGTATCAGTTGATACTCCGGTTGTTTGAAGTTTTGTTTTAAGGGATCCTTTGATACCCTGAATGTTTTATGTATTGTTTGATGGTATCGATTTGATACCATAAGTGTTTTAGGATACGAGCAGTGCTCGTAGGAGTAAGGCTTTTGGAAAAGCCGGCCATGTATTTAAAGGCTGTATCTTTCGGATTTAGAAAGAGCAGACTTCGACAGACAGAGATTTCAATATACTTGGTTGGATAGTTACCTCTTCAGTTCGCGACGATAGTGAGAAGCAGCCAAACACTTCAAGACCTTAGCGATATAGTAAAAGGTTTTATCTAACAACCTTTCGGAGCCTCCGCTTGATCAATCCGCCTAGGCCACTCTTTGGCTAGGATTGCAAGTGCACAACCCGGGACGGTTTCTTAAAGGTTCTCAGTATACAGAAAACCGATAAGGAAACGTTACATTTTTTTAACTTCAACAAGTCAGTTGAAAGTTATATCGGTTAAGGAGTGATCAACATTAAAGAATACCGACGACAGCTATCTGCAGGCTATACGAGATAGTCCGCAGCAGAGTGCTCTGGGAATACTACGATCATCACGAGAAAACCCGATAGCAACAGTTGCCCACCATAGGCGACGAACTCAACACAAGATCAGGCAGATCGCTTGATAGAAGCGAACTCGCAAAACCGTCCGCAAGGTCGATATCCAGGAAGGCTAAGGCTCCAGCAAAGAAGGCTTCAACCTTTAGTATCGACGAGGCTAGCAGACAACTAGCAAGGGACGAGGCTTCTCAAACACTCAAGGAATCTGAAAGTGAAATAGCCAAGGAACGAACGGCCACACCAGGCGCGTTTCCTAAATCACCAGCGAAAGGAAAGAAACCTTTACAGTCAACCTCATCCAAGGACGATCAAAGCAGCTCTAGCAGCAGCAAGTCAAGTGACGACGAGGACGACAAAATGTCGGCATCAGGAACCACCGAGGTACCTGATCGATCCAATGCACCAAGGCTGACTATGAAGATCCCAGAACCCCGGCGGTTCTCAGGCTCAGGAAAAGATATGGACCCTGGCGCATTCGATAGATGGTATGAAGATGTTCGAGAATACCTACTGCTACATGGTATTACTTCAACTACGGGAGGAAATGCTCGATACTATGGCTTCTACACAGAAGGTAAAGCCAAAGACACATACCGACAAGCATTGGAAGAGTTCGGAGAAAACGACATCACAAGAGACCAACTTATTGGATACTTACGAAAACGATTCCAATCATCAAGACATACGGAGGAGCTCCACCAGAAGTTCCTTGATGTCAGACAGGTCAAGGATGGAGTAGTAACGAACATCTCAGATGTAGCAACAGACTTGCTCACATACCGATCCAAGTTACCCAAGGATACTATCTCAGATTATGTATTCATGCAAAGATTCTTCGCTAGCATGCATATCAAGTTACGCCAGATAATAGAACCATGGTTTGACGATGAAGAAACCATAAACTCACCAATACAATATGCAAAACAACAAGATGCCATGCTAAGAGGAGTCGGAGCATACAAGAAAGAATCAAAGGAGAAGTCACATCACAAGGACCGAGGTCAGAGCAGCTCAAAGCCTACCTATCAGAAGAAGGTTAGCAACACAGTTTCCAAGGAACGAAAGGCAAGCGGTGCCTGTTTCACCTGTGGAAAGAAAGGACACCTTTCCCGCAACTGTCCTGACAAGAAGGATGAAGGCAAGGGGGAAGCAGTCAAGAAAGAATCAACCTCAAACAGAGCAGAGGCTGAAACAAGTGCAGACGAGGTCTACATCAACTCGATGGAAATAGAGACCTACGCCTCATCAGGCAAAACAGCACCCAGTACGGCCAAGGCTAAGAAGGCTTTGGAAGGGACGATAAGGATCAATGGTCATGATGCCAGAGTACTGTTCAATACAGGAACTATTGGAGAAGATATCCTTAGCGCAGCATTTGTCACCACCCACGGAGTGGAAACCAAAGCGTTAGAAGGCGAACTTCGGATTCTTATGGCCATGAAAGGATCACAATCCACAAGCAGCAAACAAAGCGTAGTGGATATAGAGATTGGAAAAATGCGTACCAGAAACAACAGGATGATTGTTGGCAACCTCGCAAAGTATGATGCCTTAATTGGAATGGAATTCCTCTCGAGAAATCAGGCAACGATTGAGTGTGGGAACTCGACGATACTTTTCCCTAAGCACAAGGTTAAGGTAAACTGCACGCCAACTAGTGGACTAGTAAGGGCAGCAGCGATAGCAACCACAGAAGAGGTTATGGAGATGTTTCCTGAAGTCTTCCCAGACCCAATTCCGGAAAGACTACCACCATTGCGAGAGTACAATCATCGAATTCAGTTGAAGGATAAGGAGAACCTTAAGACGCAACCAACATTCGGAGTTCCGGAGAAATATGAGCTCAAGCTCAAGGAATGGCTTGCTCAGAAGGAACGAGAAGGAGTCATATATCGGAAGGAACTTCCTGGTGCAGCACCACTGTTTGTCCAAGGAAAATCCGATGGCAGGATCAGACCCCTAGTGGATCTGACTGCACGAAATGACAACACAAGAAAAGATGACACACAAATCCCAAACCAACGGACGATCCTGAATGCGCTAGGACGATTGAGATACCGCAGCAAGATCGACTTGAGTGACGCGTACTTCCAGACAAGAGTGGAACCAGAATACGAATACCTGAACTGTTTCAAAACACCCTTTGGAGGTTTCGTCAGCAAGGTTATTCTGCAAGGTGATATGAATGCACCTGGAACATTCATGCGGATCATGTCACATCTAATGAGGCATTATCTTGGAGAGTTTGTGTGGGTTTACATTGATGACATACTCATATTCTCAAACAAAGAAGACGAACACATGGAGCACATCAAGAAGGTCTGCAGGAAGCTGGAGGAAGCGCACTTCTTTGCTAGCAGGCAGAAGTCGGAGTTCTTCTCACCTAAGATGAGTGTGCTAGGACATGTTGTGGACGATGACGGCAGTCACGCCTCACCTGAGAAGATCACGAGAATAGGAGAATGGACCACACCTAAGGATAGGAAAGAACTGCGAGAGTTCTTGGGATTGGTCAACTACATTAGCCAATTCCTACCACACATTGCAACAATCACTGCACCCCTTACCGACCTAACAGGAAATGCGGAGTTTGTCTGGACACCAACTCATGACACAGCGTTTCAGAATACGAAGAGGCTTGCAGATGATAACGAGGTCATCAGACCTATTAACCACGAATGTGGAGTACCCATATGGTTAATAACGGATGCGTCAGACCCAGGAGTTGGAGCCTGGGTTGGACAAGGCGAAACACCTGAAACTGCACGACCAGCATCCTTACACAGCAGGAAGTTCACTAATACGCAAATGAACTATGGGACAACAGACAAGGAGGCACTGGCGATCATGGATGCCTTGGTAGCATTTGATCACCTCCTTGCAGGACATGAGTTTACGATCGTTACAGATCATCAACCCCTGATGTATCTGAGGACGGATCGAAGTCCGACTAGGAAGCAAATAAGGTGGCGTACACACCTAGCAAAGTATATGGCGAAGATAGTTTACAAGCCTGGGGCAACAAACTATTTAGCTGACGCACTTTCCCGCCTTTATCGACATGATACTGGACCAGCAGAATACGCCCAAGACCCTACTGAAGAAACAGAAGACGTTGAAGCTGCCAATACCCACGAAAACTCACCCCATACCTTATTTGCTACTTCATTCTTTTCTGACACTATGTCACGCTTTGAACCCCTACGCACTATTGGAGATCACTCAGAATGTGGCTCTGATTGTAGTATGAGAGAAGGAAACGACTGGGGAGATATGGTCTCCTCTGGACATCTCAGCGAAGAAGAATTGAACCACTCAGCCATTCACTGGACAGCATGCCACAAAACAGTGTGCGAATTCTATAACGAGAACAGGCTTGCAGGACAAGTCATCACACCTGAATCTCCTGAGGTGGCAACCATCAGAGCGAGATACCTGGCGGAAGGCAATGAGGGTCCCAGACCCAGAGTTGACCTCGACGGAGTCAGAAAACGACTAGCCACGGCACTAGAACATGACGATCCCCTGGCAGAATGCAGGGAATGCGACGGTCATGATCAGAAAGCCCACGATGCCTATATGGCAAAGCGACAGAAACCTCTCTATGGAGGAGGATTATCCCACTACAACAGAACCGTTCCTATGATCATACCACCCGCCCTAGCGCAGGATGACCGCATTTTGTATGATGTCTTCGAAGACAAAGGAGACACTTCGCGCCTCGAGCAGGTACTTGATGAACGCGATACTATTCAAGTTACTACTGAGATGCAGAGCATGTGGAGAGAACAACTGGTCGATGCCTATAGGAAGGATGAGTTGTACAAGTTAGCTCTTGATTCTGGAAAGACGGCTAAGGGGGAAAGGATGGAACACTATCGCATTGGTAACGGACTGATGTTCGCTACCACACGCAAAGGACTTCAAGCCCTTTACATACGGAAAGGCCATGCAGCAAATGGTCAGACCCTTCGAGAACTCGTCATAGCGGAAGTCTATGACAAAGGACACCACAGTGCGGAGAGGAACCTCAGATACGCAACTGAGTACCTTTACTGGCCAGAGATGAGGAAGGATTAGAGAGACTAGGTTAGGCAGTGCGAGCACAGTCAGAGGAATAAGGAACGAAATGCGTTGCCCGAAGGCAATGCTCAGATGATGCCGATTCCTCGGGAAATTTTACATCTTATGCTATCGATTTTGCAGGACCTTTCAACAAGAGCAAAGGACCAACAAAGACATATGATATGGTCTTGGTAGTTGTGGACCGGGCTGTTGGATTCACCTGGTTCATCCCCACTACTTCAGATGCGAATTCAGAGACTACCCTATCCTATCTTCGTCACCACGTGTTCACACCCCATGGCACGCCTACTTCGATCCTTAGCGATGCAGATCCCAAGTTCACTTCACGTTTTTGGCAACAAAGTATGAAGTCGATGGGAATCGAACACATTAAGGCTGTGCCTGGACATCATGAAACGAATGGGCAAGTGGAACGCAAGATTAGGGAGCTTAAGACCGCCTTGAGAAACATCACCAACAAGCGGCAGAATAATTGGGTGAATTCATTGCAGGATATGGCTCCATATACGAATGCTGGACATTCTGATACCATAAACATGTCACCATACAAAGCGGTGTATGGACGAGACTACCCCTTATTAGCGACCTATAGGATCGAGGGCACGGCTGTCCCAGCATCTGAGGATTATCTTAATCGACACCAGGAGCTGAGGAATGACGCATATCAAGCGCTCAAGCTAGCTACCATCCGCAGCACCAGAGTTGCAGCTAAGAGGAGGACGACCCACAAACCCATCAGCATTGGAGAATTCCTGATGGTATATGGCGACAGATTTGGGACGGAATCTCGAAGGAGTAAGAAACTCGAGCCACGATGGCAAGGGCCTTTCCACGTCCTTGAATACGATGAACAAACGCAGAACTATACTGTCAAGATGGACTCGAAGATCTACCGCAGGAAGGAGGCAGTTTTTCACTGATCGATGGTTAAGAAGTTCTTCCCCAATAATAACGGCAGATTCCCTGGACGGACTCATGCCAAACCCGCACCCATCCTGGTAGAGGAGTTGCCTGAATGGGAGGTTGAGGAGGTGCTGGACGACCGAGAACGCTATGGCAAAGCCCAGTTTCTTGTCAAATGGAAAGGATACCCCAATAGCGACAATAGTTGGGAACCTTTGGAATGTCTCGAGAATGCGATGGACTTTGTGCAGGCCTGGTGGACTGACAACATGCCTGGAGACGAGTTTCCTGTGGAAACAGGATTTATTACTGTGTCCTATACCCCGACGACGCCTAGCTGGACCCAATTTGAGGACGAAGGGCCAGTTGATAGTGACTTTTTCAAGCCCTATTTCGAAAGCGAGTATGACGACTCTGGATCAGAGGATTGTGGAGTTATTACGAGTTGGATTTAGGTTTAGTTGGATTGATGGAAACAGATGTTTTGTTTCGGGGGTGTAACCGGTACAGGTACTATGGTTACTGATGGATTTCCTTTAGGATTAGTTTTGTTTCAGGATACGAGCCTTTTGGCTGTAGCCTTGTTATGTATGCAGGAGGTATCGTTTGATACCTAGTTTGTTTTATGTTTGGTTTCGGGATATGAGGTTGTGCCTCTCCCTGATTGTGTTTCGGAAGTATCAGTTGATACTCCGGTTGTTTGAAGTTTTGTTTTAAGGGATCCTTTGATACCCTGAATGTTTTATGTAGTGTTTGATGGTATCGATTTGATACCATAAGTGTTTTAGGATACGAGCTGTGGTCGTAGGAGTAAGGCTTAGGAAAAGCCGGCCATGTATTTAAAGGCTGTATCTTTCGGATTTAGAAAGAGCAGACTTCGACAGACAGAGATTTCAATATACGTGGTTGGATAGTTACCTCTTCAGTTCGCGACGATAGTGAGAAGCAGCCAAACACTTCAAGACCTTAGCGATATAGTAAAAGGTTTTATCTAACAACCTTTGGGAGCCTCCGCTTGATCAATCCACCTAGGCCACTCTTTGGCTAGGATTTCAAGTGCACAACCCGGGACGGTTTCTTAAAGGTTCTCAGTGTACAGAGAACCGATAAGGAAACGTTACAGGAAACGCTTCAGTTAGTAACATCTCAGTCCCGTCTGAGTTTTGTCGTCATCCCAAATGCCCATACTATGGCTTGTTTGTCGGTTGTTGCCAGCCTGTTCAGGATCCCTCCTATTCCTTCAAGTTCCTCCCTGTTCTGTGCGCGTGCACAGTACTACTACAGAAGCTGACAGCTTATGGCCCCACCATTCTCTCCAATTGTCTGACCCCTCCTAGGTTACACCAACTCATGGTATTGCACTACCTTAGTGGCTATTGTGAACACCTTGGATCGATGGAATTACCGGTGTGACCATACATTTTTGGTTATCAATACTGGCCCACAAGTCTAGTGGTTTTACCAGGTTAAGATAATTCCCCACCCACCCACATGGCCCTGATTGGGCCTGAACAACTCTTTCGTTTGTTTGACGGGAGCCTCCGGATAGGTTAGGGCTTTTTTCTATACGTCCCTTTAATTTATTACCTTATATATCTGAAGGAACATGTTCTTTTCAGGTGCTAGGCGGGAGGGATTTGGCCTATGGATTCGGGGTGTTTGATTTTTCCTATGAAGAGGTGAAGCAGGCCCAGGGTTCCGAATAGTCCGACCGGTCAAGTCTTGGAGGCAAGACCAGACTTGCCCGTCCTTCTTGATGTCGATAACTGGACCCAACTAACTTGGGTGGTCCAGTCTGGTTTCAACTGGTCCCCGACCAGTCTTTATAACAGATCGCATGAGAGTTAGGATGGCACCCAGCCCAACACAGGCTAAGAATAGAAGTATAGCTATAGTAAGATTTTAAACCCGCTTGTCATGGTATAAATCAACAGGCCCTCAATACAGGTTGATAGAATATCCTGGAGAGGATAGCATGTGGAAATGCAATTACCCGATCGATAAGTCGCATCGAATACCCTTATTGTGCAGGTTGCTCATATAATATCACTCACTTAGTGCACCAAAAAATGTTTGATAGTTGAGAACCTATTTTCTCCTCCCATAGTCAAAGCGAGTCACTATCTCCACCATATAATCCATGGAAACAATAAGTTTAATTAAAAAAAGCTTTATTTGAATGTAATATATGGTGATAAAAATAGCATATCTGATTGCTTGGCGGGCCTGGTCGGACTAGTCTTGGTCAAGTCGGTTTCAATAATCTTGACTGTCCAGTCGGTCTAATTTCCATCATTACACTAGACTTGACTTTCGACCGGACTAGCTAGTCCAGTCCAGTCTTCCGCCGACCATTCGGAACCCTGAGCAGGTCATTGGTTGGTATCAAGGTTTTCTTTACACTATTGCTAGCCCTGCATGCAAGTCCTTGTACCTTAATAATGAATATATGATATAAAGAAAAAAAAACAAAAGAGCAAAAAGACCAAGGGATAGGATCACGAACAATCTCCTCTCCAGCTTCAGCAGTTGAAATCTCAACACCACAAGAAATTATGGTCACCTTCCACTACCCATTTCTCTTCTCCCATAATGGCTACTCCCTATGAGTTGATCTTAAGCCACCTTCCCTCCTCTACTGAGGCCTGTCAGCATTTCCCTCTGTTAGCTACTCATTCTCGTTCGTTGTTAACACATGCTCATGAAGTTCAGTTCACACCATTACCCTGTACAAGCTTTCAACCTCGTTTAGGGCCTTGCCCAGTCGGGAACCTTCTTGGTTGGTGCTCAGTCGGCGTTATCGTGTTTGAACTATCGGTTGAAGAAGGCCTCAGCTTGCCATGTTGAAATTCTCTCTATATTTCCTATCTCTATTCAACACACTACCCTGTATTCTTTTACATATTTTGTGTTTCGGCTCCGCCTGTCCACCACTTACATTACTACAGCTAAGATATATATTATAGTATTTTATTGTTTATTTTAGGATACTATCTGGGGATTTAACATGTCCTTTCCAATCAGGTGTTTAGGATTTTACGGTTGTTTATGCATCTCCTATGCACTATTCTTGGTCATGATATGTCTAATAATCACTCCATACCCTTTTGTTTTCACCCACATTATTTGAGATTTACTTGGCTGGATTTCAGGGTCAAACATGTTCGCACTTATATTTCTTACATTGTTTTTCCTATATTGTTCTTGCCTATATGGAGGTACACTTTTGTATAAATAAGGTGCTACCACCAACTGGGCTTAGAAGACTTATGAACCGGAACTCCTACCCATCCCTTCTTCACCTCCTCACTAAGCGTGGCTCGCAACCCCCCTCGTACTTGGGAAGTATTATCCACATAGAATAGATTGTCCCGCATTCACCTATTGAACATGCCAGACTTGTACCACTGATGGGGAAAGCTTCGGTGAGTAACATCTCAGGATGGCCTGGGTCTTGTGGTTATCCTAAAAGCCCTTGCTATGGCCGGTTCATCGGTTGTCGCTAGCCTGCTTGTGAGCCTTCTCTCTCCCACCTGCGGGTTCTGTCTGGTTGCACCGTACTCCCACAGGAGCTTTCACCTTACTACCCCATCATTCTCTCCAATGGTCTGACCACATCTTGGTTTCACCCAGTCATAATATTGCAATTTCTGCTTTTCTGTTGTCAACCTCTTGGATCAATATAGGGCCCGGCGCTGCCGTATGTCTATGGTTGACAATATGGGCCCACAGCTTTGGTGGTTTTCCCTCATTAAGATGAGCACCCACCTATCCGCACAGGCCTGAATGGGCCTTCACAAATCATTCTTTTGTTTTAGGGGAGCCTGCGAAAGAGTTTGGGCCTGTCTGCTGTATGGCTCTATGATTTGTGTCCTTACCTGTCTGGGCAATTTGATTTTTTCTTATATGCTACGGGGGATCTATCCTATGGATTCGGAGTGTTTGATGTTTTCCATTAAGAGGTGGAGCAGGCAGTTGTTTGTGATTAAGGTTTTCATTACGCAATATCTCATCATGCATGTGTAACAGGTGAATTCCTGTCTAACAAAAATACAATAGCACCAATGAGAGACCTACGAGCGCTGGTACGAAGGGAGACTTCAAGGGACCAGCAGCTAAAGAGATAATAGTTGAATGACAAATAGTGACTCATGGATCACAGTTCAATGAAGTGTATTCTTGGACAGATGGTCTGTAGAAGTCTGCTGTCTCCTGCTAGCTAGGAGACTGGTTTAAATACGAAACCCAAGAGCGATAGCCTTTCCTGTAATCACAATCATTACGAGTAGCTACAGACATACCGGAATCCTGTAATTCTGGAAAATCAAAGATAGAAATCTAGCGGACCCTTCACCAGTGTTACATGACCATTCCATACCCGGAATTCTAAATATAAACTTCCCGCAAAGCAAACTAAATATAGCAATCTGATAGCATAGCCTATCTGACTCAGAGACAGTGGTGGGGCAGTAATCAAATCAAATAAACCAAATATAAATCAACTCTACATAGGAGATCCTGCTCTCCCCGCTTCTGTGTACGGTTACCACAACATCTACACATGTTACAGCATGTGAGTTTTTGTACATTAACAAGTAATATAGGATATAACAGATAAAAAACAAATAGCAACGGATAGGATCTCCAACGATCTCCGCTACACATCCTGCGATTGAAACCTCACCACTATGATATATCACAATGGGTTGGTTCCCTGTCCCCTTCTCTACTTGCCTTGTTCCCTAGAAGGGTGAACCAGCTCCCACCTGCCCCTCCCCTGTCGCCCCTCCTGCCTATGGGCAACCTTTGTCTAGGGCATTATGGTTACTCTTTCATCCTCTTCCCTACTCTTGGTTTGTGGTCCCTCACTTAGCACTTGCAATGGTCGGGTACTGTGGCAACACGTCTAAAGTTCATAACAGGGCAGACGGGGCACCGCAAAATGTAGACCTCGGGCCTTTTTCCCAGGTCCGCCCTGCTCACCTGCCTTGGGCGGTCTGTCTTTTTCGGCATTCACTGCCCCTGTCCCAGCTTAGGCCCCTGTCCCACCAATATCCCGAACAGGTCCCTGTCAAATATAGGCCGTAACAAACGGGGGCCGTTGAGGGAATAAGTGCGGGTAGGCCCTGGCCTGGAGTGGGGTGGGCATTACCCGAAAAATACCGTCCTGGCCTCATGTAAGGGTGAGGCCTGATGAATGACAACCCACCCTACCCTGCCCCGGAAAGAACACAAAACACATCAGTGCACTGCTGCTAATCTCAAGCTATCAGTGCATTAGTAGTTGCCACAGTGGATCTGCTCCCTAGTATTGCACCTCCTTTTCTGAAAGGTTTCGCTATGGTCTGCTTGCGAAAATCATAATCCTGTTTCACTCGTTCACATCCGTACTTCCTGTTTTTACTATCACTTGGGCCCTTTCATCTCTCCGTTAGTTCACCTAGCACCCTACTGCTTCAATACAGTGGCTACTCCTCTACCAGCCTAGCCTCCTGGCCTCTGTCTCTTGCTGATCCCCTGGCATGATGATCGTAACTCCATTGGAGGTTGTCTCTGCCTATCTATCGGGGGTTCATGCCTTCTACCTTTATCTCCTTAGCCACATGCAACACCTTCCCGCCATTTTTCTGGTGGACTCGGGAATCGAATTGGTCCTACCACACACACACATAAGTGGTGGCTTGGTTACAAATCTCTCGCTCAGGTTGCGCTCGCGTTGGCTATCCTGGCCTATATGAACCAGGCACATCTAGCTCCCGTGTATGGTCCTGTCCTCTGTCTTTGTCCAGCTGGCTCCTGAGCCCCTCCCCCTTCTCGGAGCAATGAGGATTATGGCTGGGCTATGGGCCGGTTGAATACATGTTTGGGCTTAAGTGTATTTCGTTTATAGATCGGCTTGAGGTTTTCCTTATTTTGCAAGTTTACTTTTTTCACTGTCAGAGGTTGCTTTCTTTTGGGTTACACGTTTGTGGAGGTTCTTTGGATCATATTCCGGCCTTTAGTTTCTTTTGTAGTTTCTATCCATAGTACCGAGTGTGGTCTTCACCAATACTCAAAGTGGTTGATGGGCTGAGCAGGGTTTGAGGCTTTTAGTGAGGGAAGTGTGGGATAGACTGTGGGTGGAGGCTTTTGGCTGGATACTGGGAGGTGAGGTGCCTTTGTACCCAGTTAATTTCTTAGCTTAATAAAGATGTTTAAACTGAAAGAAAAATAAAAGAAATGAAAGAAAATGACCCGGAACAGGATTCAGGAACCATCTCCGCTACCTCTCCAGCGATTGAAATATCAACACCTTGAGAAATCATCATTGGTTGGTTTCCTTCTTCTTTTTTCTGATAGCCATGTTCCCTAGAAGGCTGAAGCTTACCCCATCTGCCTCTCCCCTCTGGCCCCTTCTGATAGCACTAACCTTGGGCAGCCTTTCCCTAGGGGGTTCTTGTTAATCCTCTATCTGATAGAGTAACCCTATTGTTGTATGTTAGGTTAGAAAACACTTGTAGGTGTGAGCGGGGCTATTGACCAGACCGCACGATTGCGACTGGTGTTGTGTGGTAGGAGCCCACTGTGTGGGCCACCACAAACTGGATCTAGTCTGAGCTGCGTTCCTTGCTCTGGGTGATTACTTCTCATGATCACCAGACGCACCTTTGTGAACACACTTGTTCTGATGCTCTAATAAGAACCTGTTTTTGTCCCTGACCGACTGAAGATTGATGATTACAAGGTACATCCTTTTGAAAAAGGTATCCATACCTACACAAGTACAGAGACAAACTTCTATACCCAATGTATTATAGTCCTTAATGTCACCATCAGCAAAAAAAGCGTTTGCTCGGGGCGGATAGGCATTGCGTCCGGACGCAGGAAATCCGTCTGGAGTATCCTGTCCGCCCAGCCCGCCCTCAGATGGCCCTAGCACAAGGGTTGCATCCTAGTCCGTTGGGCGCAATACAACCCGCATTGTGTCCGCCCTGTGCACCTGGATGGTCCATTTCACACCCTAATCTCCTGAAGAAACCCAACCTAAGTGACCCATAGGGCTCTGCCTTGGGGTACTCTCCCTGCCCCTGATGGTCTCTACTTACAATGGACTACTTTATCACCAGGTAAAGGCTCTTCGGATGAAAAAGGACCTAAAGATAGGATGACTAACCATCTATTGTCCCGGTAACGACCCAAAACATACCCCTTATTTAATCACTGCTAACAAATGCAGCAAAAGATTTCTAAGTTCTTCCCACCTCATATCAGGCTTCATGATCGAATCAGTGGAACTATTGAATATTATGAACCTTCAGAGAGGGGCATGCTCTTCCATCCAGGCTGACACTATTTATTACTCCTAAGCGAGCGGATTCCACTGTGGCCCTTCCTGACTCGAGCGGATTGCAATGAGGCCCTGCCAGACTCTAGCGGATTGCAATGTGGTCCTGCCAAACCCTCACCGACATCGGCAAGTGCCTGGTGAGGTATTTGCCTTTTTGTTCCTGCTGATCTCTATAGTGATGCGGACGCTTCGAGACCTATACCATTCGATTCCCCTCGGCGAGTGGACCCCAATAAGACCATTCCCGACTCTGGCGGACATCTGCCCCCTGAGATATCTGACTCTTTCATCCTGCTGAACTCTATAGCCATGCGGACGCTTCGAAACCTATACCATTCAATTCCCCTCGACCAGCGGATTCCAACGCACCCTGTCCCGACGCTGTCCGACCGCTGGTTGAAATGTTATCCCAACATTTGCACGTGAGTTCCCAGGACGGGTACTTTCAAATTGGCGGCTACTGGGTGCTATAGGCATGCGGACACATAGAGACCTATACCATTCGATTCCCCATGGCGAGCGGACTCCAATGAGACCCTTCCCGACTCTTGCGGACATCTGTCCCGTGAGATATCTGCCTTTTTCATCCTGCTGACCTCTATAGCCATGCGGACGCTGCGAAACCTATACCTTCGATTCCCCTCGACCTGTGGATTCCAACGCACCCTGTCCCGAAGCTGTCCGACCCCTGGTTGAAATGTTATCCAAATCTTTGTACTTTAGTTCCCCGGGCAAGTACTTTCAAATGGTCCGCTACTGGGTGCTACAGGCATGCGGACACTGTCCGACCACTGCTTTAAGGGTTATCGATACTTTTGTACTTTAGTTCTCAGGGCAAGTACTTTCAAATTCTTAGCTACCGAGTGCTACTATTTTCTAGACTAGCTTTAATAAATATATTCCTATTTTAGTATCTAAATGACTCAAATAAGTAAACATGAGTAATACTGGATGGATCTTTCCGGACAATTTCGATATTCTCCACAGTTTTCACTAACTCATTCAAAGTCCTCGAAGGTAGAGTTGTTGACTTAGACGGTATCTGATGATAGCCAGTAACACCTGAGTACTTCCACTATGGTACTATCCTATCGGGTTGCGTCCGGAGAACCTTTTTGCCTCTGGAGAACCTTTCTGCGTCGGGTACCTTCTGAGTCCTTGGTTGCGTCTGGTGCGTCCGTGCGGCATGGACCCCTGTCCACAAGCACCCAATAAAAGACCGCACACCCAGAACTCGAGTTTACGTTCTATGCGCCTGGACCGCTGGACGCACAGGGAGCACGGGGTGCGTCTGGGTGTAACCTTTTTTTATTGCTGATGATACCCATGAGGCGGGAGTGGAGGGTGCTCAGGAATTGGTTGGCATTGGTAGCCTCATCGGAGTCATAGCCTGCTTGGCTGTAAAGGGCGCTCAAGGCCAGTGAGGCCATGGGCGGTGTGGCTAGGATGGTATCATTCATAGGGAAAGGCGGGAGGTTCTCTGCGACGTATGGGATATTTGGGAGCGAGGCCTGGCCTTCCTCCAGGGCTGTATTCGATGTTGAAGTCCTATCCTGTTCTTTTCTCCTTGTCTTCTTGCTCTGCGTTCAGACCTTAGGGTCCTTCGGCCAGTATCCTGCACCTTCTTTTTCATTCTTATGTATTTCACACCCATCGTCAGTACTAGACAATTTTTTAAGTAATCGGATTGGGAAAAATAGAGTTACGTGGCAGGTGTAGTATAACTTATGCTTGGCAGCTGCAGTCTAGGCTTATACCATAGCTTACAGGTGATCAGAGAGGACAATAGAATTGTAACAATCCTATTGTTAGGTAGGTATGCAACAGGCAACGATAGTGGTTTCCTATAGTGAGCAAGTTTTCTTCTTTGTAATAAGGCGTAGGGGAATACTATCTCTTCAGATAGTACGGAACTGGCTTGCTTGTCTTGAGTCGTTTTGCTAGAGGTACTATCTCTTCAGATAGTAAGGTGGGTGGATTGTCGTGCTTGATAGAACTATCACAATAGTCCTATGTTCGGGCAACCTGTCGAGACTATCACAATAGTCTCCAGGTTCTTAGAGCGTAGGTTCTCGTATAGGAGGAGTGTATGTAAAGAGAGTAAAGCGTAATCGTATTGCAATATCTTGAGTATAGAAAAGTACTTAGATGGTTGCGTGAAGATCCTACCCCTTGGTCGTTTTTTTTTTTCTTTTTTTTTGTAATCAAATCTTATTATGTTTAAAGGTACAAAAGACTCATGCAGCGCTAGCTATGGAGATAAAAAACCTATAAGCAAACGTCATCCCGCCCGCTTCACCTCGTCATAGGAAAAATCAAACCCCCCGAGACCATAGAAGAAACTCCCCCCGCCTAGCACCTAAGACTCGCACCTCAGACACGTAGGGAAACAACTCATAGAAACGTACAGG
>Ga0307509_10005873_pt1 | contig 16824 bp, 9 predicted proteins | sample 10_EM_MG_FD_202245 | JGI IMG/M metagenome (GOLD analysis project Ga0307509, IMG submission 202245) | Populus trichocarpa ectomycorrhiza microbial communities from riparian zone in the Pacific Northwest, United States - 10_EM | ecosystem: Host-associated > Plants > Roots > Unclassified | place... | reverse complement strand
GCATTTAGGCCCCATTTTCTTTAAGTGTATTCATTTTGCCCCCACTTCTTTTTAGTTTAGTTTATTTTCTTTAATTTAATCCAGCCTTGATTTTCTCGGGATTTACACAATGGTCCTCTTTTGTTGCTTCCCAAGTGCCTTGGGCGCCTTGCGTTGTGGCTTGGTTCTTATGTTGCCTACCCAGGAAATTGTTCAAATGCTTGTCTCAAAGATTAAGCCATGCATGTGTAAGTATGAACTAATTCAAATTGTGAAATTGTGAATGGCTCATTAAATTACTTATAGTTTGTTTGATGGTACTTGCTACTCGGATAACCATAGTAATTCTATAACTAATACGTGTAACAAACCTCGACGTTTAGAAGGGATGCATTTATTAGATAAAAGGTTGACGCGAGATCTGCCCTGTGCTTTAATGATTCATGATAACTCGATGGATCACATGACCTTCATGTCAGCGATGCATCATTCAAATTTCTACCCTGTCAACTTTCGATGGTAGTATAGAGGCCTATCATGGTGATGACAAGTGGTGAAGAATTAGGGTTCGATTTTAGAGAGGAAGCCTGAGAAACAACTACCACGTCTAAGGAAGGCAGTAGGCGCACAAATTACCCAATCTTGACATGGGGAGGTAATAACAATAAGTAACAATACCGGGCTCATTGAGTCTGGTAATTGGAATGAGTACATTCTAAATCCCTTAACGAGGATCTATTGGATGGTAAATCTAGTGCCAGCAACCATGGTAATTCCAATCCCAATAATGTATGTTTAAGTTATTGCAATTAAAAAACTTGTTGTTGAACTTTGGGTTGGGTCGACCGGTCCACCTATGGTGTGCACTGGTTGCATTGTCCTTTCTACCAAAAATACACAACTAGCCTTAACTGGTCGAGTTGTGCCTCTGATGCTATTACTTTGAAGAAATTAGAATGCTCAAAGCAAGTTTATGCTTTGAATACATCTACGACCAACTTCTTAGGGGGACTATGGCCTTCTAGGCTAAAGAAGTTTGAAGCAATAACAGGTCTGTGATGTCGTTAGATGTTTTGGGCTGCATGCTCGCTACACTAATGAATTCAATGAGTCTATCGCTTTGGCCGACAGGCCTGAGTAATCTTTAAAATTGCATTGCAATGGGGATAGATTATTACAACTATTGGTCTTAAATGAGTAATTCCTAGCAAATACGAGTCATCAGCTCGCGTTTACTACATCCATTGCTTGTCTCAAAGATTAAGCCATGCACGTGTAAGTATAAACTAATTCAGACTGTGAACTTTGAATGGCTCATTAAATCAGTTATAGTTTGTTTTATAGTATTTGCTACTTGAATAACCATAGTAATTCTAGAGCTAATACGTGCAACAAACCTCAATTTCTAAAAGGGATGCATTTATTAGATAAAAGTTCGGCACAGGCTCTACTCGTTGGTTTGATGATTCATGATAACTCGACGGATCGTACGACTATCATGCCGGTGATGCATCATTCAAATTTCTGCCCTATCAACTTTTTGATGGTAGAATAAAGGCCCACAGTAAAGGAAGGTAGTAGGCACGCAAATTATCCAATCGTGACACGATGAGGTAGTGACAATAAATAATAATACCGGGCTCATTGAGTCTGGTAATTAGAATGAGTGCAATTTAAATCTTTAACGAGGATCCATTGAAGGGCAAGTCTGGTGCTAGTAGCCACGTTAATTCCATCTCTAATAGCATATTTAACTTGTTGTAGTTAAAAAGCTCGTAGTTGGAGTTTGGGTTGGGTCTACTGGTACACATATGGTGTAGTCGTCTCATCCCTTCAATCGATGATGCGCTCCTGGCCTTAACTGGTTGGGTCATGCCTTCGGTGTTGTTACTTTAAAGAAATTAGAGTGCTCAAAGAAAGCTTACACTTTGTATATATTAGCATTGTACAAGATTATAGGATTTCGATCCTGTTGTGTTAGCCTTCAAGATCAGAGTAATAATTAAACGAGACAATGGGGGGCATTTGTATTTCATAGTCAAAGGTGAAATTGTTGGATTTATGAAAGATGATCAACTATGAAAGCATTTTCCAAAGATGTTTTCCTTAATCAAGAACGAAAGTTGGGGGCTCAAAGACGATCGGATACTGTCCTAGTCTCAACCACAATTGATGCCGACCAGGGATAGGCAGATGTTGCTTTTAGGACTCCATTTGAAGCTTATGAGAAATCAAAGTTTTTGGGTTATGAGCGAGAATGGTCTCAAGGATGAAACTTAAAGGAATTCACAGAAGGGCACCACTAGCAGTGGAGTCTACTGTAACGACCCGACTTTTTCATAACCAAAATCGATGGATTTTTTCTTTTGTAAGTCATTGGATTCTCGATGCTTTTCATTCTGTAAAGTTATCAATACATTTCATTCATTAACAAGGCACAACCCATATAGGGTAAACTTAATCAACATCCTATAAAAAGTGACAATACGCATTCTCGCAACGGTGTTTAAGGTTTATCGGAACAGAATTCATCTCTTAGTGTAGTGCAATACTCTTGGGATTTCACAATACATCATTCTAATAAAAAAGAATATCATATGCATCCATTCACCATATCATGTTTACAAGATCGTACTTTCACATCCGTATTCCATTACAATTTTCAATACAAGTCTTCAAAAAAGTGTCGAATGACGTTGTTCTCTCTCTCTCTCTCTCTCTCATACACACACGTTCAAAGAGGCATTCTCTATTGGTTTGGTTTAGATTTCCATTTGGAAGGAGGAAGAGAAGAGAAGCTGAACATGCAGCTACTGCAGGTAGATTTTGGGAAGAGGAAGGGTCATCTTCTCTCTCTTTTTGCATTTATACTCCCCATTAAATGAGGTGGGGTGTTTGGGGTTGGTTTACATGTGTTCTTATCCCTATTTTGGTCTCTTCAAAACTGGTTTTGCCCCTCCCTTCTAGCTCCTTAAGACAATCTAATTTGTTTCCCTAAACTTTTAATCAGACTAAGTTACTACCGATTCAGAAATTGGCAGCGAAAACTGAGTTGCCGCCAATTCAGAAATTGATAGTGAAAACTACATTGCTGCCGATTTAGAAATAAGTAGCGAAAATTGAGTGAGAAATCGATAGCAAAACTACGTAGCTGCTAATCCAGAAATCAACAGCGACTGTGCGATCGTTTTTTATTTTCAATTTATTTTTGGTGTTTACTTTGTCCCTCCCTTAACATGAATTTCTTCCTCGAAATTTAAGAGGTTTTATAATCCATACCTGGTAGTTCAAATAAATTGGGGTACTTTTTCCTCATTTTAGACTCCCTCTCCTAAGTTTCCTCTTCTATTTTAGCATTTCACCATAAGATTCTGATGATGGGGATCATTTTGTTTCGTAGCTCCTTCACTTCATAATCTAATATCCTTGTAGGCCTCAATTCGAGCGTTATGTCTTCCTTGTCTTCTACTGAAACTTGAGGTAGGATCTGGGCGGGATTCACATCATCTTTTCTTAACAAGGAGACATAGAACACATCATGGACCTTGGATAACTATGGGGGCAAGTCCACTTTGTAGGCTACTAGCCCCACTTGCTACAAGATTTTGAAGGGTCTGATGAAGCGGGAGTTAACTTCCCTTTCAATCTGAACCGTAACATGTTCTTCCACGGGGCTACCTTCAAGAACACCCGGTCCCCCACACTGAACTCAAGAGGTCTCCTCCTCACATCAACATACTTCCTCCATCTATCCTATGCGGATTTGATGTGATCCCTAATGGTTCTCATTTTCTTCATGGTGACTTGAACCAACTCCGAGCCATATAACTTTCGGTCCCCAACTTCTTCCCAACATAAAGGAGTCCTGCACCTCCTACCATACAAGGCTTCGTATAAGGCCATCCCTATTGTGGCTTGGTGACTATTGTTATACGTGAGCTCCACCAATGTTATTTGTTCCTCCTACTTTCCTCCAAATTCTAGCATGCATGCCCGTAATAGGTCTTCCAAGACTTGGATGACTCTTTCCGATTGACCATCAATTTGAGGGTGAAATGCAGTGCTCATGTCCAATCTTGTCCCCAAGGCACGTTGTATGCTCGGCCAAAGTCGAGAGGTGAACTTAGGATCTCGATTTGATATAATGGACAATGGAATCCCATGGAGTTGTACCACCTTGTTTATAGAGATCTTGGCAAGCTTGTCTTGTAAACATCAAAAATAAAGATGGGGTCCAAACAGCCCCACCACTGGTGCCGATTTCTGAATCGGCAGTGACGCCGTTTTCATTGTCGATTTCTCAATCAGCAGCGACTAAGCCTAATTGAAAGTTAAGAAAACAATCAGGCTATCTTAAGGAGCCAAGAAGGAGGGGTAAAACCGGTTTTAGGCAAACCAAAACACAAACAAGAACACCTCTAACCCAACCCCAAACACCCCACGTCAGTTTATGTGAAGTATAAATGCAACGAGAGAGAGAAGGTGACCCTTCCTCTTCCCAAAGTCTGCCTGCAGTAACTGCATGTCTCTCTTTTCCTCCTCCTTCCCAATGAAAATTCAAACCAAAACCAGCAAAGAATACCTCTTGAACATGTGAGAGAGAGTTGAGATCGTGAATGAAGGCTGAGCAGCTACTTAGGGGGAAAGGAAAGGGGGTTGGAATGGTTAGGAGGAAACTGACATAAAAAAAGAGAACCGAGAGAGGAAAAAGAAGGGGAAAACAGGAGAAAGAGAGAGGGAAAATAATACTAAACTGTCCAAACCTACTTGGATTTGAAAGGTATGGGTCATGTAGTCTCCTTTTTCCCCCTTGTTCTTCAAACCCAGAATTGAAAATGATGAAGGATCCCTAAGAAAAAAATCACCTAAACCCCCTAGGCTAATTGTAAAGGAAACTGAAAACAACTAAGAGGACAAGCAATAAAGACAAAATGAGGCTAATTTCTAGAGCATCTAACTAATAAGAGGACAAGCAATAAAGACAAAATGAGGCTAATTTCTAGAGCATCTAACTAAGGATAATGAATAAAATGGAAAGAATAAAACTTGGTAGAGGGCCGACCACAATAATGGGGCTGGCCAAAATGCATTGTGTAAGAAGATGCATGCGTGTGTTCATGTTAAAATCATGTGACTCTACTGGGATTTGATGACAGATGTGTGCTAGAATTGAAAATGCATATGTGTGTTCATGTTAAAATCATGTGACTCTGTTGGAATTTGATGACAGATGTGTGCTGAAATTGAAAATGCATGTGTGTGTTCATGTTAAAACCATGTAACTCTACTGGGATTTGATGATATATTATCTGCTGGAACTGAGAATGCATGAATGTATTCATGTTAAAACCATGTAACTCTGCTGGGATTTGATTATATATTATGTGATGGAACTGAGAATGCATGTGTGTGTTTTGCAGCGAATTTGTGATTTGCTATCAAAATTGAGTTGTCTGCAATGAATTAGCATTCACTGTTGAAAGTGTGTTCTGTTAAATTTGTGATTCGCTGCTGAATTGTGTGTTCTGCAGTGAATTTGGGATTCGTTGTCGAAGTTGTATTGTCTGCAGCGAATTTCTTGAAATTGAGTTGTTTGCAGCGAATTAACATTCGCTGCCGAATTGTGTGTTCTGTAGTGAATTTGGGATTCGCTGCCGAAGTTGAATTGTCTGTAGCGAATTTGTAATTCACTACTGAAATTGATTTGTTTGCAACGAATGTTAATTCACTGCTGAGTTGTGTGTTCTACAGCGAATTTGGAATTCACTGCCGAAGTTGAATTGTCTGTAGTGAATTTGTAATTCGTTACCGAAATTAAGTTATTTGCAGCGAATTAACATTCGCTGCCAAATGTGTGTCCTGCAGCGAAATATTGATTCGCTATCGAAGTTGTATTGTCTGCAATGAATTTATTACTCGCTGCTGGAATTGAGTTGTTTGTAGTGAATTAGCATTCGTGGTCGAAAATGTGTTGGCTGCAGCGAAGTAGTATTCGTTGTCGAAATTGTGGCACCAGCAGCGAAATAGTTTTTGCTGCCAAATTGGGCAGCCTACAGCGAACCAGTTTTCGTTGCTGAACTGTCCAGCCTGCAACGAGTCAGTTTTCACTATCGATTTCTACAATAGGCCTCCCAGACAGAAATGACTCAAATGCTTGTAAGAATTTCATTGTATGATGGCGTAAAATATGGAACACTTGAATGTGAACATATGAACTCTTGAAATAAGTATGGTGATGAATGTGATTCAAAGATACAAATGTACTGATTTGTGACCATTGATGTCTTAGGTGGTGCGCTCGGGATCGGACCATCGCCAGGACAAGGACAACCCGCAGGTGGAGCAGGTAGGTGACTTTTACCTTCCTTTTTCATAAAATTGAATTATGAAATACTTTATCATAAATATTATTGTATTGTGTTAGTATAGATATCAGATTGCCAAATGCTTAAATGCTGACAAATGATTGATGAGATTCGGCTAATGGCATCTAAATAGATGACCGGGACAAAAGGTTGATTAGCTTTGGCACGATTAATTAGCTTCGGCTAATGGCATCCGAAGAGATGACTAGGAGAAATGATTGATTAGCTTCGGTTAATGGCATCTGAACGGATGACTGGGAAAAATGGTTGATTAGCTTCGGTTAATGGTATCTAAATGGATGACCAGGACAAACGATGACTGGGACAAATGGTTGATTAGCTTCGGCTAATGGTATCTAAATGGATGACCAGGACAAATGATTGATTAGCTTCAGCTAATGGCATCCGAACGGATGATCGGGACAATGATTAGCTTCGGCTAATGGCATCCGAATAGATGACCAGGACAAATGGTTGATTAGCTTCGGCTAATGGTATCCGAATGGATGACCTGAATAAACGGTTGATTAGTTATGGTTGATGGCATTCGAAGTGGATGGTCTGGGCGAGTGAACGGTTAACCTCGGTAAATGATGCCTTAAGAGGATAGCCAGATTTAAGATTATGGTTGATTCCAAGAATTGGTGCATTTATCTGTACTACAAATCGTTCATACCAAGTACATAAAGGAACTACAAATATCATGCTTCAAACATGTGACAATGTTAATGCTTCATTAAACTATCAAACTGCTTATTATCATTATTATTATTAAGTAATCGCATTCTTATAAAAGTTTTGTATTGTAGTAGGGACATCACACCAACTAGGTGCCTAGGAAACCCAATACACGGGAACCTACTTTTGCAAGAAATCATGTAGTTGCATTCTAAATCACGATGTATTTTGTATAAATTAATGTACTGAACGTATAACTATTATTAGATCCTTTTTGTTTAAATTCGTGATGATTGTTAGTAGGATAGAAATGGAAACTCATGTCTATGTATGTATATTTTTAATGTGAACTTCTAATCATGCAAACATAATAATATGTTTTTATGTAAGATTCACTTTTAAGTGAAATATTGATTGTTGTTGGTGTATGGATTGTATCTTGATGATGTGAGAGAACAGGTTCGCTAATTACCGACACGATGTGTGTCAAGTACATATATATATATAATTATCATTGTTTTAGGCTTGAAAAGCCGGGTTATTACATGTCTATCGAGTCGGTCATCTTTATGGGCAAGAATAGTGCGGATTTCATCAACCGATCTACGATGACCCATATCACATCATTTCCTTTCCTCTCTTTGGGAAATCCCGACACAAAATCCATGGTGATCATCTCCCACTTCCATTCTGGAATTTGTAAAGATTGTAAGAGTCCCGCGGGCCTTTGGTGTTCAACCTTGACTTGTTGACATATCCCACACTTAGACACATACTCAATTATTTCCTTTTTCATATTATGCCATCAATAGAGGTGTTTCAGGTCTCGATACATCTTAGTGCTGCTAGGATGTATGGAGAACTTGGACTCATATGCTTCTCATAGGACCATCCATTTGATTGTTTCGTCATTAGGCACATACAATTGTTGTCTCATCATCAATTATCCATCATTTGCTACCTGGAATTGTGTTTCTCCCTCGTCCTCCATGTTCTTCCTAATCTTGGACCCCTCATTGTCACAGAATTGGGTTTGTAGTATTTGTTCCTGATACGTTGGTCGCACCAATAGTTGAGCCACTAGCCCACCTCCTGCATTAATGCCCAATTCTGCACTCATCCCTTTCAATTCCACCAATTGATGATCCTTTCCCACTATTGGCTTACTCAGGGTGACTCTATTTTTGCGACTGAGGGCATCTTCCACCATGTTTGCTTTCCCCGGGTGGTATTCTATGGTGCAATCATAATCTTTAATGAGCTTTATCCCCCTTCTTTGTCGCATATCCAACTCCTTTTGCGACATCAGATACTTCAGGCTCTTATAATCAGTAAAAATTTGGGTTCGAGACCCATACAAGTAGTGTCTCCATATCCTCAAGGCAAATACTACTGCAGCCAACTCTAGGTCGATGCATAGGCGATCACCTTCCCATGTTGCATCAAAACACACCCCAATTGCTTCCCTGAGGCATCATTATAGACTACAAACCCTCAGTCCTTAAGGGAAGCGTTAACACTGGAGCGGTGGTGAGCCTCTTCTTCAATTCTTGGAAGCTTTCCTCACATTCTTCTGACCACAACCATTTCTTATTCTTCCTAGTTAGCTGGGTCAAAAGGGTAGCAATCAGGGAAAACCCTTCGATAAATCTCTGGTAGTATCCTGTGAGTTTTAGGAAACTACGTATTTTAGTGACCAAAGTTGGTCTTTCCCATTTCAAGACTGCTTCGACTTTCTGGGGGTCTACAAAAACACCTTTGGCTAATATGACGTGTATTAGAAATGTCACTCTCTCAAGTCAAAATTCACATTTACTCAATTTTGCATACAACTAGTGATCCCTCAAGGTTTGTAAGGTCTGCCTCAAGTGTTCTTCATGTTCCTCAAAGGAATTCGAGTACAAACTTATCAAGTTATGGTTAGAAAACCTGATTCATTAAGTCCATGAAGAGGGCTAGGGTGTTCGTCAACCCGAACTACAGCACCAAAAACTCATAGTGTCCCTAACGGGTTCTAAATGCGGTCTTGCTACATTCGCTTCTTTAATCTTCATCTGATAGTACCCTAATCTCATATCTATCTTTGAAAATGCCCTTGCTCCTTTTAATTGATCAAATAAATCATATATCCGAGGTAATTGACACGATCAAAGAGTTGATGTCTTATCCCAAGTGTAAGAGTGTCAAAGTAATAAATAACCCGGCAAGACCGGGGTCGAACCACAGAGAGGTGAACTATATAAATTATAAATAACAACAACAACAACAACGATGATGATGGTGGTGGTGGTGGTGGTGCTGATGAATTAAAGAGGACTTTGAGATGTAAGATAAATGTGAAGATTAAACAATGATAAAAACAAATGTCAAGATTAGAGGATTCACTAATAGTATTAGAGATAAGTAAAGTATAAACTCTTTATAAATTATCAACATGATCATATTAATCATCTTATTTATGTAACACTATACTTATAAATTTTATCAGGTATTCATGATGCTAACTTATGTTGACAACAAATCAAATTCCTTTCATAACAACGATGTCAACCGAAGACTATGAAGGATCAAGTATTTGATGTACCAAGTGTTATACAACACAAATCTAGATTAACCATTTAACAAGCAAGGTATTAAGAATTAATAAGATAAAAATGATAAGATATATTAATAGCAAACTTTCTTGGATATAAACATTAAAGTCCATGTTGAGTTTATATTATACATATTCTAACACCATTAGTGAAACCTTTTCACCTTGACATAATTAACTTAGGTAGACATTATGAAGAAGAAAAACATAAATGAACAATATAAGAACATAAACATGATATAAGTTAACTAAGTATAGTAAAGGAAATGAAAAGTATAAACAAGAGATTAATGAAAGCAAAACTTAAGCATTACAAAAATATAAAGAGAGAGAGCAAGAACATGATCTTGATCTGAAAAAATAAGATTCCTAAATGAATGGCAAATGCCTCCTTTTATAGGCTAAAATTCAGAACTATTCATTTGGTAATTGATTATTGATGTAGTGGTCAACTATTGATTTAGTGGACTTGGTGGACAGCAGCACTCAAGCATTTTGGCTGGATGAAATGACATTGATGCAATCAGAATTTGGTAAAGTGTTCCCATAAAATTTGTTGGCAATCATCTTATCTTTCCACCCATAAAATTTCAGAGCATTTGGATCATTAGAGCTCGAGATATGGCCAAAATACGGAGTAGTGCTGCTGGTGGATAGCCCTTAAGCTCTTGTCTGGATGAAATGTCATTGTTACCATTAGAATTTGGGCAGGTCTTCTTCATGAAAGTTGTTGGAAATTGTCTTTTCCTTCCACCCACCAAATTTCACATCATTTTGTCTTCTAAAAATCCAGATATGGGTACAATTATGAGCAGTGTTTGGGCTGGATTGCAGGACAGATTCTGACTTCTCTTTTGTGGCCAAACTTTGGATTTGAAAATGGTAGATTTGGGTCTTCCACTATTCATGAACATTGTAGGCCTATTTCTTAGCTTTCTATCCATATAAATCAAATTGAAATCCAAGATCTACATCTCCAGATATGACCCAATACTTAACAGTGTTCCAATTTGAATTGAATCGGTATCTCCTTTCTAAGCTTAGCCTTTTCTTTGTCCTTTCACTTTCAATAGTTAATCACATCAATCAATCCTTTGAATTGTGAGATATGCCTGCATTAAAGCTATCTTATATTATCAGACTTGTTATTATAAAACATGCTCTAGTTAAGGAGTTATTGATACTTCAAGTGCAAAATGATGATATAAAACCTTGATAAAAATGCACTTTTAAGTACTAATAAGTAATGGATACTTGTTTTTCATCGTTATTTTGTTCAACTATCGATAGTCAATACAAAGTCTATGGGTTCCATCTTTCTTTCTTACAAATAGAATCAACGCTCCCCAAAGAGAATTACTGGGTCTTATAAACCCTTTGTCTAACAATTCCTCTAGTTGAGTCTTTAACTCGTTCAATTCTACCGGAGCCATCCGATACGGTTGTTGGGATATGGTAGTCCTGGTAGTTCTTCGGGAAACACATCTGGGAATTCCTTCACTATAGGAATATCCTTCAGTTGTGGACCTTCATCATCAAAGTTTAAGATGTATGCGAGGTATCTCATACATCCCTTTCTCAAAATTCTTTGGGCTATTACAACCGATATTAAGGCGATCGGTTTGAGAATTTTCTCTCCTTTGAAAATCATCCTCTCACCCTCAAGTGTTTGGAATGTAACAGTTTTAGCATAACAATCTATTAGGGCCTTGTATTTACTCAACCAATTCATGCCTAGGATGATGTCAAAATCATGCAACTCCAAGGGAATCAAGTCTACTTCTGTTTCATACCCATATAGACTTAGAGTGTGGTTGCGGTTTCTTTTCAAAGTGCTTTTTAATCGGAAATGTATCAAAAAAAATTATTTTTTAAAAATCATTTTTGATATCAGCGCATCAAAATGATCTAAAAACACCAAAAAATATTAATTTAAAGCAAAGAAAAAAATAAAAAATTTTAATTTTTTTCAAAAGCTCTTTTGAAACGCAAAAAAAAGGGGCCTAACCCCCACACCCACATACACAATATTTGTTTCAACCATGTTTCCCATTAGAGTTCCAATTACGAACCCCTTCTCTACTACTTCTACTCCCTTTCTCAATTTAGTGACAATTCTCCTGACAATGAATGAGTGGGTGGCACCCGGATCAAACAACACATGCACATTAAAATTATTCATTAGAAGCATACCTGCAACCACATCCGATGCAGACTAGGCCTCCTCCTGTGTCAATGAAACACCAAAAAATATTAATTTAAAGCAAAGAAAAAAATAAAAAAATTTAATTTTTTTCAAAAGCTCTTTTGAAACGCAAAAAAAAAAGGGGCCTAACCCCCACACCCACATACACAATATTTGTTTCAACCATGTTTCCCATTGGAGTTAAAATTACGAACCCCTTCTCTACTACTTCTACTCCCTTTCTCAATTTAGTGACAATTCTCCTGGCAATGAATGAGTGGGTGGCACCCGGATCAAACAACACATGCACATTAAAATTATTCATTAGAAGCGTACCTGCAACCACATCCGATGCAACCTAGGCCTCCTCCTGTGTCAATGAAAGACCCTTCCCAGGGTTCGATCATTTTGTGCCCTCGGTCTCCGTCGACTAGAGTTTGCTTCTGATTGAGAAGATCTCACCGACCTATTCACGGTGACTGACTGTTTGTGGCTCTTACTCGGCTACCTATAGCTCTGTACCTGTACAGTGTTCCTGTTGGGGAAGTCCTTCTTATAATGACCTCTTCTGCCACAGTTTTGACACCCTTGCCCCAGATACTGGCGATTCTTCCACCTATGACCTTCTCCCCTGCACACAAAGCATCACCTTGGGAAACTGAGCAGTCCCCAGGGTGTTATTGTCCATAGTTTACACAAGAAAGATAGTCAACACCCTTGCGGTCAACGGTCCCAATTGAAGAGTTTACCCTCGAGCGTGATTGCCCAACCATCATTCTCTCACCTGACTATTGGTGGGGCGGTACCATAGAACTCTCCCTTTTCCTATACTTCTCAAACACTCCACTTTTACCTTTCTTCAAAAGTGGTGGTCTGCCACTAAAATAGTCCCCATCTCTCTTTCTGCCTGTACCCTGATGTCCCCATTAGCTTTCTCCAATACAAGCTTCCAAAGCTTGTGTCTGGTCGAGATGTTAAGTTTTTAAGTCACTTTTAGAAGGTTTTTTAGGGTAAGTTAAGGACTAAGCTTTTATATTCTACTACTTTTCATCCACAAACAGATGGCCAAACTGAAGTTGTTAACCGAACTTTAACTCAGTTGTTACGAGCAATCATTAAAAAGAATCTTAAAAATTAGGAAGATTGTTTGTCATTTATTGAATTTGCATATAATTGTAGTGTGCATTCTACTACTAATTATTCACCATTTGAGATTATTTATGGGTTTAATCCTTTGACACCATTAGATTTGATTTCTTTACCTGTGGATGAAAGGGTTAGTCTTGATGGTACTCAAAAAGCACATGTGGTGAAGGATTTACATGTAAAGATTTGGCAACAAATAGAGAAAAAAAATAAACAATATGCACACAAGGCTAATAAAGGACAGAAATTGGTGAGGTTTGAACCAAGTGATTGGGTTTGGGTGCATATAAGGAAGGAAAGGTTCCCTGAACAAAGGAGATCAAAGTTGATGCCTCGAGAAGATGGTCCTTTTCAAATCATAGAAAGATTTAATGGTAATGCCTACAAAGTGGATTTACCAGATAAGTATGGTGTTAGTGCTATATTAAATGTTGCTGATCTTTCTTTGTTTGATTTAGGTGATGATTCAAGGTCAAATCCTTTTGAGGAGAGAGGGGATGATGCGATTCAAGCACCAAAGTATCCATTGGAGGTTCCGGTTGGTCCAGTTACAAGGCTTAAAGCTAAGAGGTTCAAAGAGGCTTTTGCTACCTTTTTTCTATCATAACTGAAGCTACAGGTCAAATTTTGAGGTCATTCTAGTTGGCATGGAAACTAGACTTCCATACCTTTCTAATGGTATATGGCACGCCTTCTAATTCTTTAAGACGAGAGATAACCATCCGTTTGAAATCGGGTTTTGCTGCTGCCAGACAGAATGCGGAAATAACCGAACTTGTCTTATTAAATTAGTTAGGTTATTAAAATTTCTTTATTTTATGAGGAAACACTTGTTTGGGTTTCAGACTTGTTTATTTTATTTATTTTAATTAGTTGGGCAAGTTTTAGCTTTGGTTGGTTATTATTTAAATTGGGTTTATATGTGACCCATTAGGAAAACTAGGGTTTTGGCTTAGGGTATAAATACTCTTGAGAATAACTTTCAGAACACTTTTTTTTGGCTAATAATATTCTGATTTTTGCCGACTTTTGGTTGTCAATCTTGGTTCTTGATTGAATTTTCAACTATTCAAAGAATTGACCAATCTTTGTTGTGAATTTATACTTCTTTTGCTCGTCTCCAAGTGCAGGGGTTGTGATTGGGATGGTTTATAGTCTTGTTGCCTTGGAGCATGTCTTCCATTGTGATGAACTCATCCTAATTTTAGCAAACTTGGGTTAGATAGATCTTGGGTTTGCGAATTCCATTAAATTCCGCTAGGGTTCGCATCAACCCTCGGGTATGCTTATTTGGATCATGGTCTTCTCTACCTTCCTAATCCATCTCTCGGCTATCTCTGCATCTTGTTCCCCCATATATGGTTCACAATCCATTTCCCTCATACTCTTGACTAGTCGCACCAGTAGCATCACACTATCCATGGTCGTGCCATTCACAAGGGCTACCTGTGGAATCTGTGTGGCAGGAGTTGTTTGTGTCACCAAACCAGCCATGCCCTCCATCATTGCTTTAACTATTTGTACAAGGAGTCTTGCGTTTACATACTACGAGGGCACACCAGTTCGAATAGTCGACAGTTGTGCTTCTGATCTTTCTTGCTGCTCTGCTGCAACTGGGGGTACTTCCTCTGTCTGGTTAGACCTCTGATCTTCCTCCGCTACCACGGCTCCACCCTGCAAGGTTTCAGGTGGTATTACCGGAGCATGAGATGTTGTATCATCCAATGGATCTTCATCTTGCCAACCTTGGGCACCTTGGTTCCCGCCCCTCCTTTCTAAGGAGGGCGGTTTAGTACGTGTTCCTTGTTAGGTGCGCACCATCCTGAAATTTATCACAATAACACAATTATCAATGATCCTCAGGATCCAGACCAAGAGCTCTGATACCAAGTGTAACAACTCGGATTTTCAAGCCCAAAACAACGAAATTATATATATATATATATATACACACACTTGACACACTTCATGTTGGTAATTGACATACTTGTTCCCTCTCATTATCCAAATACAATCCAAACACCAACATCAAACAACATTTCATTTAAAAGTGAATCTTACATATACACATAATATTATATTTGCATGATTATAAGTTTACATTAAAAATATACATACATAGACATGAGTTTGCATTCCTATCCTACTAATAGTCATCACGAATTTAGGCAAAAATATCTAATAATAGTTATACATTCAGTACATCGATTTGTAAAAAATACATCGTGATTTAGAGTGCAACTACATGATTCCTTGCAAAAGTAGGTTCCCGTGTATTGGGTTTTCTAGGCACCTCGTTGGTGTGACGTCCCTGCTACAGTACAAAACATTTATAAGAATGCAATTACTTAATAATAATAAGCAGTCTGGCAGTTTAATGAAGCATTAACATTATCCCATGTTTAAAGTGTAACATTCGTAGTTGCTTTATGTACTTGGTATGCACAGCTTGTAGTAAATATAAATGCATCAATTCTTGCAATCAACTATAATCTTAAATTCGGCTATCCTCTTAAGTCATCATTAGTCGAGGTTAACAATTCAATTGTCCTAACCATCCACTTTGGATGCCATTAGTCGAAGCTAACTAATCATTTATGTCGGTCATCCATTCGGATGCCATTAGCCGAAGCTAATCAATCATTTGTCTTGGTCATCCCTTCGGATGCCATTAGCCAAAGCTAATCAACCATTTTTCCCGGCCATCCATTCGGATGCCATTAGCCCATTTGGCAGTTTGATATCTATACTAACACAGTACAGTAACAATTCATGATAGAACATTTCATAAATCAACGTTATGAAAAAGGAAGGTGGAAGTCACCTACTTGCTCCACCTGCGGGTTGTCCTTGTCTTGATGATGGTCCGATCCCGACCGCACCACCTAAGACATCAATGGTTACAAATCAGTACATTTGTACCTTTGAATCACATTCATCACCATACTTATTTCAAGATTTCATATGTCCACATTCAAGTGTTCCACATTTTACACCATCATACAATGAAATTGTTACGAGCATTTGAGTCATTTTTGCTAGGGAAGCCTATTGTAGAAATCAGCAACAAAAACTAATTCGCTGCAGGCCGCGCAATTCAGTGGCGAAAACTGATTCGCTACAGGCTGCATAATTCGACAGCAAAAATTGTTTCGCTGCCGACGCCACAATTTCGACAGCGAATGCTACTTCGCTACAGCCCACACGTGACACGATCAAAGAGTTGATGTCTTATCCCAAGTGTAGGAGTGTCAAAGTAATAAATAACCCGGTAAGACCGGGGTCGATCCACAAGGAGGTCAACTATATAAATTACAAATAATATATATATAACAAAACAAAGAATTAAATAGAACTTTGAGATGTGAGATTAATGTGAGGATTAAACAATAATAAAAACAATTGTCAAGGTTAGAGGATCCACTAATGGTATTAGAAATAAGTATAGTATAAACTCTTTTTATTACTCAACTGGAAACCACACACAAAGGAGGTTCCAATCGGATGATTTATCCTTAATAGTTCATTATAAATTTTTAACATGATCATATTAATTATCTTATTTTATAACACCATACTTTTAAATATTGTTAGGAATTCATGATGCTAACTTATGTTAACAACCAATCAAGTTCCTCTCATAACAACGATGTTGGCCGAAGACTATGAAGAATCAAGAATTTATTGTACCAAGTGTTATACAACACAAATCTACATTAACCATTTACCAAGCAAGGTATTAAGAATTGATAAGATAAAAAAATAAGATATATTAATAACAAACTTTCTTGGATATAAACATTGAAGTTCATGTTGAGTTTATATTATACATATTCTAACACCATTAGTGAAACCTTTTCACCTTGACATAATTAACT
>Ga0307509_10005872_pt1 | contig 16831 bp, 13 predicted proteins | sample 10_EM_MG_FD_202245 | JGI IMG/M metagenome (GOLD analysis project Ga0307509, IMG submission 202245) | Populus trichocarpa ectomycorrhiza microbial communities from riparian zone in the Pacific Northwest, United States - 10_EM | ecosystem: Host-associated > Plants > Roots > Unclassified | place... | reverse complement strand
TAACCAAGGAAACAATACAATTTGTCGTAAACCTTACAAAGGAAATCCCTCATAGCAACCGTGTAACAAAGAAAGAACACCAAAGTTATCCCAACACGTATCTCATCAGGGGACCATGAGACTTGCTCTTTTCCAGCTCTTTTGCGTTTCGTATATGTTCTCTCAGCTGGCCTTAGCGGTTCGCTCTTTAGACTTGTACGGATCATTCTTGTTCTTCTCTACCTGTTTTTTATTCAGGGTTGCCCCTTTCATTACAATTCCAATCCTAGCCTTTCATCTTATATCCGATCCGTTGAGCCTTAGCGGCAGCTTTGGCTTTCTGAGATTAGCGTCCGGGCCCGAGCCCTAGCATTACCCGCATTTGTTTCTGTCCACTTGGCAGACCTACTCAAACTAGATTAGTCTGTACATTCTGATAAACCTTTTTTCATCTGGTTTAGAAACCCCAAGTACCTAGCACTCGTATTACCCCAGTGAAATCACAGCGCGGCCAAGTCTTCAGGTGCAAATTCCTATATCCAGTATCAAGCTCCAATTTGGACGCGTGGTGTGTACTGAGGCCAGCGGGCATGAAAGCGAGTGATCAACTGTGAATGTCCTTAGTTCTTAAGGAAGCTGGGCCTACCATTTCGATCTTCCACGTTCACACCCCATATCGTGCTCTTGGCTACCTACCAATAGAGGCTTCCTGACACCACCTGCCCCTCAACGTCATACACAGCAGTTCTCTTCTATTACTATTCACCTGCATACTATGTTACAACAATAGCAGCGGCTTATGGCGGACCGAGCGCGTTCATCAAGGCACGAAAGGCAAAGGCAAATGGAGTTCCTTCTCGGATGTTTCCAGGGATTTGGGTCCAGGGACGGATTAACTATGATAACATCACCTAATGTTGAGTATGTTATGGCTGGGTCCACTGTAGGTAGAAGGAGGGATGCCGTGCGAGAGGCTGCTTCTTCACGACTCCAGGTACTAGAGCCTGTCCTCTACAACCGGTAGCAGGTCTTAGAGTCAGCGGATGAGAGTCTAGACTCTAATGATGGGGAATATGAGGGTTATGATGGCCAGAGTGAGAAGAGTGAGGAGAGTGAGGAGAACGAGTTAGGCCAGCATGGGGACGATACGGATCATCCATCAGCCTGGGGAGTGCAAAGACCAATTGGCCGTGAGTTCCTTGGCTCGCAGCGCTCGATACTGACAATCACCCCTGGGAATACCCAGAATTCCAGCAGGAGGATTAGTTACCCTGGACGGAGAACGTCTGCTCATGTACGAGTTAGCCAAAATGGTTTTACATCTGCCATTCCCTCCCATTCGCCCACAGACTTGAATCCACTTGCGATGCCAGTGATAACCCCAAGTCACTCTGTTACGGGGTAGCTAACATGGTAGGATTCCGAGCTAACTAGGCCAAGGATATTCGAGACAATGGATTAATAGTCAGGAAGGCTCGTTGATAATTGTTTGATAAAGGTAAAGTGATAAAGTATAGTCAAATATCAAAGAGTTAGAATATAACTCGCTAACTTGTTATATTGTTAAGGTCTCTTCTCCGTTGCTTGATGATTCTTCAACCACCGGGGAGAGGCCTACTATTTATACTAATGTTCATGCTACTTCAACTTCTCTAGTTAAGAAGTATCTTTCTTAACAATTCAGTTCGTCAAAACAGAGTGCGAACACTGTTTGACCCTGAGAACTTGCCCAGCTGAACTCAGAGAATCTCCCGAACTGCTATTTAATCTGAGGGTGTCCCCACTCCACCAGTAGACAGTCTTCGATCTCTTCGTTATGATAGACTATAAATGAATATGCGGCCCAAATGCCTACATACCAATAGTTGTATGGAATATAGAGTGATCAGTTCCGATATCCAGCTATCATAGCATTATGCAGCTAATCGTATATGCAACTAGAAAATGAGAGGAGTAGTAATCTCTAAACATCGTTCCAATCAGTTAAACATATCTTGAAACGTGCTCTCATTCAGTATCCCGAGTCGTCTTCCAGATACCTCTGTGAAACTCATAACTCCGGGAGCTTGGGTTCGGATATGTGGTCATCCTATGAAGCCAGATACCTCGCTCTTAATTTTTAGGTAAGCAATTCCCGCTAGGGTAATACACCCATATCCAACGGTGCGGGAATTGGATAGCGGAGGACAGCAAGCCAGCAGTAGGTGAAATATGGCAACCGGGCTTGAGCGTACCATTCTGGCCAGATCCAGTTACCTGATGTGGGAGTAGACGATCTTCGTCAATTTGTTTTCGGACCCAATTACCCTGACCGAAGAGGTCCGCACATGTTAGAGCGATGCCCGAACCAAATTAGGATTTCCCGACTTTGCTGATGCTTTCCCGCCCTCAAATGAGCAGGTAAGTTACCCTTAATTAATAACCAACATCCTATCCTAGACTCAATTCATTAGCCGCTGGTGACTGATTTGCAGATTCGGGCAAGGCATAGCGGATGCAGATCTCAGTATCTGCATACAGCAAACAAGGCTATAAAAGAACTCTATAAGCTCAATGTTGCGGATCCTACAGCCTGCGTACGAAGAGTGGAATACCTACTGAAGGAGGATAGGTTCATTTGCCCGCCGGGCAGCTATGAGGTATCTTTTTGATATTTGTCAGGATTGTTTCTGATCGGAGTAAGAGTAAATTGATCTAATCCAGTGGACAGCCAATTTCTCTTAGATTCCTAGCATCCCAGATTCTGGGTGTGATATTTGCTCAATATTACTCTTGCATGAAAAGGAAAGTCATGACGGATGAGGGTTTCCTGGATAAGATCGATGAACCGTTTATCTGTCTGAGCGCCACCATATTATGTCATTCACTGCGATGTTGGTGGACTGACATCTGTATTGATAATGTGGCTTTCACAAGGGCCACTTCCGGGGGTAAGAAAAACAATGTGTACTGGCAGGTTTCGAAAGTGTCCAGATCCTCCGATGGCCTGGGCATACGGACACTTTCAAAACCGGTAAGTACTCGAGTTGGGTGAAAGGTCAGCGAACAGATAGATAGCCCTGCTGGAACGTCAGACACGATCCTGGGGCAAAACGGGAAGAGTTTGGCAACTTTGAATAATCCAGTGGGTAAGGACGACATTGGAGACCAGAATCGCGAAGGAGTGGGGAAAGCGGGTCAAGAGGACGGCGGGATATGACAATGATGAGGACGCATTGAGGCGGAAGTTTGGTAGTGATACGGAGCGGGATGAATTGGAGGCTGCTGGCGGCCTTGTGGATACAGGAGGAGGACATAGTCGGCACGAGCCGCGGCGAGAACATGGGCCCAATCCGGGAGCACTGGTTGATGCAGCTCAGTTCCAAGACTGTGGGGAGGCGGAATCGCATGTTGAAGAAACCAATCGAGAGGATAGGAGAATGGTTTTATCACCACTCGCTGATCATGTATATATATGTAATAAAATTAAATTAAATTACACATGCTAAAAGGGTCAGGAATGATCGAACAATAGTAGTGTGCGAGTCGGTGGGCAGGAAAGGTATGAGACTGAATTGCGCGGATGGTTATAAGCCACACAAGTATGAGTAAGGCCTCTAGCGGGCAATTGTAGGTTCAGAAGGCATGGGAATATGTCGGGCAGATGGTTATAAACTGTGGAGGCTTGGGTAAGTCGTCTAGTGTGCAGCTGTAGGTTGACAGGCACAGGAATGAGTCTGGGGGGGTGTGAGAAGCCGGGGAAGCCAGTGGGAGCCCGCGAGCGGACTGTAAGAGGCCGGGGAAGAGAGTGGGAGCCCGCGAGCGGACTGTAAGAGGCCGGGGAGGCTGCGATAGGCATGGAGTGGCCGAGATAGAATGTGAAGAGCTGAGGAGAGAGCCCCACGAAAGGGCAAGGGAGGGGGGAGGTCCGCCGGAAATGGGAGAAGAGGGGCTGGGATCAGAGGGTGGAGGAGGAAGGGCTGAAGGTATTGGGAGGGATGAGGGTAGAGGAAGTAATGACGGCAAAACGTCCGCTGAATACGCCAGAGGACTGAGGGAATACGGGAGTGTGGGGGAAGCGGAGGTGATCTTGGTGGGGTTCCGGATGAGAAATGGATTCAGGAAGAGGTTAGTGACGGCGTTAAAGGAGAGAGGGTATCATGGAAAGAAAGCTGGTGGACGGGTGTAATGGGGGGGGAGGCTGGAAGGAGAGATGTCGCGGCCGCAAGAGGTCCGCAAAAGGGCAGCATGGGAATGGGTGCATTGGGAGCGAAGGGATGAAGAGGCTGGGCACTGGGGATAGAGTATCAGGGGGGTGGCTGCGCCAGGGGGGGTCAAATGCGTCAGGACGCAAAAAGGCCGCGTCCAATTCGTCCAGATGCTGACTTGCCCGTCCGGATGCTGACTTACCCGTCCGGACGCATTGGACACGGCCCTTTCACTTCCGGACAGAATAAGCCCTGGCGGACACACCCAGAACAGGAGTTTACGTCATAAGCGCCTGGAACGTCCGGCGCACCGGGTGAGCGGGCAGAGACAGAACACAAAGTATTTCTTTTGCTGATGCAAGAGCGCTCCAGTCCGGAAGTCAATGGGTGGGCGATTATATTCAGGGTCAAACAGTGTTCGCACTATGAGGAAATGTTCGGAAAGGTTAGCAGGTACTTGGATAGTATGGTAGATACTTGTAGGCTGTGCACTCTATGATGTGGGATATAAATATTGAAGTGCCTTCCGAGCTTTACTGAAATCATGAGGCTACGGTGAAGAGACCTTATCAATATAATAAGTTATTCCTACTAGAAAAGTCTTTGTCACTATTTTACGCACGTTTATATTGAGCCTTCCTAGACATGTCTCCATCTACAATAAAGTACCTCAGTCTTACCCATCTCGCTTGTTCTTAGAGATCTGGTACCATCTAACAAAGTCACAAGTATAATATTTCCCCACATTGCAAACCCCCGGCATAGTCAGCAGTGCTCACCTTTAGAGGTACTCGCAACATACGGAAACATTGTACTAATAAAAATAAGAATTGCGAGAAGGAAAAGGAAACCTTAGAAGTGGAAGAGATTTCGTGAATTCTTCAACAATCATAGCCCCTACCCCATCTCCTATCAATCATCCACCAGGTCCATCAAGTTCACCGCCACTGCTATACTAATATCTTGTATGACCTCCAGCCAGAGAGTGTAGTACCACTTGAACCCTGAAAGGCATGGATGCGGTTAAAGAGAGAATTTCCTTGGTGGTGATTGCATCAAACTGACACTCTTCTTGGATACCTTGCCAGAGAAGAATATTTGTTGTAGGGTGGAGTGAGCAGTGATGAATATGGTCCTTCATGAGTCACCACACATGCTCAATCAGATTAAGGTCTGGGGAACTGGCTGGCCATTTAAAGAAGTAGCCCATTATGCCCAACTCTGTCAACAGGCTGGGAGTAACTTTGGACCGGTATGCAGAGGCATTATTCTGTTGAAGATAGACATAGTCAAGTTTTTCTGAGCTAAGCTGACACCAGAAAGGGTAAAGGTGGGGGTAATGATATATATGTTCACAATATCCAACTCTTATAACTGATTTACCCCATTGTTTATTATCCTAAATGACTATCGGTCCATTAATCCAGCCACAAATACTATCCCATACCATGATTGTTTGAAGCTTACAGAATCTTGGAAGAATACAGTCCTCAAAATACTCTTCATTCGCAGTTTGTATCACTCAGGTATTGCCGGAAAAATCTTCCATATTAAAGGTATACTCATCGGTTCAAATAATCTTCACCCAGTCTTCTGTTGCCCAGTCACTGTAGGTATCTACAAATAGGTGTAGTACAACCTTCTGTTTTGGGAAGAGGTATAGCTTGACTCTTGCAATGCGATGATGATAAACTGAACCAGTGAAAATACAAAGCAGGGTTCGCTTATGGACATGGATGTCTAGTTCCTCAACTATAGTATTAAGGGATTTGTGATGATTTTCAGCCAATAAGGTAGTATGCGGGAGGAGAAGACACACATTTTCTGAACATAAACTAGGAGGCCAACTAGTCCGAATTTGGTGGAGGGTTCCTGGCTGAGAACAGATTGAGAATACTGTACTAAGAGGGAAATGAACACTCTCGGCAATCTGCCTAAATGGCCATTAAGCAATAGTGCATAAAGATCAGATTTTGGATCTTAGAGAAAGGATGATTTGGCTTTTTAAAGCGATACAGACTTCAGCAGGGGCTTCAGCAGGGGCTTCAGCAGGGGCTTCAGCAGGGGCTTCAGCAGGGGCTTCAGCAGGGGCTTCAGCAGGGGCTTCAGCAGGGGCTTCAGCAGGGGCTTCAGCAGGGGCTTCAGCAGGGGCTTTAGCAGGCTCAGGAATTGTGATTTGTGGTACTTGCTAGCTACTACTACCTCAGAAAGATATCACAGTAAACATTGAGTCTTTTATAAGTATTTTATTCATCTCACGAAGTAAATATACTAAGAGTTTAGGACAATTCTTTTATTAAATGAGAGCTTTTCTATCTACTCGCCCTTTTAGGCATGCAATGTTCCCTAAAGTTCAGGTTGCGTGACTTGCTCCATACATCGTTATTACTGTATTGGCTACTCACCTATGTTCACACTTTTGGTCTGTTTTCACTATCACTGCTATTGCTATTCTCAGCCTGTTCGATCGCTATAGGCCTCCCCTTCGTACTTGTTACTCGATAGTGTTCACTGAAATTGATATTTCTTTTGCTTATTCTCGTGTAGTATTTGGTTTGTGCGAAATCTTTATGCCTGCTCCTAGTACAGAGCAGGGATCAGATATTGGAGAGCAGTGGTACAGCACTTGTCAGGTGTGTTCTGTAATTGTCTCAAAATAAGTGTTACTGAATTATAATCAAAGTTACTGTTTTTTGTTTTTTCCTCAATATTCTTTTCGAAGGACTGATTCAAGAGTTAATAATAGGGAAGGGTAATGTTAGGCACATGGGAAAAGCGTAGCTTTCCCATCCACTTTTGTGTACCCTGGGGTTATCCTACCTTCACCCTGTGAAGCTAATACCCCCCTCTGGCCCAGGTGTTGGGACGGCACGACAGCACCAGACGGTGTCGCAGTTGCGTCCCAACAGCAAAGGACACTATCATTGGAACCTATCTCATAACACCATATACGTCGCGGCCGTCCGTCTGACCGGATGCTGTTCGCAGGGTATATGAGAGGGAATATTTGGCGAGCTTGTGCAAGGGTTCCGGGCGAAATCGGTTGACGTCGCATAAGGTTACAGACATAGCGGTATGGCACGGGAAACTATGTCACTAAGGTAACGGGACATTTTCGTCGTGTCTACTCTGGAATGAAATGCGAGTATGACCGCACCCACACCAATGGTACATTACCATTTAGGACTATTTGGTAAGGAAGGACTAACGTATCCGACCTAGAAACGGGTCATGACGTAGCAACGGGCCACCCCATATCAACCCTCTTCCCCGTTTGTCAATGAACATATGCAATACCACCACACACGATGCCAAAAGTCAAGCCTCAATCGGATTCCGAATACAAAACTCACCTGGATAAGGCTATGGAAGCACTCAACCAGCCAAACCCTGTCAGTATTAGGAGTGCAGCTCGAACGTATGGGGTCTCCAAGACCACATTGGGGAATCGATTTTTTGAGAAGGCAAAACCACGAAACCAAGCCCATGTAACACAGCAGCTGCTGACCGAGGAGGAAGAGATTGAATTGGTCAAATGGACTCAGCGATTGGATAAGATTGGAATTCCACCAAGGCTTACACACTTGCATGAGATGGTTGCTGCTTTGCTACGGAAGCGCGCCACTGCCACTACCACCATCCCCGGTCAAAACTGGATTACCAGATTTCTAGATCGGCACCCTACTATTGCCTGTCGCTTTGCCGGTCGAATTGACCAGGAGAGGGTAGTGGCAGGAAGGCCAGAAGGCATTCAGAGTTTTTTTAATCGGCTAGGGGAGGTTAGGAGCAGATATCACATCGCGGTAGAGGATGTCTGGAATGTGGACGAAAAAGGGTTTGCACTCGGGGTAGCAAAGAAAGGGAAGGTTGTCTGTGGTGCTAGGCGACGGAATCCTAGGATTAGGCATCCAGGAAACAGAGAATGTGTCACTTTAATGCAAACTATTTCTGCGACTGGGAAGGTTCTTGCTCCTTTGTATATTTATAAAGGAGCAGCACATACTATGGGCAACCATGACTATGAGAACAGAGATCCAGCAGCCTTTGCTCTCTCTAAAACTGGGTGGACAAATGATAAGGTGGGGCTACTCTGGTTGACCGACCATTTTGAGCCTAATACCCATTCCCCTACTGGTCATCCCTGGCTTTTAATCATTGATGGGCACTCTTCACATCTTACCCTGGAGTTCATTACATTCTGCGCTACCCATGAGATCCAACTCTTATGTTTTCCGCCCCACTCTACCCACCTTCTCCAGCCTTTGGATGTTGGAATCTTTCGTCCATTAGGACAGTACTATAGCAATGAGGTTGATGACTGGGGTAGAGCGCACCCATATCAGACTATTAGTAAGGGAGACTTCTTTCCACTTTGCCAAAGAGCACGCCAAAAGGCCTTGACTATTGTTAATATCAAGGCTGCATTTGCTGCTACTGGTATTTACCCATTTCGCCGTGCCCGAGTTCTTGAAATTATCGATAAATCCTCCCCCTCCACCTCCTCAACTACTCAAATATCGCCACACACCATGCTTCTTCCCTCAGCTCTCCCTACTGCCTCCATCCCTTCCACCTCAACTCACTCTTCACACAGCTCTGCCTACTCCCCACCCAAGACTACAAAACAGGTTGCGCAGTTTAAAAACCTCTTAGTAGTCTCTCATGACATTCATGTAGTCAAGAGGATTGGAGTCGCACTTGCAACTACCGCAGGTACAGCCTTAGCAGCAGCAACTATTGCAGAGGAAACTCTGCGCAAGATTGCCTCTACTCCTAAAAAGAGCAAATCTGACCGGCGGCATATCAGTAAAGCTGTTTTGGTATCTCGGTCTGACTTGGATAAGGCTCGGAATCTTCGGCTTCAGAAAGAGGCTGTAGAAGCAAAAAAGCTAGAGAGAAAGGCTACGAAAGTGAAGCAAGAGCTTCTAACAATGGGAGTCAATGGGCCCTCCAGTCGGAAAGGCAAGAATTCAGCCCGTATACCCGAAGACTTATCACTGGGTGATAATTCCAGTGCCAGCGAGGCACATACCATAGTTCCCTCTTCCTCCCGTCCTCTTGAGCTTTCCACACGGCCTCCCCTTCATCCAATCAACAGTAATTCCCTCAGCACATGATAGTAGAGTCCTCTATTATTCCTTTTCAGGTCAGCAATCTCCATTGCCTTCGTACTCTGTGAATATTTTCTAAACAGAGTATATAGTTCATAATTTCCGGTACGAATCCGTCCTTAGGAGTCTTTTTCATTTTTTTTGTCTCAACTTGGCTAGTTTATTCTCATGGACTCTCTAATATCACATTTATGTTATTCTTCTTTTCATTCATCTTTTGGTTGTCGTAATATCTTTCCTATTTGACAAGGGACTTGGTTGTGCTGGGGTGGCCCGTTTCCCTGTCGTGACCCGCTTCTCGGTCGGATACGTTATGAGAGAATTGTGCCACTGGTACGATCCCAACTGATAGTCTGACCGAAGCCTAATCACAGGAAGCAAGAGTGATATCTGCTACTGCAATAGGTCTAACTACGAAGCTGGCCACTTTGTTCGTTTGATGATGAGGACACTGTCTAGCATGCAGACAAGTCTCAGTTCCTTCTGATCGAAGAAAGATTGTCAACTCTGACTGGGATGTGGTGCCACACCAGAGAAATCAAGAGCTCTCCTGTCCAGAAGTCAATCGTGGAGCGATTATATTCAGGGTCAAACTGTGTTCGCACTATAAGAGAATGGTCGGAATCGTTAGCAGGTACTTAGTTAGTATGATAGATACTTGTAGGCCGCGCACTCTATTTACGCGGGATATAAATATCGAAGTGCCTCCCGAGCTTTACTGAAATCATCATGCTACAGAGAAGCGACCTTATCAATATAATAAGTTATTATGAGAAAAATATTTATCACTATTTTACGCACGTTTATATTGAGCCTTCCTAGACACATCTCCGTCTACGATGAAGTACCCAGTCTTACCCATCTCGCTTGTTCTTGTTACGAGGCAGCTACCTACATAGGATTCTGGGCTAACTAGGCCGAGGATATTCGAGACAACGGATTAAAGGTCAGAAAGGCTCAAGATGAATTGTTCGGTAAAGTACTAAAAGAATATCTTTAATAACTTATAATATTGTTAAGGTCTCTTCTCCATTGCTTGATGATGTTCTCAACCATCGCGGTTTTGTTTTTTGTTAATTCCGTGGTATGATTTTAGGTACATGACTAGCACTCCCTAGGGCTCAACCACTGCATTCGGGAAATATCTCATGGCAAATAAAAACCCAAATCAAAACAAAAACAAAAGAAATAAAATCAAAAACAAATCAATAATACCATAAGGTATAACATCAAAGTGAAAATCCCCCATAATTGAAGTTCCTTGCATTGTCATCAACCTTCAAGCTCATGCCCTTTTAATTGTATTCCCCATCATACTACTAGAGTAAACATCAACAGCAAGGACTGGGTCCTCAGAGTAGTGTGCGTAATGACTGTTGTTATCGTTGAAGGGTCTTCGGAATTGTGGCTCGGCACTGATGCCGGAGTCGGAATATTCTTGTAATAGTAGTAGGATGCAAGCCGGCAGTAGGATGCAAGCCAGCAGTAGGATGCAAGCCGGCAGTAGGATGCAAGCCGGCTGTAGGATGCAAGCCAGCAGTAGGATGCAAGCCGGCTGTAGGATGCAAGCCGGCAGTAGGATGCTAGCCGGTAGCAGTAGGGTGCCGGCCTCGAAGCAGTAGGGTGCCAGCCTGGAGCAGTAGGGTGCTAGCCATTGTGTTTCCCAGCGTACTCGCCAAGGACTGGTGTCAGGACGACATTGGTGCTTGTGTATTCGGTGGGTCTTGTGTGTTCTGACAACAGACTGAAGGATAGAATGATGCCAGTGGTGTAGAGGATAGCAGAAGGATGCTAGCCATGGTGTTTTGTCCCACGAGAGGACCATCCCAGCACACTTATGAAGCTCCCAGTTTGGTGGCCGGGTAGGATCGTGAAATTTTTGTGGTGTTTTACCCAGTTAACACCTTCCTAAATAGGAAGGTGAAAAGCGGGGTAGGGAAGGTAGTGGAGATGGAGCTTTGTTCTCAACCATTGGGGAGAGCCCTACTATTTATACTAAAGTTCACGCTACTTTGACTTCTCTGGTACTGAAGTATCTTTCTAAGAATTCAGTTCGTCAGAACAAAGTGCGAACACTGTTTGACCCTGAAAATTTGCCCAGCTCGACTCTGAGAATCCCGACTGCTATTTCTTCTGAGGGTGTCCCCACTCCACCAGTAGTCAGTCTTCGATCTCTTCGTCCTGATAGACTATAATGGAATATGCAGTCTAAATGCCTACATACCAATAGTATCATGAATATGGAGTAATCAAGTCCGATATTCATCTATCAATGCATGCTGCATATGCATTAGTAAGAGTAGAGAACTGGTTCTCTAATCATCATTCCAATCAGTTAACCATAGCTTGAAACGTGAACTCTTTGAGGTTTCTGAGTAGTCTCCTAGATGCCTCCGGGAAATCATTACTCAGGGAGCTTGGGTTCGGATATATGCTCTCCCCCATAGTGGCATATACCTTGCGCATAATTATGCAAGCTATTCCCTCTAAGGTAATAGTTCTTAGAGATCTGGTACCACCTAACAGGTAACTTGAAAGATCAGAGTTGTAATACAACTTTACAGAGAGGTTGATCTTGACAGCCGGTGATTGAAGATTCAAAGTTGGCATTAATAGTAATATAGGAGAGACTGGAAAGCCAAAGATAATGGAAGGGAATACAGCTTGAAGATCTAAGACCAAGAATACAAAACTAAGTGTTGGGAAAGAGAGTATAACTACTGGGCAAGAAAAGAAATCAAAAAGGTAGCAGAGAGGAGGACTTAGAGAGAAAATGAAAGAGAAAAAGATGAAAAAAGGAAGAAAAAAAATCTAGAATTTGTTATGTCTCCCATTTGCACTAACCGTGATATCAACCCAATCAATCATAGTATCAAGTATCTGGTCAAGCGAATACTCTGTAATTGCATTCTACTAATAGTAAATTGTAGCGATCATGTCCTTGTTATTTTGGGAGCGGGGATGAAGCTTGCCAATTCTTTCTTACCTTCATTAACCTCCAAATGCACACCATACAGTTAAGGTCTAGGGAGGTAGTGGGCAAAGAAAGAAGATAGTTGTAAAGACTGCCTTCTTGTTGTTGTGTAACTATAGATGAAGCTTGATATGGGGAGGCATTGTCTTGCGGAATGCAGACATAATCATGAGTCCAGAGAGACTCATTATGCCAAAACTCATGTTAGTGTAGTAAAATATGAGTTTGATATCTATTAGCATTTATAGTCTTACCTCAGCTGGTTTTATACCAAATGATCAAGGGTTTATTGGAACGGGCAACAAAGTTGTCCCAGTCCAGAATCAATTGCTGCTTCTTGAATTTTTGAAGAAGACAGAACTCCTCAAATTCTTTCTCTACTGTTCTTGTGTACAAAACTCAGCCTGAAGCACCACTAATATTAAAGGCACATTCATCTGTTCAGATAATCTTTGCTCAGTCATGTGTCGCCCAAACCCTATACATATGAAACCAATAGAACCTTGCCTAATAAGTACAAAAATCATATTAGTATTTATAAAATGGCTCATAGAGTACAACCATATTTCAAAGGTTCCCCCACTCTTGCAAGTATCTTGACAAAATTTCATTCCAAATGTATTATAGTCTTTCTTGTCATACTAGCCTGAGTACTAGCCAGAGTACAAGAACATTTGAACAACAGTTGTAGAGAAAGATATTCAGATTAGTGTGAGAAGTTTAATAATTAAACCCTGTATAAGGCAGTCCAAAGTTTTCTTCTGTAACATTACCTATCGATCCTGGGAGATCGGTGTAACGGCACGAGACTAGGAATGTAAGATTGTCTAGGGATATTGTCAGAGGCAGACGGGGACAGGGTGACAGGAAGACGGAAAGGTATCGGTGAGAAGTGTTATCTTTGGATTGCTAAATACAAAAGATACAAACTAGAGAAGGAGAAAGGAAAATCTACTAAAAGGCGCAAGCTTGCCTTTTATACAACCAGGATTTTCGCTCCAAGTAGAACCCTGACAGTAAACCACAATTAACCCTAAAGCAAACCCCATACCCAAGTCAATTTATATACATTCTAACAACAAGCCGTGACACTATCCCCCTTCTACGACTGAGCTCCCGCGAAGCAGTCTTATTTTGGCTTATCAGGAAATTTGGAATAAAATTCTCTGACCTTCTCTGGTGCGTTAATGAGGTCTGAATATGCCTGCCAGGTAGGCTCATCATATCCTTCCCACCATACAAGATATTGAAGTTGTCTGCGATAACGACGAGAGTTAACCACTTCTGAGACCTCCCATTCTGGGCTACCTTCGATCTCAATGGGTGGCGAACCCAGCATCACATGTCCAGGTATTGGCTCATCCCGCGCGACTGGCTGCAACAGGTTAACATTGAATACAGGGTGGATTCTCATATTAACCGGGAGATCTAGACGGTATGCCCGTGAGCCTACCAAACCTGTTATTTTATATGGTCCCATTCTCTTTTGGTCCAACTTCTTAGATGGACGGGAGGTTTTAATATTCTTTGTTGATAGCCAGACCCGATCACCTATATGAAAGGAAGGTGCAGGAAGCCTGCGTTTAGCCGCTTGCTCCTGATGGAGGGCTTGCGCATAATTGATTTCATCTTTCATTGTTTCATGAATTCCTCGCATTCTCTCAACAAACCCTATTGACGCCTCGCTAGGGATAGTATCAGGGAGCATAAGGGGAATCTCAAAGCGTGGATGGTAGGCATAATTTCCAAAGAAAGGACTGGTTTTTGTTGTTTCGGATATATGAGAATTGTGCACGAATTCTGCCTGTGCAAGCCACACATACCAGTCATTCTGCTCATAATTAATATACGCGCGTAGATATTGCTCCAAAATACCATTTGTTCTCTCGGTCTGGCCATCTGTCTGAGGATGAAAGGCGGTACTAACTCTTGATCGGATGCCTAGTGTTTTGCAGAGTGATTTCCAAAAGCGAGAAACGAAGGTCGACCCACGGTCTGAGACAATAGATTCTGGAAGGCCGTGAAGCTTCCAGACCGAGTCACGGTAAAGGCATGCAAGGTCTTCAGCTGAGCAGTTATCCTTGCAGGGTATAAAGTGTGCCATCTTTGTCAGTCGGTCCACAATAACCAGTATGGCATTAAACCCCTTGCTTTCTGGAAGTCCAACAATAAAATCCATACTCAGATCGTTCCATGGACGTTCGGGGATAGATAGTGGAGAAAGATTCCCATAGGGAGCATGTCTTGAAGACTTAATTCTACAGCATGTATGGCAATGCCGTACATAACGCTTGATGTACTCTCTCATTCCAGGCCAGAAGTAATTCAGTGCAACCAGCTTGAAGGTTTTTGCAACTCCAGGATGTCCGGCAGACGGATTGTCATGGTACAAATTCAGGATCTTAAGCCGGAGTGGGTCTGAGTTCGGAATAAATAGTCGGCGACGAAAGTACAAAAACCCATTATGAGTAGTGCAATCGGGTAGTGAGATCTCTCTTGAGTGTCGAACACCATCAGCCAACATTTGAATAATTGAACGAGGAAAATGGTGCTCATCATAGGCAGCCATTAAGGCTTCAACGAACTCAGATGGAGGAGCAAAGATAGCGGAAACTGTCAGCTTTGCCGGATTCAAGAGGGTTTGAAACTGGTGAATTAATCATTCATCTCCCTCTTCAGCGAGGTCACCTGACCGACGAGTTAAGGAGTCTGGCTTGCCCCCATTTCTTCCTGGGCGAAAACTCATTTTAAAATCAAAGCATGATAACAGTTCAGCCCATCGTGCCTGCCGCCGATTTAACATCTTTGTGGTCATAAAATATTCCAGGTTTTTATGATCGGTCAATACGGCAATTTTAAACTGCCAGGCCTCTAAGTACTACCTCCACTCTTCGAGCGCAGGAACTACAGCTAGAAGTTCCTTATCATATATCGGGTAATTACACTGTGCAGGTGTCATTTTTTTGGAAAAATATGCGACTGGATGTATAACTCCAGCATCATCCGCCTGAGAGAGAATTGCAGCGCAGACAAAGTCTGAAGCATCTGTTTCCACAAGGCTTGGACGGGCAAAGTCATAATGGGCCAAGATTGGCGCGGTCGTAAAGGAAAACTTGAGTTTTGCGAAAGCCTCTTGCTGGGCAACGTCCCAGGAAAATGGAATATCCTTTCCGGTCAATCGCGTCAAAGGTGCAACAAGTTTTGAATACTCATAAATAAAGCGCCGATAGAAATTAGGGAAACCTAGAAATGATTGTACATCTCGGAGCTTTCTCGGAATTGGCCAATCGGAGACTGCTGTAAGTTTTCCCTTATCCATTGAGATTCCTGCGGGAGATATCACAAATCCCAAATATTCTACCTCCTCAACCTCGAATTTGCACTTCTCAGGCTTGCAAAATACATTATTTTCTTTCAGAATGTTCAGGATTTTTCGCACATGCCTACGATGTGTTTCTAAATCCTCAGAGAAGATTAAAATATCATCCAGGTATACTGAGCAAAAGTCATCAAGATGCTCCCTCAATAAGTTGTTCATAAAGTTCTGGAAGGTGGCAGGAGCATTTGTTAGGCCAAAAGGCATAACAGAAAACTCAAAGTGTACATATCTTGTTCCAAAAGCAGTCTTCCACTCTTCTCCACTTTTTATTCGCAGCAGGTTGTACGCTCCCCTCAGATCTAACTTTGTATAAATCTTAGCCTTTCCCACCCAGTCAAGGGTTTCCTGTATGAGCGGGAGAGGATATCTATTCTTAACAGTAATGTCGTTCAAGCCACGGTAGTCGACACAGAGTCGTAGTGAACTATCCTTTTTTTTCACAAAGAGGACAGGTGCACGCGCCGGGGAGGAGGATTGTTGAATAAATCCCTTTTCTATATGGTCTTTTAAAAAGTCCCGCAATGTAGACAACTCCAACTCAGTCATTCCATAGAGCGGACGCCGGGGTGGCTGCCCTCCTGGCTGAAGGATTATCTCATGGTCGATTTTCCGGTGAGGTGGAAGCACACTAGCTTCAGCCTTACCAAATAGTTCAGCAAAGTCAGAATATACCTCAGGAACTTGATTCTTAAGGGAGGTGATTGAAGCAGAAGATTCAGTCAGATGCGCTTCATATATCTCCAGGTTCTCATACTCAGCTAACTCATAAAATTCCATCTTTTCCAAAGGTTCAATCATGGATAGCTTCTCTTCTGATTGATATATTCCAGACTCGGTAACAGGCATATGTTGCTCAATACATTGTTGAAGACACAGAGGGGAGCTGAATGTAATTCTTTGTGCATACCAGTCAGTATGCACTCGATGGCGCTGGAGCGATGGAATTCCCAAGACGATCGGGTAGTGTCCCAGTATTGTAACAAATAGTTTGGCACATTCCTGATGCCCACCTATCCTCATCGGGACTTCAACATAGTGTGTAATGGCGCCCGAGGATATAGGACGTCCATCCACCACTTCTAACAAGCGTGGTCTAGCCAGTGGCTTCATACTCAAACACTGGTGACTTACAAATGTTTTATCAATAAAACCGAATCCTGTCGCTCCCGAGTCCACTAGTGCATAGGATTGGAGAGATTTA
>Ga0307509_10005871_pt1 | contig 16832 bp, 14 predicted proteins | sample 10_EM_MG_FD_202245 | JGI IMG/M metagenome (GOLD analysis project Ga0307509, IMG submission 202245) | Populus trichocarpa ectomycorrhiza microbial communities from riparian zone in the Pacific Northwest, United States - 10_EM | ecosystem: Host-associated > Plants > Roots > Unclassified | place... | reverse complement strand
ACTATATGAACTATTAGCATAAATTCAGTGCAATCATGAGCTATCACTCTGCTAAAGATGCATTTACCTGTTGCAAGTGAGACCCCAGGTGCATATTTATCCCTGAATTCACTTCTGGTTGTTTGGCAGTTGGATTTGGTAGCCCGGACAATTGTGCGACGCTGTTGCCGGCTAAGAAGTGGAGGGCGCCCGGGGCGAGGAATATTCTCCACAGACATTCTCTCAGATGCCCGTGTAAGAAAGCTCTTAATGGTTGACCAGGGCCGGCCAACAAGGGATGCCACCTGAGCAATACTGCCCAAACAGTAGAAAAATGCGATGATCATGCCTTTTTCTGCATCAGTCATTTCCCGCCGGGAGGTTTTCGGGGGTTTTTTTTTGGTGCATATTTGGCACCTCTGGATCGATTAACCATAGGAGAAGTATAATAAAGATTTAAACTTGGAGTAGGAGAGGCTTGTAACACGGTATTTTCAGTATCGCAAACGGTCAGCTATCATGAACGGTCGGCTCTACTTTATGAGGTGTCCTCTTTTTTTTTTTACATGAGGCATGACTAATATGAGACATGTTTCACGAACACTTCTGTCGAGTGACTGTATATATATATTGAACCATATTTTTGTGAAGGTATAGAAATCAAGTGGACATCCCTGGGACAATACCCCTTCATGTGGGCTTGTAAGTAAGGTCCCTGTGAGGGAGAAAGGGACAAATCTTTAGGCACTCATGGATGCTGCCTCCTAACAGGCTGGCCATTATTCCCTTGAGATTTTATTGTTGACTATTCACAGTGCCTATACAAAGAAAGCCCTTCTGAAAGAATGACACAAGATTTACAATAATGATGGACACGAGTATGATCAAGCAGGTAACGAGGGTCATGCTCGACTGTGATCGGACTATGAGGAACACATTAATGAATGAATGATTGAGCCAAGGTGTTGGAAATGGCAGCATTCGTACTGGATATGTAGGTACTTTGAGGCTGTAGTGGCATATGTATGCACTAGTGGAGGGAAGCGTAAGCGATAGAAAGTTTTCTCTTATGGTACCCGTGTTTCTTCCTTTCTGTCATAATTCGCTTTAACCCCCACTTCCCGCTCCTAAAGATTTCTCACACCCCCCCCGTCCCAACTCCCAACACAATCGATCACGAGCTTCTCGGCTTCATATAGGCTGCGTGTCTTCACTTGAGCCTTTAGATCCCGCTAGGTAAAACCCTCATTGCTAATAATTACCTAGGCATCCAGTATTTTTAACAAATGGGGTGGATCTTTGTCGAGTAATCGTTCATGAACTCCTATGGAGTATGATTTGTGATAGTAGATTATCATCAACTTCACTCTAGTATTATCTAAGTTGCATTTACGTGTTAAAATATCATTGAACAAGGGACTTAAAATTTTGGTTTTACTGTAATTCCTTTTACTACTTTGCGTATCCCACATAATATATCTTATATCTTGTATTCGGGTATCTACCTATTAGCATAAGAAGTGCCTTTTTACCAACCGGACCGTAACGCTAAGTCTTTCTGCTCACCGCTGTCTGTAGCACCTTCTCCACCTGCCCCCTAGCCCCCATTGCTTAACAATTCTTCGGCAGATTCCCCCCTCTCAAATTCCACTTTTCTAAGCCTGGGGTTGCAAAGCATAAGGAGCTGGGGAATGAGTGATCCATAATGACAGCGTTGACATGAACATAGCTGAGAATCATCTGCCATGATCGAGCAGTATCCATTATCGACCAAGTCGAGCGGATCATCGATCCTATGCTTAACCAAGTCGTAATCAATGGACTCTGTGATGGGGGTGATCGAGCATATTGTAGTCTGGCAAAACTCGGGCGTGGCCGGACCGCGTGCGTCATTGATTTACGAGCATTCTCTATTTCAGCAGTATTCCAAGCCGTCTGGGGGCCCCACAGAGACGGCGGGGATAACGCCAAAAAAGCAGATGGGATGGGACTGCTAGACTTGGCCTTGTGTTGGGCAAATTACATAGAAGACTCCCGCCCTTAGCTGACTACCTGGCCAGACACCCCATTCCTTTATCAGTATAGTTAGATGCACTAGACAGCCACCGCTTGGGTAGGCGGTAGGGGAGATGTCATGACGGCGGGGATAGCCTGGGGGGTATCAGAAGACTGTAGAGGGTAGGAAAGGACTGTAGGGTACAAAAAGGGACTGTGGGGGGTGGTCACAGAGGGCAGATATTAGGGGTGATGGCTGGGGACGGAGAAGGAAAAGTGAGGGGGACTGCAGGGGATGACCGGGGATTGCTGATAATGGTGTAAGATGTTGCAATATGCGATCGGTACTCGGGCAAAGTAGTAATGGATAATAATAGCTATGATTTCTTATTGTGCTAACTCTCACCCATCAAGTAATAAGAAAAAAATAGGACAGCTATATAGTACAGCCGTTTAGTCCAGCCATTACCGCCGGGATCCCTCCACAAGGAAAGGAAAAACAAAGACTGTCAAAGAAGCCACCTGAAAGGAACAAAGGGAACAATGAAAGAACGTATATTATCCTTCAGCCCATATTGAGGATGAAGACATAAAGTGCTGAAAGAAAGATTTGAGAGGAGAAAGAAACCATATTAGAGAGGAGGAAGAAACCATATAAGAACATGAGACCCCTATTGAAATACGAGTGATGGAATATGATGCGATATAAAAGTTGAAGTAAATAATATCCCTGCAAGAGAAGAGGGAGAAGAGGGTTAAATAGATCATCAAATCCTCCGGGCATTAGTATAAGGCTGAGCTAATTCATTCCTCTCCGACTTTCAATTTCTCCTTCAAAACCCTCTAGAAATAATTGTTTCTTAAAAGATATATACCTGCTTGCTTCTTAGTTTACCGTGTGACTAGTGATGGGCACTATCATGCTCGAGCAGAAAATTTAGCCCATGCTCAAGCATAAATCGTGCTCGAGCACACCAAAAATTTGCGATCGAGCATGATCGTGCCCATTACTACGTGTGACACAGGATTTGCAACATCATAAACAGTGTGGATGAGTTTTGGATCCATACATCTGTAGGAAGGAAAGCAGGAAAGCAGTAATGGAAGTGAAAGAGTCCGATGCGCGGACCCCGGATGATTCCCGGTGGCTATGAATATCAGGAGTCTTTGTCTTGCTTTTGTTGATAGGAGAGTATGGAATAGTTTATCATACAACCACAACTATATTGACGATCAGTTATAGGGCCTATATATTTGTTTCCCTCCTTCTCTCTAGGAGCATGGAATCTGGTAATAGGACATTTAATTTTGACTGTGGCATTGGGCTGAGTTCTTGTGGTATTCTGACAGTTGAATGTTGTGGGGGAATTCTGGTTGGGCGGGTTGTTTCAGGAGTTAGTCTCGCCCAGAGTAATTAAAGCGATCTTCCAATTCACACTTTGTTCATTACTAGGATTTCCAGGGAGCTTTTCTTTCAAAAAGGAGATTAGAACCCTGCACGGAGATACTCAATTCTCTCTGTTGAGTTAATACGGTATTCGGAATTTGATTGGCCCGTCGGACTAAATCTCTCGCTATCCCACACGGTTCATCTCAGTGTTCCCAACGGGCCTGGCCGATGGTAGGCCGGGCCAAGGCAGGCCACTCCGGAACATGGCCTAGGCCGATCTAGGCCAAATTTGGTCGGCCTACGAAACCTATCAGGCCTGATAGGCGCCTATAGGCTCGGTAATTAATGTTAAGAACAGATTGCTTTAAGGGTATTCCAACCCTCTCCCTTCTTTCAAGTTTCTCCCCTTGGATATTTTTTTCTCCTTACCTTTGGCCACACGTATTGCTTTCTTAATTGATCATAAAACGAGTGATACCAACTAACTCAATAAAGTCTTAAAGATTCACCTCCAGAGCCAATCGCACAGTCCTATCCTATCATCATTCCCTCCTATTTACTTCCTGTGGAATTAAATTCAATCCCCAAGCTGGCGAAGCAAAATTGTTGTATTTTTAATGTTGTTTTGTGGACTATTTACAGATAATCCCCTGTATTAGTGCCTGGTGCGCATGGTTGACCCACCACAACTGCAGCTCTTTTTCTACATTAATTATATTAACGAATTCACTATCTCTAGTATCATACCTTTTTGTAGTACTTTTTCTTAATAAAGCGAAATTGTTCCTTTATTTTTAATCTTATTGAGTATTTGGAAAATATTTACTGTGAATATTTGCAGTTGAAATAGCGTGACTGAGCTGTGAGCCAGACGGCCGATGCTATATATAGACCGGGAAAAGCCTATATGGCCTATAGGCGGGCCCGACCCAGCCCGGCCCAGGGTTAGCCAGGCCTGCAGGCTCGGGCTAGGCTAGATCACCGGGAATTATGATAGGCCAGGCCCGGCTTTACCGAAGCCTGGCCTACCTGGCCCGCTGGGAACACTGGTTCATCTAATGGTACTCCTCACTTACTGAGGAAACCTTCAACTGTGATAGGCTTTATGGTGCTGGAAGTGAGCTGAATTTTGCCCAGTCCTGTCTGCGCTTTGCTATCAGGGGACTATTGGCATTTTGATCATCTCTCCTACTTGCTTGGTACTGCATTCGAGTGGGTTGTGGAAATTGTCTACATTCCCTTGTGAAAAGTTCTAGTAGCCTAATATCGATAAACACTAGTGTAGTGCGGTGATGTAGAGGTTGAAATGGGAGATGTAACAGGGGGGAGGGGTCAACGAACAGGGGGGCTCAACGAACAGCCCAAACAAAATCTTAGCTTACTAAGCCATTTTTTAGTAGAGTGTTCGTTGACACCCCATGTTAGTTATTGGCAAGGTCCGAATAGGGTTTTAGGACAGTAGGCATAGTTGTGTTGGGCGGACAAGCTATTTGTGCCCAGAAAGCCGGAAGAGAATAAAAGTTTTATTAAAAAAATGACAAGTTCTAGTATTATACCTCGGATTTTGTACAAGTATGAGAGTCCCATACAAAAAGTAAAATACATTACAACAATATCCAATGGCCATCTTAAACTCTCAACTCTTGTGAGAGAATGGGAAAATTCTCATAATTTTTATCTAGATAGTTTCAACAAAATGCCCATGCTATATCTTGGTTTTATTAAATCTATACAATTTTGGGATGGATTCTGAGTGTCTGAAATCAGCCAGTTTTGGTGAAAAAGGGGGGGGGGGGGCACGAATTTTATCGCTAAGATCGTACTTAAATTGACTTCGTTAATATCCTGGTTCCAATCCCGAACGGAGTTGTGTGAATTTGAAATTCAGGATGTGCGCCGCTTTCAAAGTTGTCATTTCAAATCTCCAAGGACGAATGAACTATATGGCCTCTTTGTGTTTCGTGACTTGTGGTATGGAATTCAGTATTTTGAAGGGTTTTGGACCCTTAGTCTAGGCCGATTTTCTCGAGTGCGCGGGGAAGGAGCTATATGGGTGCTCTTTCGGATTTTCACTCCCGGTATCCAGTGGGGGACCGACCGTACTGGGAACAATTGAGATTTCGGGAGTTTTTCTTCTTTTGTATGATAGCACATTTTTACTGATTTAACTTTCTCATCTCGCCTACCGCCGGGTCTGGCGCAAACATGTAACATATTGGGGCTACAGGATGGCATGGATGGAATGGGCCACAACAGCAAGTTATAGGCGCGGAGGAGTCATGTGACATTAAAGTTTGCAGCTGCTGCCGTGGGCTAGGGGGCTGACAGATCGGGCTTTCACGTTCATGCGGTACTGAGCTCTGCTTGTACAGTACTGGAGGAGAGTGATGGATTTTAGAGAAGAGTGAAATCTACTTTTTAGTAGTGGCAATCTAGCAATGATTCAAGTTGGATTGGAATGGCTATGCGATCTCTGGAGGTATTGCAAGAAAACTGTCGGATTTTCTTTTGCTCATTGCCATAATATGGTGCCTGGACAAAATTAACCCAGCACCGACGATTGAAAGCTGATAGCAACGCAACAACATTGCTCATCACTCTGCACTTCTAACACCACCCAAAGAAATTTCTCCAGATCCAATATTAGTATCTTCTATGTATTCTACTGTGAATTTGCATTTTTTATTTTTATTTTTTATTTTCGTGATAGTGGGGTTGGTAGGGGAGCGTTGTTGTCATGGCCAAAGTTTTTCATGTTCGTTGATGCGCCGTTAATTTTGTCCACGGACCATACTGTGGAAGGGGGGGTTGATAGCCGGCGCAGCAGATTGGTGGTGGGCAAAGCTCCTGCTTTGATTTGTACCCGTGCTTTTGCCTTGGCAAGGGTGGGTGCATGGCTGGTGGCGTGCCGGCAGCCTATCATACTCCTGCTGCCGGCAGGAGTTGCGTTTTTTTTCCTGGAAAGGTGCCAAGAGAAAAGCCGCCTCAATCCGCCGACCTGAGTAGCGGTAGAGCCCGAATAGAGCTTGCGAAGCCTTGTTTTCATCATCTCCCAGCTTTGCCTAAACCCGCCTCCCAAAATAAATCTAGTCTATCTCTCATCACGGCCTCTTTTGATCGACGAATAGTGCGACCACTACCATCACGAGAAACAAGACCGACAGGAAAGAGGAGATGGGTTCTTCGGCATATCAAAACTCGACTATTACCATAAACCAAAATGTTGGTAATGTGACGGATAGTTACAAGAATGTGTGGAACAACTACGAGATATCGGTGTCGGATGAGAAGCGCCAGATTCTTGAGTGGCTGTCTCCCATGGCACCTCGGGGGAGGCATCAAGCCGTGCGTGAGGGGCGAGTGGATGGAGTAGGGAGCAGGATTCTCCGCTCGAAAGAGTTTGCGAAATGGCATGGCGACGATCGGGGTGTTAATCCAGTCCTATTCTATTACGGGGATCCGGGTGTAGGGAAGACATATCTAAGGTGTGTAGGACTAGTTAAATCGAAAGAACGTCGAAAACTAACTTGATCGGGGAACGGAAGCTCTCTTGTGATAGATACACTTTGCGATGCGTTTGATGGCGACAATGTGGCCGTGGCTTGCGTCTACTGCGACTTCCATACGCGAGAAGAGCAATCAGCGACTGGCGTGTTGGCAGCTCTATTGAAGCAACTTGTCGCGGGGGTAGAACCGATCCCAGAAGAGATAAAAGTGGCCTTTGATCGGGCAAAGACAAAAGTTGACGGTCGTACACTACGCCTCCCGGAAATCCAGGCGATGATCGCCAAGTCTATCTCATCATTGCGGCGGGGGTTTATCTGCATTGACGCTTTAGATGAGTTTCCCGCAAAACATCGACCCGAACTTTGGGACTCTTTACGGCACATTGTCCGGGAGTGTCCAAACATTCGACTATTCATGACTGGGAGGCCACACATTCGAGAGGAAGTGAAGAAATATTTCCCGGAATATCCCGATCTACCCGCTATAGAGCCTACTAAGGAGGATATTCGGGAATATCTCACTATGAGGCTAAAAAAGGACTCCGAGCTGGATGCGCTGGATACGGAACTGGAGGCCGATATTCTTCGGGTTATTCCAGAGAAGATCTCGGGCGCGTATGTAAAACCCGCACACGGTGAAGCCCAGGTTATCAACTAACATGTGTCTCTAGGTTCCTTCTTGTTTCCCTGGTTATGGATGCGGTTCTGGCGAATGCGACAATACATCAGAGAAGAAGAACGCTCGATAAGATGACCACCGGCTTTGGTTTGGATGATGCATACAACACAACATTTGATCGCATAAGAGAGCAGAAGGGGAACCGCGCGAGGCTTGGAATGGAAGCACTGATGTGGGTTTCTTGCTCCGAACGGCAGCTAAAAGCAGGAGAACTGTGCCAGGCATTAGGGGTGGAACCAAGAACAACAGATCTTAATACCCGCAATGTCCCATCAATGCGGGCCTTGTTGAGTTGCGCATTAGGACTTATCGCAATTGATGAGAAAGAATCGACAGTTCGTCTCGTGCATTTCACGCTTCAAGAGTATCTCGTGGCTCACCCCAACTTGTTTATCACACCCCACTCGATGATGGCCGAAATATGTCTCACCTATTTAAACTTTCAGTCCGTCTGCGAGCTTTCGACCGCTCTCGGTGCCATCCCGTCGAAAATGCCATTTCTCCACTATGCTTCATGTTACTGGGGATTCCATGCGAGTAAAGAGGTCACGGAAGAGGTGAAACGTCTTGCCTTACAAGTTCTTGAGCGAGATGCGAATCATGTATGGGTTGACATTCTCCTGCGTAGGAGGAGTGTTGGCTTCTTGTCTAGGGAGGACCGTCGTTATCGTAGAAGTCCCGATCTCAGAGGGTTTACTGGGCTGCATGGCGCCGCATACATGGGGGTTACTCAGGTCGCGATTGCTATGATGGATATGAAAAGATGGGACTTGAACGGGCGGGATTCCAAGGGCCAAACACCATTAATATGGGCTGCGAAACAGGGGAATTCCACTCTCGCCGAGCAGCTTCTTGGGCAGCCCGATGTCGATCCTACGTTAGCAGACAAACAGGGCCTAACACCACTCATCCATGCTGCGAGAGCTGGTCATCGGGACGTGGTCAGGCTACTTCTGCAGCAAGAGGGTCTAGATCCCAATTCGGGCGATAAGGATGCCCGGACACCACTATCATTTGCTGCCGGATCTGGACATGAGGACGTGGTGAAGATGCTGCTGGAGCGTGGGGATGTCAGTCCCGATTCAGAGGACGCATCAGGCCAGACACCACTATCGCATGCTGCCGAATCTGGAAATGATGGTGTAGTGAAGATGCTGCTTGACCGAAAGGATGTCAATCCCGATTCGTCGTCCGATGACCGGACACCCTTATCATTCGCCGCCGGATCTGGACATGAGGGCGTGGTGAAGTTGCTGCTGGAGCGTGGGGATGTCAATCCCGATTCGGGGGATATGTTAGGCGAGACACCACTAGCGCATGCTGCCGAATCTGGACATGAGGGCGTAGTGAAGATATTGCTCGAGCGAAAGGATGTCAATCCGGATTCGTCGTATGAGAATGGCCGGACACCACTATTATGTGCTGCCGAATCTGGACATGAGGGTGTAGTGAAGATACTGCTTGAGTGTGGGGATGTCAATCCCGATTCGGGAGATCTGTTTGGCCAGACACCACTATCACGTGCAGCCGAATCTGGACACGAGGGTGTAGTGAATATGCTGCTGGAGCGAGGGGACGTCAATCCCGATTCGTCGGGTGATGATGGCCGGACGCCACTATCTCATGCTGCCGAATTTGGACGTGCGGGCATAGTGGAGGTACTGCTGGAGCGAGAGGATGTCGATCCTGATTCGTCGTCTGATGATGCCAGGACGCCCTTATCATTTGCTGCTGGATCTGGGCATGAAGGCGTGGTGAAGATGCTGCTTGAGTGTGGAGATGTCAATCTCGAGTCGTTGTCTGATGATGGCCGGACACCACTATCTTATGCTGCCGGATCTGGACGTGAGGGTGTAGTGAATATGCTGCTGCAGCGAGGGGACGTCAATCCCGATTCTTTGTCTGATGATGGCCGGACACCACTATCTTATGCTGCCGAGTTTGGACGTGAGGGTGTAGTAAAGATACTACTGGAGCGAGGGGATGTCAATCCCGATTCAGAAGATGAATCTGGCTGGACACCGCTCAGGCACGCGGAGCGGTCTCGACACATTAGTGTGATGAAGCTGTTATCGGAATCGAGACTTCGCAGTCACAAAACATCCCAAGCCAATGTCTCCGGCTCCGTTCTAAGCGCTCAAGAGGAAGTGGACTTTGGTTCTGTATCCCACCAAGAAGGCATCATCCCACACATAAAACACGAGATCACGGAAGCCACTCCTCCCCCCACCTCCGACAGGCCTCTCTCCCCCTCAGCTGAGCCTCCCTTGAATCTACTTGAAACGCACCCTTCTTCATCCTTTCTCGCCCCGATATCCACAGATGACACTGCCCCTGACACTGCCACCTCAGAGCGCGCAACACCCTTGAAACGTTGCATTCCAGCGATCTGCGAGATGTTGCGTCGTGTCAAGCGCAAGCTTTCCCCTTCATCCTAGCGTCCTCGACAATACCTGTCATCCCTATTGAAGACTCTATCTGATTTGGCTACATAATTGTAGCATCTGCATACACATCCACCTCATGAACCTCAAAAATAGTATCTACATGCAATGGGAGTACTGTAGTGCACGCTAGAACAAAATTTCCCTCAGCAACATCCAATTCCTTGTATGGCTTCCCTTTGCCCCATCATTTCCTTGTCTAGTCCCGTCTTTCACCTTCTACCATGGGATGGCGGTAGGAGCAGGTCGCCTCGGATTTCTATATATGATAGTGTTTTTCTCCCTTTCTCCTTTTTTTTTCCCTTTCCTCTCCTTGTCTTTTCGTTCAGACCTTGGTTTTGTTCTGTTGCTCGAGTTTACGGTCTGTGATATATTGTATGATTGCGGTAATGGTTTTTTTTTCTTTTGCTCTGTTTTTTTTTTTAGAGAGAGAAGAGGATTCTTTACTGGTCATCATAAGTTAGATCTAGGGCGTTTTTTGTCACTCCATTTGTATATTCCTTGTAGGCTACTAGTACCGGTTTCGATTTAATCGGTATATCGGCCCTTCCGATTCTCCGTCCTTGTCTCCAATACTCTCCGCATTGCCGACATTCCAATCATAGCGATCTTAGCTTCGGTAGTTATTGGTGCTACTGCGGGCGCTACCTATAATATAAGTTCAGATAGGTGGTGGGAAAACTCCCTACTTTGATTTGTGCTCACGTTTTACACTTTGGCCAGGAAGCGCAGGGATGGTACGTAAAGGTAGTTTGTCATACTCAGGCTGCCAGCTGCAGATTTGTTTTTTTTATTTCGGGCAAGGCACCAGCAGAAAGCCTTTGTAACACACCCACATGGGCTAACGAGGAAAAGGGTTGCGGGGTTTTAACCTTCTATCCTCACCAACCTGTCAGTCACCAAACCAACCTCGAAAGTCTTCTCTATTTCTCAATACGACCTTTTTTGACCGACGCAGAATACGAAAAAAACAATACCATCACAAGCAAAAAGCACAAAGAAAGACGAGATGGGTTCCGCAGCAAACCAAAACCCCACCACTATCATAAACCGAAACGTTGGGAATGTGACGGACAGTTATAAGAATGTATGGAACAACTGCGAGATATCGGTGTCGGACGAGAAGCGGCAGATCTTGGAGTGGTTATCTCCCATGGCACCTCGGGGAAGGCATCAGGCTGTGCGTGAGGCGCGGATGGAGGGGGTGGGAAACTGGCTTCTTCGAACGAACGAGTTTGAAAACTGGCATACAAGTGAGGATGAAACCGTCGATCCAGTATTATTCTATTATGGGGACCCGGGTGTGGGAAAGACATATATAAGGTGTGTAGTTTAGCCTGGCAGAAATCGCGCGCACAACTAACTCGATCATGGTAACTACAGCTCTCTTGTGATAGATACACTGTGCGATGGGCTTGATGGCAACATGGCGGTGGCCTGTGTCTACTGCGACTTCCGGGCTCATAAAGAGCAGTCCGTGACTAGTGTTTTAGCAGTTCTCTTGAAGCAGCTTGTGGCAGGGATAGAGCCAATCCCGGAAGAGATTAAGGTGGCTTTTGATCGAGCGAAGAGGGAGGTTGATGGCCGGGCCCTCCGACTCCGGGAAATCCAGGCGATGCTCGTCAGGTCTCTCTCAGCTTTACAACGGGGGTTTATCTGTATTGATGCCTTAGATGAGTTTCCCGCGAAACATCGACCGGATCTTTGGGACTCTTTGCAGCACATTGTCCGCGAGTGCCCAAATATTCGGCTGTTCATTACGGGGAGGCCACATATCCGAGAAGAAGTGAAGAAGCATTTCCCCGGATGTCCTGATCAACCCCCCATAAAGCCAACCGAGGATGATATTCGGGAATATCTTAGTATGAGGTTAAAGAAGGACTCTGAACTGGATGCGATGGATGCTGAACTGGAGGCCGATATTCTTAAGATTATTCCGGACAAGATCTCTGGCACGTATGGAAAACCCCGCTCACCGTGATCCCAGGTTATCAGCTAACATTGGTCTTTAGGTTCCTTCTCGTCTCCCTGATTATGGATGCGGTTCTAGCCAATGCGACAATACATCAGAGAAGAAAAACACTCGATAAGATGACCACCGGTTTTGGTTTAGATGATGCATACAACACAACATTAGATCGCATAAGAGAGCAGAAAGGGGACCGCGTCAAGCTAGGAATGGAAGCGCTCATGTGGATTTCTTTATCCGAACGGCAGCTAAAGGGGGGAGAACTGTGTCATGCATTAGGGGTGGAGCTAGGAACTGTGGACATTAATATCTACAATGTCCCATCAATACGGACCTTGTTGAGTTGCACACTAGGACTTGTCACAATTGATGACCAAGAATCAACAGTCCGTCTCGTTCATTTCACGCTTCAAGAGTACCTTGTTGCTCATCCCAACTTGTTCACCACACCCCACTTGATGATGGCTGAAATATGTCTCACCTACCTAAACTTTCAGTCCGTTTGTGAGCTTTCGACCGCCTTCAGTACTATCCCACTGACAATGCCGTTTCTCCGCTACGCATCATGTTATTGGGGATTCCATGCTAAGCAGGAGATGGGTAATAATGTGGAGGGCCTTGCCTTACAACTTCTCCAACGTGATGCCAACCATATATGGGTAGGTATTCTCGTGCGTGAGAAGAACGTTGGATTCTTGTCTAGGGGGGATCATTGGAAAGGTAGAAGTCCTGATCTTGGGGGGTTTACTGGACTACACAGCGTCGCATGCATGGGAATTACCGAGGTCGGGATTGCTATGATCGGAATGAAAAGATGGGACTTGAACGGGCGAGATTCTAAGGGTCAAACGCCATTAATATGGGCCGCAAAACACGGGAATTCCATGTTCGCAAAGCAGCTTCTTGGGCAGCATGATGTCAATCCTACATTAGCAGACAAAAAGGGCCTAACACCGCTTATCCATGCTGCGAGGGCTGGACACCAAGACGTGGTGGAAATACTTCTCCAACACGGGGATGTCGATCCCGATTTGTCGGATAGGTCCGGCCGAACACCACTATCTTATGCTGCTGGATCTCGCGAGGAGGCCACGCTGGCGGCGCCCCCGAATTTAGTGCCTTGGTGGACCCTGGAGCCAGTACCACAGGCTAGCGGACATATATATGAAGGCGTCGTAGAGCTACTCTTGCAGCAAGGGAATGTCAATCCTGATTCGTCGGATGAGAATGGCAGGACACCACTATCATATGCTGCCCAATCTGGGTACGAGGGGGTTGTGAAGCTGCTCCTAGAGCGAGGGGGTGTCGACCCGGATTCACTAGATGAAGATGGCCGGACACCACTATCACATGCGGCTGAAAATAAACGTGAGGGCGTTGTGAGGCTTCTGTTGCAGCGAGAGGATGTCGACCCTAACTTGCTAGATGAGACTAACAGGACGCCACTAATGTATGCCACCGAATCTGACAATGAGGATCTGGTCAGGCTGCTCTTGCAGCGGGTGGATGTCGGCCCCAACTCGCCGGATGAGGATGGCATGAGGGTGCTACTGTATGCTGCCGGATTTCAAAATGAGGGTGTTGTGAAGCTCCTCTGGGAGCGAGTGGGTGTTGATCGAGTTTGCTGTGGTCCGGAAGCACTGGCAGTGGCTGCCAAATCGGGATGTGAGGGCCTCGTGGATCAACTCTTGGAGCGCGGGTACCTGGATCCCGACTGGTCAGATGGGATGGGTAGGACACAACTATCATACGCTGCCGATGGGGGATGCGAGAGCCTTGTGAAATTGGTCTTGGAGCGAGGGGATGTCAACCCAGATTTGCCGGATTTGCGTGGCCAGACGCCGCTATCAATTGCTGCCCAGCATGGATGGGAGCAGATTGTGGAGCTGCTCTTGGACCGCAGGGATGTCGATCCCAATTCGTTGGATTGTATTGGCTACACTCCACTCCATCATGCCCTGTTTTGTGGGATTCCCGAGGTGCTGATGTTGCTTCTAAAGCACCAGGATGTCAATCCCAATCGATTTGGCTTGGGTGGCTGGGCCCCGCTATCACTCGCTGCTAGGTATGGACATGGGGATGACGTGAAGCTACTCTTGGAGCGAGGGGATATCAATCCCAATTTGCCGGACGGGAATGACCGGACACCACTATCGTTTGCTGCCGAACATGGAAACGAGTACATTGTGGAGCTACTCTTGGAGCGCAGGGATGTCAATCCCGATTTGCCGGACCGGAATGGCCTGACACCATTGTCATACGCTACCAGGTCTCACCATTTCGGCACCGTGAGGCTATTATTAAAATCGAGGCCTCCTAGTTACGAAAGATCAGGAACTAGAGACGTGGCGCATGAGACTTCGGTTCCAATTCATAGTGCTCAAGAGCAAGCTAGATTAACTTCTATATCACAGCGAGAAAGCCCCGTTCCCGACCCAAGACCCATGATCGCCGTTGTCATTCCTTTCCTCCACTCCCACGAGCCTCGATCAAATCAGCGCGAAGCATCCCCCTCATCTCCTCCCCTATCCGACCCTTCCCAGGAGTCTACTATCTTGAATCGTTTGAGGCCACGGAAGCGCCCTAGAACGGACCAGTCACTCCAGGGTCGCCCCAAGCGTAATCGTTTCCGTTCATCCTAACATCCTCGACAATACCTATCGTCCTCATTGAAGATTTGTCTGAATTTGCCACATACTTGTCACATTTGCCTACACACCTACTTCATGAACCCCTCCTTCTCACCTCTACCATCTCCTCGAAAAAGTGTCTACCGTACTCACTGAAAATGGGGTTCCTACCTCCTCCGTAGGAACCTTTCTCCGCTTAAGGTATCCGGCCAGGACTTAAACCCCGGATCATTGTTGCCAGGAGGAGAATACATTCGGGGAGGGGGATTTTCGGCGGGTCACAACTTATTCCCTGCAGGTGTTTCACCATCTGCCCGGGGATGTCTCGGGTTTCTATGTGATAGTATTTTTCTCTCTTTCTGCTTTTTTTCTTCGCTTTTTAGTTCATAAGTTGATTTTGTTCTGGAGCGGGAGTTTATGGTCTGTGATATATTGCATGATTGCCGTAATTGTTTTTTTCCCTTTTGCCCGTTTTTTCCCTTTTTTTTAATTTTTTTTTAGCGAGAGGAGAGGGTTCTTAGCTTGTCATGACCGGTAGGTTAGATCTAGTGTTTTGTCGCTGCATTTGTATATTGTTGGCTACTCGTATCAGTTTCCATTTAATCGATATATCAAACCCTTCAGCTTCTCCATTTTCATCTCCAATACTCTCCCCAGACCATTGCCACTATTATAATCATGTAGATCCTAGTCTTGGTAGCTATTGTGCGGTGACAAAATTAACTGAACAAAGAAGGGAACAGGAACCTTCCTAATTTTTACCCCTTCAACGAACACAAATTAATAAGAAAATAAAAAAATCCATAGCGGTAATCGGCACTTGGTATATCAACAACCTTAATAATAATGAAAAAGCCGAAGAAACCAAGCTACGATGTATCGCTTGTGCAGTAATGAATTGTTAGGCGGGTTTGTAGTCTGGGGAGCTATTTAGAGGCAATGGGTTACCTCGGCTTCTAGGTGTTCGGTTAATTTTGTCAACACTACAATACCCTACCACTTCGGGCATTACCTATAGTACGGGCTGTGATCAAAATTGGCACTACATTCATGAGCTTCTCCTTCCGATCACCATTTTAAAAAAGCGTCGCCGCCGGCGTCGTCAGCTAAGGCACATTGCCTGTCGTTACGCTAAACAAACAAACGCTCTCAGACACTTTCTGCTTCTCAGATATGCGAGAGCACTCATGGCTGAGAAAATAGCTAAAGGGCACAGCGGAGGAAGCGAGAAAAATCACCTTTCATGGAGAGCACGAAATTAAGAGATTGGTTGAGATGCTATTATCGGTGGATAAAATTAACCGCGCACAAGCTATCGATGGCAAAAGAACTCTCCTTATGATTCCGCTTGTTCAACACTACATAATGAAATTTCTCTAGATTAAAGATTAGTTTCTACTAAGTATTCTTCTGTATATCTACATCCTCAATTTATTTCTTTGGTTTTCGTGATATCATAGTAAGGCTGGTTAAGGAACGCTCTTGTCCTGGCTGGAGGGTTTCACTGTCCGTTGATGTGCTGTTAATTTTGCCCACGAACAATGGTTAAAAGAGAGACCAGGAGTTACAAGTATCGTAAGTATATTTCTCTAAATAGTCAACAACCCGGGACTCCAAAAGAATATATAAAAAAAATAAGAGAAATGAAGTATGATGCATCCAGCTCTAAGGTGAGAAACTCTAAGGACATTTTTGGGTGCAGCGGTTCTGTTCTGTTCCAAAATTTGGAAACACCCTTTCCTACACGGGGGAATGGTTGGGAGACTGGATGGTTGCTCTCCGTTTTGCCAAACAGGCTCTAAGAGGGGTCATGACGCTCTATAATCCTCAACGATTCAGAACCCTAAAGGAGTATGTAGTACTGTACGATACAAGTGCCACCGAAAAAGTGAGTACACACGGGAGGGGGGTGATAGGGTGGAGAATAGAGGTGAAGGGGAATAAGGAGAATGCGAGAGAGGAGTGGGAGAGAGGGAGGGAGGAGAGAGAGAGGGAATGGTTGGTGGGTGTGAGTGATGCGAGTGGTGAGGGGGAGGGGATGGGAGTAGGTGGGGGTTTATGGAAGGACGGGAAGGAGATAATGAGTTGGGGTGTGTGTAGTGGTAGGGGATTAACGGTGGAGATGGGTGAGATGTATGGGGTGAAGAAGGTGTTGGAGAAGGTAGAGGGGTGTTATAAGGAAGGGGGGAAGAGGAAGTTGTTGATAGGGGTGGATAATGTGGGAGTATTGAGGAAGTTGA
>Ga0307509_10005870_pt1 | contig 16838 bp, 17 predicted proteins | sample 10_EM_MG_FD_202245 | JGI IMG/M metagenome (GOLD analysis project Ga0307509, IMG submission 202245) | Populus trichocarpa ectomycorrhiza microbial communities from riparian zone in the Pacific Northwest, United States - 10_EM | ecosystem: Host-associated > Plants > Roots > Unclassified | place... | reverse complement strand
GCAGGACAATCTGCTTTTCTTCCCAGAACAACATCTGCGTTCCCCGCAGACTGAGGCGCTGCTTGCGCCGAGGGCCGTTGTGAGGGGGGGAGAAGAGCAGATTGTCCTGCTTCTATTACTATTTCTTCAATAAAGCCATAAAAGCTTCGTTCGGAATCTCAACTTTGCCAAACTTCTTCAGGCGCTTCTTGCCTTCCTTTTGCTTGGCCCAGAGTTTTTTCTTGCGCGAAACATCACCACCATACAGGTGACCGGTGACATTTTTGCCCATCGCCTTGACGCTTTCGCTGGCAATAACACGGCCGTTAATAGCCGCCTGCAGGCGCACCTCGAACAGCTGACGCGGAATAACTTCTTTCAATTTGGCCACAAATTCCCGGCCCATGCTCATTGATTCGCTGCGATGCGCCATAATGCTCAGGCTATCGATACGCTCGCCCGCCACCAAAATATCCACGCGCACGAGGTCTTCCTCGCGGTAATTATCAAGTTCATAGTTGAACGAGCCATAGCCGCTGGTGGTGCTTTTGAGCTGGTCATAAAAATCCGTCAGCATGTTAGCGAGTGGCGCTTCAAAATTGACTACTGCCAGGCTCGAGTCCAAATAGCTAATATTTTTGTGTACGCCCCGATTGCCAGCAATCAACGTCAACACGCCGCCAATGTAAGTCTGCGGCACAACAATTTCGCCCTTAATCCATGGCTCGCGGATGCTGCGGATGTTCGCCGGGTCTGGCAAGTCGCTGGCCGATCGAATTGTTTCCATCTCGCCGTTAAGGAGCTCAACTTCATAATCTGTCGACGGATTCGTCACAATAAGATCAATATTGTGCGACCGCTCCAAGCGTTCCTTGACGATTTCCATGTGGAGCAATCCCAAGAAACCGATACGAAAACCATGCCCCAATACCTGTGAACTTTCCGGAGCATACTGCAGCGCCGCATCGTTCAGTTGAAGTTTTTCGAGCGCATCCTTTAGGGTAGCGTAATCATCAGCCGAGCCCGGAAAAACACCGGCATATACGAATGGCTTCACTTCTTGATACCCGGCCAGGGCATGAACTGCTGGTTTTTTGGTCAGTGTCACCGTGTCACCCACGCGCGCCTCGGCGACTGATTTGAGGTTGGTGACGATATAGCCAATTTCGCCCGTGCTAAGCGCTGGCGCTGGGATGGCCTTTGGTGTCAGCGTGCCGGTCTCCAGCGCTAGGCCATGGCTGTCGGCGGCCATCATGGTGATTTCCGCAGCTTTAGGAATCTTGCCGTCCACTACCCGCACGTACAAAATAACGCCGCGATAATCATCGTACATCGAGTCAAAAATAAGCGCCCGAGTCGGCTCGTCAACCTTGCCTTTTGGCGCAGGAATTCTTGCGACAACGGCGTCCAAAACCTTCTCGACGCCCATGCCAGTTTTTGCGCTAACCAGTAAGATATCTTCCTTTGTGCAGCCAAGCAGATTGATAATTTCTTCGCTGACACGGTCAACGTCAGCAGCGGGCAAGTCGATCTTATTTAGCACCGGAATAATCGTGAGGTCGGCTTCAATTGCCAAATAAACGTTGGCCAATGTCTGCGCCTGAATGCCTTGGCTGGCGTCGACCACAAGCAGCGCGCCTTCGCACGCGGCGAGACTGCGCGAGACCTCGTAGCTGAAGTCAACGTGGCCAGGTGTATCGATCAAGTTCAACTGATGTCCCTGATAATTCATACGCACAGGCTGCAGCTTGATAGTGATGCCCTTTTCACGCTCGAGGTCCATACTATCGAGCAGCTGCGCCTTCATGTCACGCAGCTGGACAGTGCCGGTCAATTCCAATAGCCGATCGGCCAGCGTGCTTTTGCCGTGGTCGATGTGGGCGATAATACAAAAATTTCGAATATGATCAGTAGGCATTGTCATAAGAATAGCGTAGCGGATGCGAAGTTACCAGAGGTAACAGATCAGGGTTTATTTTAAAATATTAATAATATTATATAATATACACTTTAAACCCACAACCGGGGCGCCTTATTGCAGCGGCTTTGTCTGGCGGAATAAGAATTTATTGATTTTTGCAATCACCGGGTTTGCTTCTTCCAAACGGAAAATACGGCTGATGATCAGGTACGTGCCCAGCCCGACAACCACAATAATCCCAAACTTCGGTACGAGCGCAAAGAATCTAGTGTCTGTCGCACTCAGATCAAATGTCTTGACTGTCACATAGGTAATGACAAACATTAATCCCGTTGCCGATACCATGCGCAATATGCCATTTACAAAATCAACATCAAACAGTCCCTTCATGCGCCGTGACATGATCGAGAACAAAATACACACTTCCACAAACGCCACGATCGACTGCGCTGCCGCCAGTCCGAGAACGCCAACATGCAGGCTCAACACAAACCATGTCGCCAGTGCAATATTCAGTCCAATTGTCGCGATCGAGATATACAGCGGCGTTTTGGTGTCCTGCTGCGCGTAAAAACTGCGCGACGCAATATGGTAAATCGAACGGAATAAAATGGCGATCGACAGCAAGCCTAGAATGTCTGCAATCGTCGGGTCACCACCATATTTCACAAAACTCACGATATACCCTCGCCCCAGGAAGGCAATCACCGCCGTCGGTAGGGCCAACCAAATAATAATACGTAGTATCGACTGCAGTTCGCGCTTAAATTGCCTGGTTTCGCCATGCGCAATGCGATCAGACATTGTTGGGAACGCAGCAGTCGAAATCGCCACACCGATCAACGTCACCGGCACCATATGCAGCGTGGTGGCAACCTGATACGCCGTAATGCTTCCTTCGCGCAACCTCGAAGCCAGGTTAATCTCAACAAGGTTGTTAAAGTAGTCGATGCCCTGGTCGAATGAACGAGCCGGCAGCAAACGTAACACCTGTTTGAGGCCTTGGTTTCTCCAATAAATCTTGAACTGATATATAAAATTCATGCCGTGCATGCCAACACTGCTCACCAGTAGCTGCAAAATTGAGCCCAGCACCACACCAACCGCCACGCCCATAATGCCGCCCTCAAACACGCGCCAGCTACCAATCGTTACGCCATTCGTCAGGAACAAAATACCAATAATAATACCCACGCTGTACATCGACGGCGCCAAAGCAAAGAAAAAGAATCTCCCAACTGCTTGCTGCATGCTCGCCAGCACGCTGCTAATACTAAACAGAAATGGGTTCACAGCAATGACGCGCATCATCGAGATCGCCAAATTACTTGTGCTCTCATCCAAACCCGGCGCCACCACATACTTCACTAGCGGTTCGGCAAAAATAATGATAAGCAGACTCGCAACGAACGTCACCGCCGCAAGCAGGTTAATGAGGCTCGAGCTCAGCTCCCACGCTGACTTCTTATTGCCCTTGCTCAGACGCTCGTTAAAAACAGGAATAAACGTCACGCTCAGCGCACCACTGACCAACACAAAGAACATGAAATCCGGAATCGTGAAGGCGACCTTGTAGGCGTCAATCGCGGTCGGGTAGGTGTCGTAGTAATAACTCAACAAGAGTTTTTCACGGTACAGCCCCAAGATATTGGCAATCAAAGTAGAGCTTGCGAGAAGGCCGGCTGCGAGCCCAATACCCATACGCACATTAGCGCGCTCTAGAAATCGATTAACCATGCTGCGCTTAATTATAGTACGTCACAACAGATTAGAAAACCGCTGCTTGCAAAATATACCTAAAATTTTATAATACAATACGACGTCTTTCGCAGAGAAGAGAGCTAAGATGGCAAGAGATGCAGCCTTAGGGGGAGTCCATCTCAGAGTTCTTGGTGTGCTTGCTCGCAACGATTCATCAAAGGGTATGTACGGGCCAGACATCGCGGCGGTGATTGGCAAGCCGGTTGGAATGATTCACCCTATTCTGGCCAGGCTCGAAAACGACGGTTCTATCGAAAGTCGCTGGCAAGACGACGCAGTCTGGCCAAAGACACGGCGAGATGCATTCGTCGAAGCGGTCGACCCGCCAGGGCGACCTCGCCGTCGCTACTACCGCATCACACCCGAAGGCCATCGCGCCCGAAGCGAGCAGACAGCGGCCGCGACCAAGCCCAGTCGTGCACCCCAGCTCAGCCCAGGCGCAAAGCCACAGCAAGCGTGAAGACAAAGGGCGGCCCCATAGCAGGGCCGCCCTTTCAAAAACGATTTTATTTTTGTGCTACTTCAGTACGACTTCCTTTGGCAGCACCGCGTCGGCCAAAATCTTGTTCACTTCATCGCCTTCGATTGTTTCTTTATCGAGCAGCGTATCGGCGAGCTTCTTCAGTGACTTCATATTTGCCTTAACGACAACTTCAGCCCGATGAGCAGCCTCCTTAACGAGAGTCTGGACCTCTTGGTCAATCACGCGTGCAGTTTCCTCAGAGTAAGGGCGGTCATGTACCATGCGGTCGAGCATCATGCCGCCTTCGTCTTCGTGGAAGACTTGATCGCGCAGCGTGGTACCCATACCTTGCTCGATAATCATATCGCGCGCAATTTCAGTTGCCTTACGGAGATCGCTTCCGGCACCGGTCGTAACATTCTGTTCACCATACTTCACCTTTTCGGCGATACGGCCACCAAGTGCGCGGGCCAGTACATCTTTGAATTCCAGAATAGATGTATAGACACGGTCTTCGGGTGGCAAGAACCATGTCACACCGCCAGTGCCGCCACGGGGGATGATCGTAACTTTGTGGACTGGGTCAGAGTGCGGCAATACGTGGCCGACAATTGCGTGACCAGCTTCGTGGTAGGCTGTTAGTTCTTTTTCGTGTTCGGTCATGACACGAGCCTTGCGCTCTGGGCCAATAGCGACTTTCTCGAATGCTTCGGTCACGTCGCGGTTGGTGATGTGCTTTCGGTTGTGACGAGCGGCGATGATTGCAGCTTCGTTGGCCATATTCGCAAGGTCAGCGCCAGAGCTACCGGCAGTCTTGGCGGCGAGCGCGCTCAGGTTGACGCTTGGATCAATCGGCTTCTTGACGAAATGAACCTTCAAAATTGCTTCGCGCTCCTTGCGCTCTGGCAATGTAATGTTCACACGACGGTCAAAGCGACCCGGACGAAGCAAGGCAGGGTCAAGCACGTCAGCGCGGTTGGTTGCAGCCAGTACAATAACGTTCGTGCCGCTGTCAAAACCATCCATTTCAACCAGAATCTGGTTCAAGGTTTGCTCGCGCTCGTCGTGACCACCGCCCATGCCGCTACCACGACGGCGACCGACAGCGTCAATCTCGTCGATAAAGATAATACATGGTGCATTCTTCTTGGCCTTGGCAAACAAGTCACGTACGCGGCTAGCGCCAACACCGACAAACATTTCCACAAATTCAGAACCACTAATGCTGAAGAACGGTACGCCAGCCTCACCAGCAACGGCACGGGCCAGCATGGTCTTACCAGTTCCCGGAGGACCAACAAGCAAAACACCTTTCGGAATTTTAGCCCCAACCTCGAGGAATTTCTTTGGATTCTTCAGGAAGTCGACAACTTCGACAAGGTCTTCCTTGGCTTCTTCGTTGCCAGCTACGTCTTTAAAATTAATTTTGTCTTTTTCGTTGCCATACAGACGAGCCTTTGACTTACCAAAACCAAGTGCCTGGTTGTTCTGGCCCTGAGCCTGGCGGAACATAAACAAGAAGAACGCACCAAACAGCAGCGTCGGCAGGAAAATACCAGCGAGGTTCCAGAGGGTTGAACCAGCGTCGCTTGGCTTCTTAACATCAATTTGAGCCTTGGTGTCGTGGTTTAAGCCTTGGTCGTAAATGCTACTGCCGTCTTCTTTATAGGCGCGCTGAGTTGGATGGCCTTTGTCGGCATCGCTGGCTGGCGTAATGAGTAGCTCGTCGCCCTGGATTTCAATTTTAGCGATATCGCCGCTGTTCGCTTGGCGGATAACATCACTAAGTGGGACATCTTTCAAATTTTGCTGTGGCGTATAAACCGCCCACAACACAAGGGCAAGGACAATAAGCAGGCCCCAAAAAACAGTGTTGCGCATGAACTTACTTGGCTGTTTCGGTTTCAAGAGTAGTATTCCTCATTTAATGTTTGGTCCTTCGATATAGGACTCTCGGCATTCCTCTAGCTTACCACGAGAGGGGTTCGCTCGACAATCACCTCACGAGGGAGCGCCCGCAGTTGCCACTCGGCATCAATAGGGAATGTCTTATGTGATTTTGCGACCTTTATAAAAAGGAGTGCTCGATTCGCCAGGGGCCGCGGTAATGACTTCCCGCTTACTTGTCGTAAAACGCCCTGCAGCAACTCATGTGCGACATTGTGTGGCAGCATAATAAACTCGTAGCGGGGGAGTGAAGCAGAGGAGTTACTGTAGAAAATTGAGCGTTTAATCCAGCCGTATGCTTCATGATCAATCTGTTTTGTCAATTCACTTTGTCGCACAATATATGCATAGAGTTTTTCAAGAACGGGTGCCGACATGCGCGGTACAACGTGGTGACGGATGTGATTGCGCAAGTACCGTGCATCATCGTTGGTCGAGTCGTAACGCCACAATACGCCGTATTGACGGGCGTATGCTTCGATGTCTGATTTTGAAGCCGCTATAAACGGCCGACGGATGGCCTCAGTCGATCGAAGCGAGCTCAGTCCGCGCCACCCTGTGCCCCGCGTTAAATTGATCAAGGCGGTTTCAATAACGTCATTTTTATGATGAGCAGTCAAAATCGCGCGAGCGTTGTATTTTTTGCTGATATGTCGCAAAAAGTCATACCGAGCAGTGCGGGCCTCTTCTTCACTCGGTTTACTTCGCAACTGTAATTGCGTTTCTTCATATTCTAGATTGTGCGACATTGCAACCATACGCACCAATGTTGCGTCCTCTGTCGCATCCTGACGAATACCATGATTCACGTGTGCCACAATCAGCCGCACACCAGGCAATTGGCGTACAACATCCAGCAGTACCATCGAGTCCACTCCCCCACTGACGGCCACGACATAGGTGCCTGGGTCTAGTCGAACAGAAATCATATCTGCTATTACATCGTAAATACCCCGGGAGCACAAGTGATATACTTGAGGTACTATGCAACACCTATACCTGATGCGCCACGGTCAAAGCGAAGCAAATGCCCACCAAATCGTTGCCGGCTCGCACGACTCGCCTCTGTCTGACGTTGGTAAACGACAGACGGTGTACGCCGGGCAGACAGCCAAGCAGCACTTTCATTTTGACCTCATCGTAAGCTCCCCCATGAGCCGTGCACTTGAAACAGCACGGCTGGTTGCCGAGCAAATCGGCTACGACCCGGCGCGCGTTCTTGTGATAGAAGACCTACGCGAGCGCAACCTGGGCGACACCGAAGGTCAAAATTATGCCGATGCACCCCAGCACAATGGGAACTACGAAGACGCCGAAAACGTTCCTGGCGTCGAGCCGATTGCCGAGCTTTATAACCGCATGGAAGGCGTGTTGCACCAGCTGAGCAAGCGCCAAGAGCAAAACATCTTGGTCATCGCCCATAACGGTTGCGGACGCATGCTGAAGGTCGCGCTTCGAGGCGGGAAACCCTTGGACATGTACGCTCAGCCGCGTACCGAAAACGCCATTATCTATCAGCTGTCGTAATACTTTACCGAAGCTGTCAAAAACATGTAGAATCAAAAGGTTCTAGACGAACCCACGAGAGAGGCAAAGCCCATGAGCGTTTACTGGCGTACGGACGCAACAATAGCGTCAAAGGTCCACAGTGCGTCCAAAGGGCCGAGAGGCAACATGCAAAAGTTACTCGGCCAGATTCAGACCTACATCGAGGAGGAATCCCGCAGAATCGCAGCGGAGGTTCGCAGGCTCGAAGCAGAAACGGGCCAGAAGCTCCCCAAGAACAAGATCCCTGTGCTCACCTGCCCTACTGCGCGTGAATGGAGCCACCTCTGCAGTGGCAGACGCCCCATCCTGCCCAGCGAAGGCCAGATGCGGCTCTACGCGAGCGAGGCTTTGCGTCGACTCGCCAGTGTGGAGGAAGTAAGCGGCCTGCATGAGGCGTACTTCATTACCGCTCAGCTCTGCCTCGAGCAGGGAAACCGCTTCCCCTCTCGATAACCCACGCGTCGGGGTCCATTCTCCGGGATGGACCCCAAGCATACCCACTTTTCTGTGTGGCCGGTCTTCTTAAAATTATTGTATAGTATCTAGGTCAGTTACCTCTTCGTTAGGGAGCAACTATGAAACGCAGGTACTGGTGGCTAGGCGCGATTGCCGCGGCGACCCTGACAATCGCCGGATGCAGCAGCGGTGGCGACAATACATCCACCGCGGCACAACCTACGGCGCCGGCACAAAGCACGCCCGACCAAGCGCAAGCCAGCGCACAAGCCGCCTTACGTGCGGAAGCAGTCGCTGCTGATCAGGCCGCCAAAGCCAACGTCCACAGTCTGGAGGTCCGCCTTCAGAAGGAGCGAACCACCGATGACAAGCTGAGCCTCATCCTCACCCGCTACTGCCAGCTGGGTGGTGGCCGCTACGAGGATAACCTCCGGAACAGCACTGAGCGCCTGCTCCTCGAAGACCTCTTCGACAAGTACTGGCAAGCTGGCGGCAAATGGAACCGACCGATCTGGAGCGCCACACAGCAGCGCGGTGCCTGTCCCGCGGAATTCCCTACCTCACCGCCCTCAGCTGGCGGCTGACCCGTCCGCCCGGAGCGGCCCTACGCGCGCCACAATTGGTTGCTGCCTGGGGAATCCGGGCAACAACCCTAGTTGTCCAACCAGGCCATAAGCTTATACACAAATCGCTGCAAATGTGGGTCAAAAATCGCCGGATCCGACTGCAAAATCTCGTCAAATGTAAACCAATTTACCTCTTGTAGCTCGCGCTTGTCGTAGTGAATATATTCGTGCACACTCCCACGGATGACGTACCACAGGCTCACGTCGGTGTGCCCCGGCACCAACCCGCGTGTCACTGTACTAGTCAGGAATAATGGCCGGTCATGTCCGCGCACAAAAACAGCCTCTTTACTCAGCTCTTCGCGCGATTCACGGCGAACCGTGTCAGCCGGGTCTTCGTTCAGCTCGACATGCCCACCAGACGGTAGCCACAACTGCGCCTTGATATGATCGCCCAATAACACGCTGCGCTGTTCCGGATCGACCAGTGCAAAGTATGACACCAAATGCTTTGGCGGCTTGTCGGGCGATTGAACACGAAACAGCGGCGCACCGCTATCAATCCAGGCAAGCGTCTCGGCGATATGCTCGCGCTCAGCATCGTCGTGCGGGTCAATACCTTCCACCAAACTACGGATGTGCTCTCGAATATCTGTCATGTTCACAAGTGTGCCGCGTCGGCAAGGGGGAAACAATGTCATTATTTACAACAGCTGGTGGCAGGCTGACATCGTTCGCAGCTATCGTGCTCTATGCAGAGACCAAGAAAAATAGCCCATCTTGCGATGAGCTATTTTTCTTGGTAGCACCGACAGGGCTTGAACCTGTGACCTGAGGCTTATGAGTCCTCCGCTCTAACCAGCTGAGCTACGGTGCCATAAAGTAACAGGAGTCATTTTAACAGATTGCCGGGATGTTTTCTAGCCCCGGCAAGAGGAAGCCTGCTTTAATTGCCGAAAATCAATAATTATCATACTATTGCGTTGTCCCAACTTCGAGAGGAAGTGTCATGATTGACGGTTTCACACGATTGACGCCTCAGAACGCCGACCGGTTCTTGGCCATCATGCAACGTCTGGCCGCCCGCGGACCGGTGCAAGTCGGTGAGCGCAACGTCGTAGGTGGCCATCCCTATCACGGCCGGTTGACCTTCAATCTCAGACGTTCACGGGGCGGTGCCCAGATCTTGGAGGCTTGTACGCCAGGCGGGCTGGTCATGAACACACCGATCATGCCCGAAGACTACCGACCACGGCGCATGGGCGATGCGATTGCCTACTACTGCATCGAGGGCAACGTCGTGACGATCTGTTGCGAGATACTTCATCTCCCCAACTCCACACGGACCTTCCAATTCTCGTAACGGACATCGGTGCCTGTGGGCCGGAGTTCTCTGGCCCACAGGTTACCACCTCTTTTGACAGATCTTATACCTTGGGTGTATAACCATAAGTAGCATCCACTAAAAACAAAAAGCCACCACTATGACAACCTTGTCCTTCTTGGGCGGGTCGCACGCCCTCACTACTGTTGCCAGCAGCAATGTCGCGAGCTCTCTCGGCACTATTTCTGTTGCTGTTATTGGCGCTGCGGCTATTGCACTCCTAGCGCTCGTGGCCGTGCTCATGATGACGCGCCGACGGCTACCACGGTTCAAGGCGCCGCTTTTTACGCTCGCTGTCCTTATAACTGTTGCCACAACGTTGGTAGCGAGTGGCATAACAATCGCCATCAATCTCAATTCGCCAACCGGCGGCCCGGTGCATTGGGGTGCCGATTACCAAGTGTGGGCCTGTGGTAATCAGCTGAATCTGCGCGATCCACATGGTTTGGTTAACGACCGTATCGGCAGCGCAAGTCTTTACGAAAAAAACGATGGCCGCATTCATTACGACGGTACACCAATCAATCTGCCGGATGACGCCTCGCTCGGTAAGTTCATGCAGGTCGTGGGCGGCGAGATAAGCGACAGCTCGCTGGTTGTTCCGCTCAATGATCAAGACGGCTTTACTGGCACGCCGACGACCCCGGAACAGATTCAACCGTATATCAGCACTAGTAGCGAAGGCTCAGCCGCGCGATTCCAAAACGGTCAGGCCTGCGGCACCGACAAGGCCGAGGTCCAGACCTTTGTCTACACCTACGACGAAAACGCCAAAACCTACACGCAAACCAAACTCACCCACCCCGCTACCTACGAACTAAGTCACACCGATGCTTCGCCGCCTGGCGATTGTGTGATCGTCGAGTTCGCTCCGCCGGCTGACCGCACCAATCACCTCTGCCCTCGCTACGGCGTACGCGATTACGACCGCTGCACTCAGTTTGGCGTGCCAGCCGATAAAGTCGCCAGTTGCGACATCCGGGAGCTTCGCTAAATGGCCGCGTCTATCATCATCCTGGTTGTTATCGCAGCACTGGTCAGCGCCTTCAACCCCTACACTATCGGCGTGCTCATAACGCTCAGCTCGACCGTATATGGCAGCGGCCGCGGAGGTAGGCACGTATTAGGCCTGGGACTCACCTACGCCCTCACCCTCTTTGGCGCCTCGCTAGTGGGCGGCGTGCTGCTACTCTATGCGTACTCGCTGGTGCCGCAAATTGCCGCTAACTATCTGACACTCGGCATCGGTATGCTAGTGGTCTGCGCTGGCCTGCTCGAGATTAAGGACTTCCTGTGGTACGGCCAAGGCATCAGCACGCAGTTGCCGAGACTCACCGCGCGCAACGTCAAAGCCCTCACCAAGCATCGCCCCAGACTCTTGAGCGCCGCCATGCTTGGCATGTTTGTAGCCGTCACTAGTTTGACCAGCGCGGGCGCGCCGTACTTTGCCACAATCGCTGCATTCCAAGGGCAATTCGACGCAAATAGCATCGGCCTCATGACGCTTTATAGCGGTATTTTTGTCTTCCCAATGCTTGTCCTACTAATCTTGATCATTAACGGCGTCCGCGTCAGCACACTCATGCGCTGGAAGGAAGAGTCCAAAGCCACCATGCGCCTCGGCGTCGGCTTACTACTGATCATGTTAGGGTGGATTCTGATACTCATAACCAGCGGCATGCTCAACCTAAGGTAATATAATGAATACAACAATAGTCAAACGAAGCAAAACCACCGAACCTTACGACGATATCAAGCTTATGCGCAGCGTTTACGCCGCCTGTTTGGCCGTTCGAACGCCCGCAGGCGAGGCCGAAATAACCGCCAAGCGCGTCGCCAAAGAACTCGAAGCCTGGCTCGAGAAAAAACCTGAAGTCACCAGCCACGACATCCGAATTCACATCGCAGAATCCCTCCACACATACAATCCACACGCAGCCTACACATATAAACATCACGGCATTGTCCACTAGAAAAGGAGCAGCAGAAATGGCAAAACAAAAATTCGACTATGATCTCATCGTTCTGGGAAGCGGCGGAGGTGGCAGCGTTGCGGCCTTGATCGCCGCGGGCGCAGGCAAACGTGTGGCCATGATTGAACCAGATGAGCTGGGCGGCGAATGCCCAAACTACGGCTGTGTTCCGACCAAGTCCTTGCTCCACGCGGCCGAAATCTACGACGCAGCCAAGCGCGGGCAGCAATTCGGCATACGCTCTGGCACGCTCAGCTACAACTACCCGTCGCTGAAAGCCTGGAAAGACCTCGCAGTCGAACGTACAGGCGCAACTGAAGGCAAACGCCTGTACGAAGCCGAGGGGATTAAAGTCATCGAAGGCGAAGCGCGCTTCATTAGCCCGCACGAAATCACGGTCAACCGTCGACACCTCAGCGCCGAAAATTTTATCATCGCGACCGGCACACACAACGCCGTTCCGCCAATCGAAGGCCTCGACAAAACCGGCTACATCACTTTTAAGGAAGCGGTCAACCTCACTCGCCCACCAAAATCGCTGTTCATCGTGGGCGCTGGTTCAGTGGGATGCGAATTCGCCGAGCTGTTCTCGGTCTTTGGCTCGAAGGTTTACCTTGCCGATATTACGCCGCGCATCCTCAGCAAAGAAGACGAAGAGGTCAGCGAACTCGTCCGCGACACATTCGAGAATGAACGCGGCATGAGCGTGCTTACCAACACCAAAGTCTTGCGCGTCGCCAAAGAAGGCCTGGCTAAGCGTGTGTATTTCACCCGGGGCGCGACCGAAACATCCGTGAAAGTCGACGAAGTCTTGATCGCCACTGGCAAACTCGCCAATGTCGACATCGGTCTTGAAAACGCCGGCGTCGAATACACTCCACGCGGCATCCAAACCAACGATTTTATGCAGACAACCGCCAAGCACATCTACGCTGCTGGCGATGTTGTCGGGCCGTACAACTACACGCATACCGCAATTTACCAGAGTCGAATTGCCGCGAATAACATCATGAGCAAGCAAAAAGTCGCCGCCGATTACCGCGCCGTACCGCGAGTTATCTTCCTCAACCCCGAAGTCGCTTCGGTCGGCCTCAGCGAAGATGAATGCATTAAGCGCGATTTGCCCATCAAAAAAGCGGTCGCACCCATCGCAATCATCGGCCGGGCCAACACCAGCAACGCCGAGCAAGGCTTCGTGAAGGTCATCACCGACCGCCACGGTATCCTGATTGGTGCCAGCATCGTCTGCCCGCGCGCCGGCGAAATTATCCACGAGCTAACCCTCGCCATTCAGATGCGCATGCGAGCCAGCGACGTGGCCAATACAATCCACGCCTTCCCGACATGGTCTGAAGCCGTGCGCATTGCTTGCAGCAAAGTTGCAAAAATGTAAAAAACTGCTATAGTTACTTTGTCTCATTCCGACCAGAGGAGTGTCGTATGACTCTCGAGATCACAAGTGCCCGCAACGAGAATGGCGTGGGCGTCATTCGCTTCAAGGACGGGCACGTCGCCACGTTTTACATGAACACGGGTGGCTGGGGTGGCGGACCGCACATGATCGGGCGTCTGCTGCTCAAGCACAATCATGACGAGGTCGCGTTGTACTACTCGCCGTATCAGTTTCCGGTGAATCACACACCATTCGGCATCAGAAGACTCGCTCCGGGCTACACCGTGGCCAAGGCAACGCTGTACTGGAAAGCGGCGTACGATTACGTCGCTGCCGCTGCCAAACAGCGCAAGCTGACGAGCCTGTGGTATGACATTGTGGCTCATGGACACAAGGACATCACCGACCTGCAAGCCGGCCGCTGGTCTGCGCCCTGAGACACCGGTGGGCGGCCCGAAATCAGGGCCGCCCACAAGCAACGAACTTATACACACTTTATGCAAGACCTCTGACAGATAAAATTGCAAAAATGCAACAAAATGATATAGTCATACGAGTCCGCTACCCCGTCACAAAGGGAGTTCGCATGACTGCCCAAACCTTGCGCGTCAAGAACGTCACCATACCGCGTGACAACGACAACATCGTGATCGTCGACTTCAGTGACGGACACCGCATGACATTCGTGCAGCATTTCGTGCCCATGGTCACCGTTCTCACCAAGACCCTCGAAGCCGTGTGGATGGAAAAGGACAGCAAGGAGTTGGTGTGCTTCCATTCGCAGCACCAATATCCGGTCAACCGCCAGCCCTTCGGCTTCGTCACACTGGCCGCGGGCTGGACGAGTGACCGTTTCGCCGCATACTGGCAGGTCGCCCTGAACCACATCAACCAGGAACAGACAAAGGGGCGCCTCAAGAAGGAGTGGCTCGTGCTCAGGTGTGGCAACACCGACCTCCGCGAGATCAAGGCCGCCATGTGGCCGTCACCTCGCACCAGCAGGTAGCGACACCCGTGGGCGGCCCGAAATCAGGGCCGCCCACAAGCAACGAACTTATATTTGACTAAATCTTATACTTGTTTCTAAATATTTATTTTGTTATACTCATTCGGTCAGAGCAACACCCGTCTACCCCTGAAGGGGAAGTCATGCAACTCGACGTCAAATACGACTACGCGGAAATGACCGACGTCGAGCTGGGCCGCGAGGGCTTCGGCACCGACTGGGAGCAGTTCGAGGCCAACGTCAGCCCGGAGGACGGCAAGCTCGCGACCGTCTCGTACTACCGCCTGGACTCGGCCGAGGCCTTCGAGCGCTACGGCGAGAGCGTCGGCCCGTGGGCTCGGCAGTGGACCGGCGGCGTCTTCTACCGGGCCACGGTCCAGCTGAAGAGCGGCAAGTGGCGTTCGCGGCGGTTCGCAGCCGCAGCCAGCGGCGTGCAGGGTCACTACGACGCCGACGCCGTGTCGGCCGCCGTGCGGCGGATGGCGGCGGCCTGGGCCCAGCGCGAGCTGGCGCTCGAGACCGCCAACGCGAAGTCCTGACACATCCTGCGTACGGCGCTTTGCCCCAGCATTATCGGGGCGAAGCGCCGTACCAGGCGCACAAAGAACTTATTTCATAAAAAGAAAAATGGCCGACATGAAGTCGGCCATTTTTCTTGGTAGCGGGGGTTGGATTTGAACCAACGACCTGATGGTTATGAGCCATCCGAGCTACCGGGCTGCTCTACCCCGCGGCATCAGCTAAAAAGCTGTAGGTCATCTATAATAATACAGCCAGCTCCAATCTTTGTCAAACCCTAGCTTTTATTGCCAAACAGGAAATACATCCATTGTTGCACGTTGCTGCGCTTAGTAATCGGCAGCACAGTGGGCTGCTCGGACGATTTTTTGTCGCTGACCGTCGTGGGCGGCAGAATCAATAGTTTCTCGCCGGCATTTGCTTTGTTCAGATGCTCGCGCGCGCTCAATTCAAGGTATTCATCGCTGCCGTAATACTGATTTTCGAACTTGAGCGTTTGATTCTGCAAATCCTGATACGCAATTTGCTGCCCTAGGCCATCGACTTGCTGCTGCAGTTCGAAGTTCTGCTGAATCGCCTGCACCGTCCCCCATACCCAACTCATCGTAATCAATAGCGCCACAAGCAGGACGCCGTTATTCAAAGTCAGATGCTGACGAATATTTTTGAACATGTTGGTATTTGGGGATTTTATACCTCTAGTGTATATCCTGGTTGCAACGCTGGCAACTGAGGTTAGTCCTGCGTCGATTGCTCGTCTTCACGGAGCAGCGCAAGCAACACACCGTTTGTCCAGCCGAAGCCATCCTGCAGAGGATATTCACCACCGCCACCGGCCGCATTGCCAGGGTCGACAACATTGTATTTTTCGATCATTTTGCCTTGGCGCTCGTACACATTCACGTTTGTGGCAATCCAGCGGCGCTTAATCTCCGTCGCAAGCTCGGCGTAACCATAATTGCGCAAACCCTGAATCGCAACCCATTGCAACGGCGCCCAACCATTCGGCGCGTCCCACTGCTGGCCGTTTGTCTCGAGCGTGGTGAGTAGTCCCCCGGCTTTGAGGAATTCATCGTGCAGCGATTTCGCAACTGTAGCGGCCTGCTCTTTGGTGGCTACGCGCGAAAATAGCGCGTAGGCTGCGGCTACAGTCTTGCGGTACGTAAAATCGCCCAGCATAAAATCATAATCGTAATAGAATCCATCACGCGAAGACCAACAGTAACGATTAATCGCGTCTGATCGCTCTTCGGCCAGGCGCTCGTAGCGGGCAGCTAGCTTACCTTGCTTCAGCACCCGGTAGGTTTCGGCGATAGTTCGCTCCAGATCTACCATCAGGCAGTTCAGATCAACTGGTACCATATCGGTCGTGTGGATCGTATGTAGCGATTTTGCATCTTTAAACCAGCGCGATGAAAAGTCCCAACCCGATTCCGCAGCAGCCCGCAAGTCCAAATACACCTGGCTGGCAACCCGGTCGGCCGCCTCGCGGCCAGTCTCGACGTCTTCTTTATATGATTCCGGACGCGGCGTGCGTTTGTTGTCGTAATAGCGATTCAGGATAGAGCCGTCCGACAGCAGCACCGTGCGACGGTTGGCTGTTTGGGTGGCGTTCAGCGTCTTGGCGCCTTTCATCCAAAAACGATGCTCGGCCACCAGGTATGGCAGATATCGCACCATAATCAACTTGCCGCGCTTTTGGGCCAGCAAGCGAATCATGTGTGCAAAAAACGGCGGTTGCGAACGGCTGAGCTGATACGTACGATTTGCCGTTGGGATGTAGCCGATCTTACGAATCATGAAGGCATAATTCTTGATCATTTCCTCGATAAGGTCCCACCGATTGTCCGCCGCCAAGCCTTCCATAATGAAATACGTGTCCCAATAATACTGCGAGCCAAAGCGTCCGCCCGGCACAATGT
>Ga0307509_10005869_pt1 | contig 16838 bp, 18 predicted proteins | sample 10_EM_MG_FD_202245 | JGI IMG/M metagenome (GOLD analysis project Ga0307509, IMG submission 202245) | Populus trichocarpa ectomycorrhiza microbial communities from riparian zone in the Pacific Northwest, United States - 10_EM | ecosystem: Host-associated > Plants > Roots > Unclassified | place... | reverse complement strand
CCAGCAGAAAGTTGACACCCGGGAAAAAATTTGGCCACGAAGATTCGTACTTTTACTTGTACTCTCGATTTCCTCGTCGGTTGATTGATGTTGTTATTATTACAATACCCAGGGGAGATTGATATCGCGCTATTCAAGAACTCTGGGCTTTTATTTTATTTTTCGTGGGTTTGGGGTCCCGTTGGTGTGATACATTTGTTTTGTTTGTTTGTTGTATGATATGTACTTTATTGGATGAATGAGTGAATGAATGAATGAATGAGTGGATGGATGAATGAAATTGATGGAAAAAAATGTGCAGATGCAAGATGTGGTAAAAAAATCAGAGCTTGAGTTGAACAAGGCGAAGAAAAAAACGAAAAAAGGAAAGAGGAAAAAAACACAATGATGATAATGACACGCCCCCACCGTTTCCCGTCCATGTGTATCGTGAAATCCACCTCTCCCGCCTTTGTGTTGTTGGTTTCTATGTGCGAAAATACACCTTCCCACCACTTTCAACCGAACATCAACGAATCACGCTTCAACCGGGTGATCCTGCCTCTTCCTCCGCCCCAACAGCGTCGCGTTATCGAGACTGAGCTCAAATGCACCACGCGCTCTCCTCCTCCCCGTTCCCTGAGCTGGTGGCGCGAACGCTATGTGCTTTGCACCACTACTACTACTACCGACCTGCTGCTGCTTTCCCAACCCCGAGACCCCCGCTCCCCTCGCGGCCGCCACGCTGCCGGCGTACGTGCTTCCCGCGTTCAGATCCGTCTGTCGGAGGGTTTGGCCCACGCCCCCCACCACGTCGTCCGCGTCGCTCGGGATCTTAACGGGCGGCTCACTCACCGCGTCGTCGTCGTCGTCTCCCGAGTAGGATGCTTCCTCCATGAGGTCGTCCGCGCTGTTGTCTTCCGAGTCGAATTCGTCCTCCTCGTTCAGGGGCTGGGGCCCCCCGCGATAGCCCTGCCTCCAGTTCTTCCGGCGCTTGCCTTCCTCCTCCATTCTGTGCACCGCGTATCCCACGTCGAAGACCTCGCGCAAGCTAACCACGCCCGGGGAACGAAAGTCCATTCTTTTAGCGACGCCCGGGGCGCCAATGTCTGGGCTAAAGTCCGGTTCGACGACCATCGGGGTGAAGGTCTTGTCTACGTTTTTGATCGTGGGTGTGGCGAGGGGTGGGGCATCCAGGGCTGCGGTTGTCTCCTCGTCTGTCCCTCGGATCCACGGGTGGGCCATGAATTCGTGAATCGTGTAGCGCTTCTCCGGGTCGACGGTCAACAGGTGGGATACGAGGTCTTGAGCGGATTTGGAAATGTCGTCCCACCACGGTGACAGGAATGTGTATTGACCTTTTGCGACCTTCTCCGTGAGTACGGATATGCTCTCGTCGTAGAAAGGTGGAAATCCGCATAGCAGAGTGTACAAAACACAGCCCATAGCCCACATGTCGACGCTCTTTGAATACCGCTCATCCTTGACAATCTCGGGAGCGGTGTATCCGACAGTTCCACAAGGTGTCATTGTTTGGGTATCCCATACCACCTTCGAAAGGCCGAAATCGGCAACCTTTATCCGACCGATTCCACCGGCTCCGATACCCGGCAAGAATTCGCCCTCGTCCACCTTGTCCTCCTCATCCGGGCCCCGGGGTTTAGGGTTCTTGGTCGGAATAAATGGGATAGGCTCAAATAGTAGATTTTCAGGCTTAATATCTCTTTCATTTATGCAGTGTGACGTCAGTTGTGGAGGCTCAAAAATGGGAGAGGTGCACCGGACACGGGGGACGAAATTTACTGGAAAAGAAATCCTTACCTATGCACAACACCTCTTTCTTCATGCAGATATCTGAGCGCCTCTGCTACCTGTACAATAACATGCCTGCCAAGGTTCTCCGAGAAGTACGTCAAACGGACAATCTGGTGGAATAACTCCCCTCCGGGACACAGTTCCAAAACAAGGTAATAGTAACTCCGTGATTCCGAAAATGAAATCAACGAGACAATATTCGGGTGATTAAGCCCTCGCATTATTTGCACTTCTTTCAAGATGTTCGCCCTCTGACATGCAAAAGGTTAGTTAGCAAAAAGCCCCTCCAATTCAAACTTGGTCCCTTAATTTTCGGGTTCCAGGCGAAGAGAAAGCCATCGGACCGGCTAGAAACCGCTCAAGGGGAAAAGAAAGAAGAAGAAAAAGGAAAATGCGAGGTAAAAAAAAGGAGGCTACGTTTTTCAAACGGTGGCTTATAAAGGTATGGTGGGGAGAGCTTTGCCCACCTCTACTGTCTTTGGAGCTTTTTTAAAGTCGGGATGCAGATGGTCGTTGTTCTAAGTCGAAGCAGCCCCCGATACACGCGTTGGTCAAATGTTTCCCCCAAAGCTGGTGCGCACCGCTCCCTCTTCTCCTCCGTTTTACGATGGAAAGATAAAGGGCAAGGGGAAGCGGTAAAGCAAAACAAAACAAAAAGCAAAAGCAAAGCGAAAAGAGGAACTTCATACCTGTGACGCATTCAATTCGTATTTCCGTACAACCTTAATGGCGACCTCTCCGTATTCCCCTTGGATATCACTCGCTCTATAGACATTGCTAAAGGCGCCATCGCCCATCTTCTCCTTCAAGGCCCACCGCTCCAGGCCGGGATACTTTGGTAATCTCTCCCTGTTCTCCCTCTCTTCGGCTACAATTTTTGCGAGCAAGTTCTCGTCGTATACCTTTCCACCATGAGCGCCGATTCCGCCGGCTGTGATACCACCGTGACCACCTCCGGCCACCACCACCCCTAGATCAACCAGATGGTCTTGGTGCACCCCCGCAGCCGCAATGTTACGATTACCGTCAGCGCCGGGAGCTACTGAATAGTCTTGTCCCCGACGTTGCTGATCGGCTGGGCTGGTTGTCGTTGGGTCGGAATGCGCGTAGTGTTGCTGTGGAGGAGGAGGGGTAGGCTGGGAATGGGAATCATGATTCCGCGCTTGTTTCCCATGGCGGATAAAGTTTTTGAGATTCTGATATGGCGTCGCCATTAGTTCTGGAGCACTCTTTTGTTTGTTTGTGTTTATAGTGAAGGGAAAATTGTTGCGTACGCGCCGAAGCCGAGAATGCGTAGACGAAGGGCTAAGAAACAAATGATAGAGGGGGGGGGAAAGCGGGGTAAGGGAGTAAGTGATTGCGAGAGCATTGAGTTTAAGGATGAAAATACCACAATAAAAGGCCAAACCATTGCGCTAACGCTGCTCGAAATAGAGAACAAAGGGGGACGAGTACAAGGGCAGAAAAAGCGGCGAAGAGGGATTGAGGTGATAAGCAAGAGAAGTATTGCTAAGATACAAGTGGGAAGTCACCGTCATGAGGCAGCAAAAACCAAGCACGATGACATGCGTAGTCCAGGATTTGATACCCGCAGGATTCACGGAAAAGGTGGGGGGGGGAATCAAACAGGGCCCGGAGAGGGAATCGCCAGGGGGGGAGGGGAGTGGGGTGGGGGGGATGAAGGGGACACAGGATTAAGTGAAATGTGGAAAGCCCAAAACTCACCTCTATCACAGGCATAATGACGAAGGTAAGTTAAGTTAAATCACTGCAGGTATTGGTGCAGTCCAGAGTGTGTGCCGGCTCCGAATAAGCCGCAGAGTTCCAGGAAACTAGTAGAAACTGGTGTTATCGATCTTGTAGAGATTTCTTACTCCTACAATATCGGGGCCGTTCAAAGGATATGGAAATATTTGGGGGAGTCGAATCTGTGAGCGCGGTGGGGGGAAAGGGGTTGTACTGTAAGTAGATAGTCCAGTATACTTGTATGCGATACAGACTCAGGACATGGGGGGTAGCGCCGAGATATTAAGAGGCAGCAATACTGCAAGACACAAATCAAAGCGGGGGGGGTTCTGTGTCCAAATCTGGAGGATAGGGATACCGTAATTGAAAAGTTGACGGTGGTAAGCTCTGTGATGGACGGGGAGGAGCAAGATAGATAGTCTACTCAAGGGGCAAGAGAAAGTTCAGTAAGGTTCACTTGTAACTAAACTGCAGCTGGCGGAGACAAAGCTGGGTTCGGCAGCCAAGAAGTTCCGTCACTCAAATCGTCACCACCGGTACTAGAAAGAAGCGGGGGGGGAGGGGGGCGCAAAGTATGTTCCTACCGGTGGCGGAAGAGGAGGCACTGGGGCGAACTTGGGGCTATCCCCATTCCACGAGCAAGGGCGTGCCGTACTGTACGGTACAGCCCTACCTCCATGCACGCGGGCATTCCAACTCCCAATCCCGCACCTCCCTGGTCGTCATTCAAAGACGTCCAGATATCACCACCCCCCAAATACCTGTATCATGTATCAATTTTTCCCTGAAACTTATGTCCTCGCGAGCGAATACAGACTCACACCTCCGCACTGGAGACCCCCCGTGCCGCCGCCGCGCTGACTTACCGTACTCATTTTAGTTGTCTGGTGTCTTGCGAAATGTGGAGTGGCTGAATCACCCCAGCACACGAGCACCGGCACTGGTTTCTCCCGCTCCAGAGAGCTCGCTTATGATAGGGGTCGGGAAAGTTTAACAGGGCCAAAGTTGGGATGAAGAAACAATTCCTGTTTCCATTTGCAGTAATAACTTGAAGTTACCCAAATTAACTTCCCCGGCTTACCAATCCACTACCGAGCAGTTGAGTTTCATTTCAGCGCGAAAAGGCACGGCTATTATTTCAACCATGTTCTGCAAGCAGGCTGTGGAAGAGTTAAGGACCCCGATTTGCGGGAGGGAGCAAGTTGAATCCAAAAGTCTGGTTCCAGAAAGCTTCTTGGGGAAGGGGGGTGGCGGGGGATACGATGATGCAAGATGACGGAGCGCAACTGCAAGGGTTAACACCACCCTTTTCCTCCCCGTCACGAACGTCATTCCAGGCTTGGCTAGATTTCCCCGCCGTCATCAAGCAACAGATTTGGTCCTGTTTTTTGCACTCCCTGTAGCCTTCCCACAGGTTTTTCCCTTCCCTCTTCTCTTCCAACTATTTTTTTCTTCCCGGGACTCCTTCACAGTGCTAGAGGCACCCGGCCTCGAGGGCTGAAAAGCCCTTGTGCAAGTTTTGAGTGGAAGGATCTTGGTATGTGATGCCTTTTAAGCCAGGTTGATTACCGTACTTGATTACTAGTCCTTAGTACTCGAGTAGTTTGTCTGAGGTTTATTACCCTATGCTGTGATACTTGCATATACTTGCCATGTAAAAAGTCTCTGGACGCCTTGCGCTTATTAATACCTGTCTTGGCACAAAAGCGTCCGGGCCTCAGGCGTGCTCTCATGATTCGCTCCTACTAATCCGGATCTCCCCTACAGAGTAATACCGGTATCTTGAGAATTAGTTTCATTCTCCGTTCCTTGACAATTACCAGTATCTACTAATTCGTCCGTGACGTTGTTTCAATTACTGGAGAGCCCTTGCACGTCAAGATTGTCTCTTGCACAATCCGGAGGTTCATTGGTGGACTAATCCCCAGACTTTGGTCGATGCACTGCTCGAGTGCTGTGCGGTATTCCACGGCGATGCGAGTCTACGGCATACCGGTGACGAGAACGCCCATACAAATAATCCCTGTCATAGACTAAAAGCTGTATGGGCGTTCTCGCCTCGCTTCGCTGTAGTCCAACTCGAGATGGTTTCAAGAATCAATCTTATTAATTCAGATATCATACCAGCAGCTGTCGCGCGCAGGCTGTTCCATGGATCCAACAAGATTAATTCCCCTCGTGATCATTAAGGGTCCACAGATCAATGAATCCATGTGGCCACCACTTCAGGCATCCACATCACACAACCCATCTTTCTCCAGATCCATGGCCCACCTAGACACAACAAGGGAGGAAAACTGACTGGAGGGGCCGTTTGCAAAAGTGTTTGACGTCAATTCCCTTCCACCCTCCCCTCGCATCCCCTCCCCGTCTCTCCTTCTCGTCTCCTAGCCCCACAATCCATCGTCCACGCAAACCCGATCTAGCATTCCACAACCACTCTCCCTCATTCGACTCGCTCGATCTCTCATCTGAATTTCATCCAAACCAGCCCTGTTGGTTCTCTCGACCCAATTCGCCGACGTTTGGGTGGCGCGATATGACCTGTCTGATATTAAATGAAGTGCGAATCGTGGATTCGTGAGGGAAACTGCACTTCTTTTTTCTTGAGAATGGAAAAAGGAATGAACCGAGTGATGTATCGGAGGTGGAGGGTGTATTGCCTGTTTGTTTTTTCTTTTTCGGAGATATCGACGCGAGTTTTGATGTGACCGTATCCTAGAAGCGAGGTATGCTCCCGGCCCGGGTGTGCGACCGCTGTGTTAGAATCGGTATGATACATTCTGGAAGTACCGATACCATCCCGTAGAGTACCGTGGTCTTTTTATGCATGTGTCAAAATGATATTCTGCCGTGAGGATCCTCGTCCCACCGGGGGCCATAACTGCCGTATCATACCGGTAACTTACCGCCAGCTCTAGGGCAGAAGCCTTGGGGAATTTAGGCATCCGTCAAAGGCCCTCAATTGCCCTTGGAGAGATGTCAGGGGGGCCTACGAACCTCATCTCAAAATACCGGTTAAAACACGGCGAATATTTGTCATCGTGCCCAGAACCTCTTAGCTCGCCCGGAAACTCACCCGGGAGCCTCCACATCACACCTCCTCCTCCTCTCCTCCTCTGCCATCCGTTGCCTGCAAGCCCTGAGCGAGCCTCGACACAGCACAACACACTTCATTCAACAACTCATCCATTTCTCACATTAACAACGTGCACAGCGAAGACTGCGCACCCCCATTATGTGCTCGAGTACCAGTATGGTACAGTAAAAGGTTCGTCAGGACAACGGGTGCTCTATAGGCTCTGTAACAGCGCCTGGCGGATCCGGCAGCGCTGCAAGGGGGAAATAGAAGGGATGCATTGACAACGTTGCCAGCAATCGTCGCAGGACAGAGTATTGGTCGGGGGAAAGAGGGATTGGGGCTTGGATGCCGATAGGTACTATACTAGTTTCATACTTCTAATCTGTGCGTGTATGGTAAACCGTGTCCGTAGCCCAGGTTTAAAATGGCGAAGAGGGTGGGCAGAGCCTCTATTTGAAATTGGGGACACAATATCATGTAAATTACGAGTAGAAGAACAAACATATGATAGAGTAGCCCCCGGTAGTGTGTATTGAAGTTCACTGTACTCGAGTACCGGTGCTCGAGTAATCTGCCGTATGCACTGCGCAGGGTATTCGCAATTTGAAAGGCGTATTGTAAGTACGAGTACCTGGGTATCACAAGCTAACTTGTATATACTAAATAGAGGTATTTCCTTCTCTCCCTTCTAGACTAGCTACCGGTATCATAGTGTCTAGTGCACCAGCGACCAGTTATCCCTGCCAATCCACTCCAAGTCCGTCCCCAGTAACCTGACCAAGCACGGCCAAAGCAACCCTCCGCTGGCCCCAGTAACAGCCCACCCTGAATCCACCGCTGCCTTAGATCCCAACCCCCACTTCCCACTCCCCACCAACCAAAACTCAATCCCACACCGAAACAAAATAGCGAGGCGGCGAATCATTCGCTGTTAAATAACCTTTTCTTCCTCACGCAGAAAAATCCACCAATGCGACGTATATAACCGGCTGCAACCTCCTGCGCATTAATTATAGAGGGGGTGTCCACCAAGGCTCGCCATAGGCCAGCATGCAGAGCATCTGCGTTGCCCTCGAAGGAACGACGAATAGCAGCCCGCTCTCCACCTGCGTTTTCCTATTTGATAGGGACAAAAAAGTGAAATGGAAACATTTTGGTTCGGAGTTACATGGGCCGCATTGGAACACAGGTTTACTCTCTACTGGTTGATCTGGCTTTTCTGCAGCGCAGTCCACTTGCCCTCGCTCACTCACTCACTCGCCCAACCCCTCCGTCTTCTATCATACCCGCATCTTTTGAGAGGTCAAATCCCCTCCCTCCCTCGCTCGCTCTTCCTCCTCGTGCGTGAGCGCGCGCGCGCGTGCAGTAGGCAGAGACTCTCCTTCGGGAAGGGTAGTGAAGCGGGAAAGGGCTGTTTCATGAATTTCCCAAAAATTAAAAGAGGCAAGAAGAAGCAGATTTGTTGAGGTTGGAGAACAAATCAAATTTGATGGAAGGAAGTTTGGGAGAAGAAAGGGAAGAAAAAAAACTTCAGCTCCATATAGCCGCATCGTGTTGTATGATACCGTAAAAGCGTGATATCTCGGATACCGCACTAAGCCCCGTCAAGGACATACAATTGGTTCAGTGGTATCTCTCGCAGTTACTGAGGTTATCTGGTTTCTCTCTCCCGCGGAAAAAATAATAAAATAATAATAATACAACTTGTGAAAAACCACAAATGAGTTAGGAAATCGCTTCCTTCCCTTCCGTGATTCTCACCCCAGTTCCCCGCTGATTCATCCTTCCCCCTCTTTCCCTTCCCATAAAAGCTCATGATAAGAAAGGTGAATAATTGGCCCATCACTCGATTTCACACCACCCACCTCCCTCCCAGAGGGAAAAAAATACAGACGCACACACATCCAACCCTCCCTCTCTTCACTTTCCCTTCTCATGCAAGCAGATAGTCGTTGAGACACTGACGAGCATCTAGGCTAGCATTTCAATTCGTGAACCTTTTTTCTTTTTTCTCAACGCCACCACCCCCTCTTCTGCTCTGCCTATCTGCCTGCTTTGGATGGCTGGTTGGTTGGGTTAAGTTAGCTGGTTCGCTGCGGTAACGATATGATACAACTCAAGCACTAATTTTTTGACCTTCCGTGATCTGCCAGCCCCCCCCCCTCTCTCACGCTTCGCTTCCCATATATTTCTTTTATTTTACTTACTACCTACCCCCCTTTTCAAGTCTGATTCTCTTTTTTTTTGCCTTCTTTTCCTTTGCTTGAAGGAAATACTTTTTTCCAAGGTTCGGACCAACAAACCTCAGCGGACAAATTACCGAATCCTTTGCCACGGAACCGGAGTGGACCACGGTCGAGCGAGTAATATAACAGCCACTGCAGCAACAAATACACCGTTTTTGTGGAGAAATATTTGAAGAGAGAAGGAGGGGAACCTTTGAGTTGGGGAGCAAAGGAAGAGGAAAGGACAGGACAGGACAGGACAGGGAAAGGAAAGGATAAGGAAGAATAGAAATTGGGAGGATTGTTCCGGGCTCTTTTTAATTTCTCCGATTCCGGATCTCTCCAAATAGCCACAAAAGGCCTAGCATCAAAAGCGGACGGAAGGGTCACTCACGGGTGCGGCCCCGCAAAGACTCGGTGTTCGATATTTAGCGGTGACGTTCTTACTAGGATCTTCTGTTCTCGCTTCCAAGGGAGCAGAGAGAGATACTATCATAGAAAGGGAAGGGAGGAAAGGAAAGGAGGAATCATTGTATCGGCATTATAGTTTCTAGACTGTCACCGCCCCCCTGCTCTATTCCTGTTTCCCGGATTGTGGATTTGGTTCGGTTTCGTTGGTTTCCTGTTTTGGGATTTTTCTGTTCTCTCCTACGGGTAGCCCTTTTAACTCCGCGCTTTTGACATCTCCGGGCCTTTTATTTTTCGATTTCATTATTTCCTCCTGTTTTTTTTATAAATTCCCATTTGGTGGTTTATCCTGCGATTCTACTGGAAAAGAAGAAGACAAAGAGGTTTGGATATATCGGTTAGGTAGACGGTCGCGATGTCTCACTCCCCCCCTCATTCGCGGACTCCTCCAACTTCCGTTTCCCCGCCTAGACGACTCACCCGAAGGAGAGCTACTTCTCCGCCACGCCGTACAATCGACTACTCCCCTTCCCGAGGTCCTGCGAATACTCTTTACAGTTACCCTAGCAGTTCTTCACTAGCTTCACTCTATTTAACGCATGGCCGAATATCGCCGGTTCGAAGATCACCCGCTCATTCGAGATGTTCCTCGCGGGATCAAGATGGTGTGGTCCTCGACGAGGTACGGACCTTTACTGCGGTGATCCCGCCAAAGATTAGCTCCCATTCAACCACACCTATTCCGGCTGGTGGCCCAATCCCCCCGCCCACTCCGCCTTTGGCGAGTTCCAATGACGACATCGACGATTCGGAGAGTTCCGATGGCAGCGACGAGGAAATTGTGTTTCAACGTGGTCGCGGGAGGCCGCCAGTTACCAACGCTGATATCGACGGGCTAACCACCCCCCAATCTCGCCACGGTAGGAGTTCGCGAGTTCTGAGGAGGGTTAGGGCCAATATACATGAGGCTTCGCCCTCCGGATCGGGATCCGTTTCACCTCCCACCACGCAACCGGGAGTCAGCGCACCGCCAACCCCGCCAAAAGATGCCGCTCCATCGGGCCTCCATCACCCAAAGTCATTGAAACGGAGCCCTAAGAGTGCATATTTCGCGGATGGCACGGAAATTCCTGGGCTCAAGGAGCACTTGGGACGGGAGGAGCAGCAGAATTTGCTCGATCTGAATGAATTTGTTTGGAAGGATGAAGTGGATCACAGCTTTGCACCATATATCCCGCATATTACTCCTCCTGTTACTGGGGAATTCTTGGAGCCTAAGGAGGTCGAGGAAGAGCAGGTTAGCAGTGTTGGCGAGCTGGAGGGCTCTTTGGAAGAGAATATAGAGATCCACGAGGCATTGTATGCCGAGTTTGCGATGGCTCATGAGATTGGGATTGCGTTGGGGTCACCGCCGGCAGTCGAGCGGAAGCTTGAGTTTGCTCTGGACCCGGAACACGAAACTTTGGAGGACGATAAGAGTGTTAATAGCAATAAGAGTGTTAAGAGTATCAAGAGCGAAAAGAGCGAGGGAGCCGCCGAATCGCACCAATCCGAGCCCTCCCTAGAGTCTGGGTCAGAGTCAGAATCCGAATACGAGTCAGAACCCGAGCACTCTATCCCGGGTACGTTCAAAGACGAGGATGAAGTGCTCGCGGAGATCAATGGCCTTAAAAAGAAGGGCAAGGGCAAGGGCAAGGGCAAGGGCAGGGACAAGGCTAAGGTAGAGGAGGCTGCAATTACTCATGGCGAAATAGATTCCAAAGAGAGCACAAAAGAGGAGGAGGATGAGAGTGAGAATGAGGCCGACCAGTACTTTCTGGGGGCAAGCATGGCCAAGGCAAGAATCAACGGCACCGGCGGAAGGAAAGTGACACCTTGGCCAACACCACGAATAGTATCTTATCGGTCTTCTTTGGAGAATGTCGAAAGTGAAACAACAGATTCACCGGAATACTTCGGGGAGCCAGCCGAGGAAATGGCTGAGAAGGCCACCAGCGAGGAAGCGGCCGAAACAGAAAATGCGGATACTGACGAGAACGGTTACACCGATGAGGAGGAGGATGATGAAGTCTTTTACGATGCTGAAGAGGGTGGGCTCGCATCCCCTCCTATGTCTCCCCGACGCGCCGAACTTGGGAACTTTCCGAGATCCCCCAGATCCGCCAAGTCCCCGAAGTCCCCTCAGGAGAACAAAATGGACCTCGTTCTTATTCAATCTGCATCCGAGGCCTCTGCCTCCGGCTCTAACCCTAGCTCACCCAATTCGCCTGAGCACCCTGAAACCCCAAAGAAAATTCCCCTTCCGCCACCCGGCGCACCAACCCTTAACGTAATACCAGCAACTCCACTCCCGCTTCCGTCTCCCGGAGCAGAGCTCAAAAACCCACTCGGTAATCCCCCTCCCTCCCTTCTTCACCGCAAGCCAACCGGCCAAGTCCGAACCCTCAAGAGTTCCCAAGATCCCACCCCTCCAACAAAGCCCTCAATCCCCGTTCCCAAACATTCAACCTCATTCCCCATGTCCGGCACCCGTAAAACGGCTCGCCGCCCCCCCATCTCTAGTCAGCCCAAGAGCATGCGCGAGTCTAAACTTCACCCTTGGTGGCGACCCCGTCATGATGGTCCTAACGACGCAGAAGGCACAGGTCTCTCTCGCACCATCTCCGCGCCGCATACGTCGGCCTACGCACAAGAGCTGCATAGAACCGAGTCGGCCACGAGCGTCGGAAAGAAGCGCGTGACAAAGCCGATCAAAGGGACGAAATTCCAAATCGAGTTTATCGGAGTAGGCACGATTAAAGAGAAGGGAGGAGTATTAAAGGAAAAACTCAATACGGGGAGTGGAGCAATGAAGAGGAAGTTCTCCCTCAAGAGGAGGCCTACGAATTTCTGAAAACTTTTCGTTCCGATGCCTATTTTCTTTTTCTTTCTTTCTTATGTTCCCCCACAAACTAGGTGTATGTTGCATTGATTTGGAGTTTTTTTTCTTTCAATTTTTTTCCCATTGATTATTTTACGTCTCCCATTTCAAAAAAAAAGTCTTGTAATTTCATTTTTTTTTACAACAACCTGGGACAGACGGGGTTAGTTGCAAAGAGAGCGTAGCGATGGGTACAGGATGGGGTGGTGTTTCATGATATTATTATTGTTATTGTTGGATATCTTGTTTACCCGTGTTTTTTCTTTTCTTTTCTTTTCTTTCTGCTTTGGGTCTTCCTTATATCTTTTATATATGACGACGTGATGTAGGTTATGATATGACTAAAAGGTGGTAGCTAGTCTACAGTACAATTGATGAATCTTAAGATCTATGGAAGACTATTAAGTTCTCAGATGGGCGCGGATGCCGCGGTATTGGTGTTGTTAGGGGTGGGAACTTACTGGTTGCTAGAGCACGGTACCGGTAACTTATGTGCTAAACGGGGTTTATGAGTGGGATTGCTAGCATCGGCTTCTGCGAGCAGATAATGAGTCGGGCGCGGATATGGCCTCATCTCATGGCCGGTCCGTCATCGTTATTGCGGTCCATCTCCCCTCCACCCCGCATTCTATTGATCCATCCCTAGCCAAAGGTTCAACTGCGCCACAAGTGTTTTCGGCTGGTGATGGAAGCGAGTCTTGGCATTCTTCCCGAGCTTCCATTCTGAAAACTACCCATTCTGAAAAATACCTATCATAGCAGTATACCCCATCCCCAATAACACACCCACCTCTCTTTCTCTCCTCCAACTTTCACTCGAGCTCCCCCTCCACCCACTTTGTTTGAACCAAGTCGACGTCCATTCATCATCCTATTCATCCATCCATCCATCAAATACTCCCTCATCTCCCAGATTATATACCGCTATCATGGATCGGCTAAACCAGATGTATGCTGCGGCTCAAGGGCTTGGTGGGATGAGTGCGCCTCCGGGAGTGGTTTGTTTTTGTCGAGCCTTTTTTCTCTTGTCCATGTGGTGCTAATTTTTTTCTCTTTCACTTGTTACTTTAGGATACGCCGGTTATTGACAACTCGGAAACCGTATATATTTCTTCGTTGGCGCTGTTGAAGATGTTGAGGCATGGGAGGGCTGGTTTGTTTTTTGTCTTTCGTGATGGTGATGGGAGGGTGCTGACTTGGTGGGTAGGTGTGCCGATGGAGGTTATGGGTCTTATGTTGGGGGAGTTTGTTGATGATTATACTGTTCGTGTGGTTGATGTGGGTTTGCTTCTTTCCTGGATGGATGGGATGGATGGGGGTGGGATGGATGGCTAATTGTTTGTAGGTCTTTGCGATGCCTCAGAGCGGTACGGGCGTTTCGGTTGAAGCTGTTGATCCGGTGTTCCAGACTAAGATGATGGACATGCTGAGGCAGACTGGGAGGTATGTGAATGGGTGAGATGTTGATGGGGAATGGTGGGTGGCGCTGACTCTTTCGTTTTGTTGCATAGACCGGAAACCGTCGTCGGATGGTATCATTCTCATCCGGGCTTTGGGTGTTGGCTGTCGAGCGTCGATATCAACACCCAGCAGTCCTTCGAACAACTAACGCCCCGTGCGGTAGCCGTTGTCATTGATCCTATCCAATCTGTCAAGGGCAAGGTGGTCATCGACGCCTTCCGACTGATCAACCCACAATCCCTTATGCTCGGACAGGAGCCCCGCCAGACCACCTCCAATCTCGGCCATCTCAATAAACCCTCTATCCAGGCATTGATCCACGGGCTGAACAGACATTACTACTCCATCCTCATCAATTACCGCAAAACGCACCTGGAGGAGAATATGCTCATGAACCTGCACAAGACGGTATGGACCGACGGCCTGACGATGAAGGACTTTAAACTCCTTGCCAAGGAGAACCAGGAGCGTTTGGAAAAGATGGTTGGCCTCGCCGATTCTTATGAGAAGCGTGTCAAGGAGGAGAACGACCTGACGAAGGATGATATGAAAACTCGCTATGTTGGGAAGGTGGATCCGAAGAAGCATTTGGAGGAGTTGGGCAAGCGGGGCATCGAGGAGAATATTGTGGGCGTGTTGGTCGAGATGGTGGATAAGGAGGCGAGCTTTGCGGCTGATATCGATGGGAGTAAGCCTGGACATGTGGAGGCTATGGATGAGGATTAGACTGGAATAGAGGGGTTGTTCTTGGGTTGGGTCTCTCTTCTTCTCCCTCTTTTGTACCATAGTTCGTGCGCATCTATCCATATTTTTATCGTCACTTGTGTTTCCTGCAAGGGAGATGGCGGCGAAGCGGCCCTGGGAACGCGGCGGTTGATACCATTATCGCTTTTGTCACAACGTTGAGGCGCGGTAGACTATAAGACATTGTAGTGTCTAAGAACGCAGCTCGGGACTGTATGTAATTGTAGATTCGTGTAGCTAGCGACTACGCTCGATTCATGTACCGTTCGTCAGTCTCACGCTTTAATGCTAAAGCTAGATGCGCACACCTTCGCCCTGAAGCCTTAATGGATTTGAGGGGGCCTTACCTTGGTACTGCTCAATGGAAGGAATGGCCGGATGATAATTTAACTTTTAAAAAAAATTCGAATAAAAACAGTGAAACTTGGTTCCTACAAAGTGTTATGAGTATGCCACGTGACCTGTTCCGCGGACTTTGTCATGTGATCTTTTCTTGGCGATGAGGACAAACAAACGTCCCGATCATTTCCCCCTCAGGTATCTATAATTGTCCCTGGACAAAATTAACCGCGCACCAAGGAATAGGAAAAACTTTAGCCGCGACAACGGCACATAACCCCCACCGTCACGAAAACCGGAAAAAAACCAAAGATCAATAATATAAACACATAGTGGAATACATTGGTAAAAATTGATGCAGAGAAATTTCGTTCAAGTAGCATTCATTGGAAGTGTGCGGCGGTATATGGAAGGTCTGCGTTGCCTTTTGTGAGACTCGTTGGTGAGCGGCTACGGTAATTTAAATCTCCACGGACCACATCACAGATTCTCACTCGCTGTAGACAGTTCCAGCAGTGAATTTTTTTTGGGGGATTTGCGCAAGATACCATCATAATAGACCGCGTTGGCTCGGCTAGCAGAAAGGGAGGAAGAAAGGAAAAGAAAAAGCACTCTAGATCCTCAAGGGAGAGGTTAAGAGAGGGGGGGGGGTTCACACATATCACGCGGAGTTGAGGGGCTTGATTTAGTAAATACACATTTAGACCCCCCAGCCACGTCGCGGATAATATAATTACATAATAATAATAATAATGATTATGAGGATATTTTGCGGAAGATCCGGATTGTGTTTTTTTTTATACTTTTTCTTTTCATCCATCCGGCCTTGGTTCTTGAGCAGCATTCACTGCGGCGGCATGCTAAAGCTTCTATCTGGTAGAGGCCCTTCGTCCGATGGTAATATTCCGGGAGATCTGTTTTACACGGGTTGGATGGTTGTTTGGGGGTTTGCTTGTTGAGGTTGTTGTTGTTGTTGGGTTTGTGGTAGTTATTGTGACGAGGGTTGGGTATTCTGGGGTGTGCTGTATGGTAGTTGGATATGGCGTGCTCGGTGGTGGATGGTAATGTATGCTGGTGGGGGATTTTTTGTGCTGTGGGGTGGTTGGTTGGTTGGTTGGCTGGGGGGGGGGGGGGGAGATATGTGTGTATTGACACTTATTGAGCCTTTCTCTGTGGAGATATACCCTTCTCAACTGATCGGAAGAAAAGGGAGCCAAAGCTGTGGTGGTGGTAGCTGTCGGTTTTTGGTTAGAGGCCGGAGGTAGTATCACCGCTATCATTGGGTGTTCCGGTGGTTAGTGGATTTTTGTTCCTGTGCCGGGTAAGGGGGATGTACTAGAGTGTGTTCGCTGGGTTCATGGCGCGATGATATCTAGGGCATATTATGCTATGCCAGTACTGTGGGCAATGTACAGTATATAGGCCGTGCCCGTCGGGGACCACGAATGCAGTATTGTTGGGGGGGTTGCTTGCCTCTGGGGAGGGGGAGTTTTTGCGGACTCTCGTGATGGGGCTCATACCATAGAATGGGCTCGCCGGAAGAACTTCCTGGAGGGATTTCTCTGGATGGGTGGGGGGTGTGAGAGGAAGGATTACCCCTGAGAGGAAGGATTACCCCTCTGAGCATGATCTTTGCTTTGAGCATACAAGCGGGAGTGGTGTGGTAGAAGGTGGTGGGTGGTATGCAAGTATGATTTTTTGATGGAATTAAATATGCTGGTGAGGGAAGGGTCGGTCCTCACCTAACTTGCCTGATTAGGCAGCAGAGTAGTAAGACCTCGAATCGCTTCTCGGGGAGTGTCTGGAATACTTTTGCTTTTGCTTTTGTTCCTTCTTGCTCTTTTGCATATTCGCGGAGGTCTTACGTAGGCGGGGGGATGGAGGGAGGAAGGAAGTGAGGAGGGAAAGGGGGAATAAAATTGGAGCACTGGGGGGATGGATGGATGAACGGATAAATGAGGAGTTGGTTAGGGCGGGAATGTCAGAGGAGAGAAGTGTATTTTTTATAGAATATCTATTTTGACAGAGAACTGCGCGACATAGACAAATAGGTCAGATAAATTTACTAGGAAATAGTACTTCTAGCACGGAGAAATAAGCTGATAACTGCATTCAATGA
>Ga0307509_10005868_pt1 | contig 16840 bp, 13 predicted proteins | sample 10_EM_MG_FD_202245 | JGI IMG/M metagenome (GOLD analysis project Ga0307509, IMG submission 202245) | Populus trichocarpa ectomycorrhiza microbial communities from riparian zone in the Pacific Northwest, United States - 10_EM | ecosystem: Host-associated > Plants > Roots > Unclassified | place... | reverse complement strand
GTACCGTAAATTCTGGGTAAACTCGACCCGCCGCCATGCTTCTTAAGGCAGCCACTATTCCTCTCAAAGACTAACCCCGTGGCGAATTCGCTCTTCCGGGGATAGTAACTGCCATACCGGGAATGGTGGCGGGTCGAGTTTACCCAGAATCTACGGTACACCCACAAGTTTCTGCCATACCTAGCCCTGACCGTGCCTCAACCTTTTCAAACTCAACCTCCACAACCCCCACAGCTCCGCAACCCATAATCCTACCATACAGGCCTGCATAAAATCACGCCGCCCACCCCACCCGGCTGTTTGATATATCATAGTTGTGATTAGGATACACTAGCCTGAATGAGGTTAATACACTCACACCCCGCTGTCCCGGCTATCGATAATCCGGATACCTAGCTGCCCTGTATGAATCTCAGTAGGTTCTGAATTTCATTTCACGAGAACCGGGCCAGTTGTCCCTGATCGCCCGCTGTCCCGGACAAATGCTTCGGATTTTGGCCGTCCGAGACAGCGGGGTGCGAGTCGAGTATCGCGGCACTCTCGAATTCGGTTTCCGTGCGATGTCTAATATGCAGGCTTAGTAAGCGGCAGAGACTCCCAGGAGACAGTATCGGGAAACGCAAGAGACTGGACAACAGAGATGACAACAACCCGCGATAATCGGACAAACAAAAATTCCTCAGCTAAAAAAATTAGACGGAAGTAGGTTACTGGGCTGAACTACACCAGTATAGTATGATATCACAAAAACTCCAATAATTAGACCTCATGTCAAACTCCCAAAATTATCTCTATATACCGCATTATCTTCCATTATCCCGTTAATACTCCAAGACCGGGCGTTGCTTAGCTTTGGACGGTTCATGGAGTCAGAGATTGGCCTCTACAACACACCCACTTAACATAGTAACCAGAGGGTGGTTTTAGGTGTCCACACCACTGCGGCTGAGTGTGGTGCCATCACCCATTTACAAGGGTTGAGATAGTGATGGAACAAGCTCCCCAGACTTGGTGTTGGATAACTGGACACCTAAAACCGGCCGGTGGTGACCATGCTAAGTGGGTGTACGTTAAGGGCCAATTTCTGGCACCATGCACCGTCCGGCCTTAAGTGACGCCAGGTCTTGGCGGAGAGCCGGGGAATAGGAGATAATACGGTACGGGTATGGTAGTTAGCCCAGATAGAGAAGCGACCCCTCAGGACACCCTTACGACAAAAATACAAAATCTACCCGAAGACGAGGAAAGACAACTCCAACGCTCTACCGTGGTGTTCAATTAGGGTCCCTTTAAGACTTTACCTATGAACGGCCGCCTAGCAGCGCTGCAGATGACAACTGTTACGTGTGGCCTCATAGTAAGTGATCTTTTGAGGTATGACGGCATGCATTCTATTATATCGTTTCGTGGTGTAGTTGGTAGTACACTAGGTGAACTTTGGGGAGCTGTGGACTTCTCCCCCGCGAAACCTATCTTGGTGAATCTTGGTGGGGGCAATACTCAGCGGCATACGAGAGCGGTGTTCCGCCGTTATTATTTCGCTTGTCAGGGTTGACCTCTTCCCGCCCGCGTATAATCTTCACCACCTTGTCATGTCCATTACGGGCAGCCCATGCAAGAGGTCCACAACCCAGACAATCTTCGTTGATATCATAACATTCCATTTTGATCAAACCAACTAAAAGCTCAGCAATTCCGAAGAATGATCAGCAGTGTAGTCCACTGAACAGGGAGAGGGTGTCATAATCCCAGGGGTAGAAATTCTGGGCTTGGGCTAACAGTATCCTGGTCGATATCTTGCCATAATGCCCCTTTAGGACTTCCAGTGCAAGTGATCTCGCAGAATCCTGGAGGTCCCTTTTTGGATGTACTCCCCAGTATACTCAGCAATATAGAAAGGGTGCGCTCTGAGTATCGGGAGAACGAACGGTTGAAAGGGTTTTGATCTGTTGGAAATTCAGATATGTTAAGCAGCTTTCTGCCATTGCTGAGTGAAGGCTACTGAATATATTGGGATGAGCTGAAAGATACTCCTGGAGAGTAAAGTGTATCAATTGTACAGTTGATGCTTCCTTATATACGGTAATAAGCCCTTGGGTAGTTCATCAAGGTTGACATCGAAGGGATATTGCCAGCATCGAAATCCGTGGAGCATATTTGAACTGCTAAAGTGTGGCAGAGCTCATCCGCTTGCGCCGGCCGTTCGGCATGGCTGATCCACACCAAATTCGCCTATCTGTAATCTCAATTTACCCCCATCCTGCGCCTTTATCCACTCGATTGTCGCACCATAAATCAGTGTTCCCACGCGCCCAGTCCGTCCGTCTTTTGCCTAGGACGTGACAGACGCCAAATTTGCCGCCCTAGGCGGAGACGGACGCCAGATTGGGGTCCGTCCTAACCCATGCCCGGGACGGAGGGCCTGGCCCTCAGCTGTCTCTGTTGAACTGCTATTTTGAAATTTCCGAGCCAGGAGTCTGTGCTTGAAGAAATTGAAGAAAAGAAAAATGTTTATTGCTTGAGATGAGTCTGGTTACCAAATTAGAAGGTTTTATCATGCCTCTATTTCATCTTTATTCTGTTATTTGCAAAGCAAAAAAAAAAACAGAAAGAAAGAAAGACAGAAAGACAGAAAGACAGAAAAGTATTTATCCTTATATTATTGTGAACATAGTTGTATCGTGGATATTGAAATGTTCTCTCGGCGCATCATAGGAATAGGACTAAAGTGTCGGGTATAGGGGCCTTTTTGCGGATGTTTTCTAATTCTCGAACGTGCTAGGAGAATATCTGGACGCAGGTAATGCTTCAGGGTTCTAGTCGCTGATTTACTGGTTGTTCGGGGTGGACTGATGGTACCTCACGAATTTCTTCGACCTCTTCCTCCCTTTTCACGATCACTAACTCGCTTGACAGCATTTTAAATTCTACTATTTTATTATCAATCGCGCTATTGGGCCCAACAGATTATTGTTTCATTACCATTCATCGCAATCTGCCACCTCCCAACCCTGCACTCTGAATCCCCATAGCGATCATCCCAGAGTGAGGCAAGTAGTGGATTGCGGCTGGTACCAATGAAATAAGCACATATTCCCACCTACAGTGTGGACCTAATTTGATCCCATTGGAGATTACTCGAACATGGTAGAGCATGATATAGGTCGAAATGCAGAATTTTTTAGTTGAGCCTCGTTCTCGCTAGTCTGCTCTGGCTTCTCCTGGGTTAGATATCATATAATGTACTATCAGAAGGCTCCTCTGAAAAATCTAGTATGATACTGTATATGATATTTACTTCGTTTTCTCTTACCTTTCGCTGGTTTTGGTAACATGGAATATGGGACATAGACTAATGGTTGACCCCAACATAAAATCCTTCGTATTATTAGTTGCAAGAAGAAATTCAATGAAATTTATCATTGGATGTGTTATTCCAATACAACTCCGAGTATGTGTCCGCGTTAACCTCAACCCTGCATATGCTCAAAGAAAAAAAGTTGTAAATTACCACAATCGCATCTATTGCTTTTTTGCTTCATACCGAAACTTATCAGGGTTCTCACTATCCCAACAACTCCTTGCTCGTTTGGCCGAAATACCTCCTTATCATGTATGTCTTTATTCTCTACAGTAACGATCTCCAATGTTGTGCTCAATGTGATGGCCATGGACTTGTGACTACCTGCAGGTAATTACCTGCCCGATTTTATTGAACAAACTCATGATACGGCTCCGGTGTCAGTAAAAATCGGAAACCACCCTCCTTGTCCTAACTGAGACATGAACTCGTGCGCGCAAAGCAGGGGTTGTATTACTGTTTTTTACTCAACTCCCGGGAAAGTTCACCCTACTCTTGGGTGACCTATTCCTCAGTTGCCTGTACGTTAAGTATCCTTTCCTCAAGATAAAGAGGTCCAAGATTGAGGTCGCTATTGGCCCAAAGGATTTCACCAGAGTGAACTGAAGTGGTTCAAGTAGATGAGAGTAATTTGTATGGAACCGTTGAGGGTGGACAAGCTGAAACAGCTCTGTATGTAAATATCTAACTAAACTATTTCAGCTGAGCGATGTGAAGAGACTGGGGGAAATTGGAGTAATTTGCGTTGAATCAGTTGAGCAGTGGTAAGTGAGCGGGAAAGAGAATGCGGGACAGGTAGAGTTCTAATCTCTTTCCTTTGCTTTGCTCTTCTTCAGCTGCAATACAAATCTTTAACACCTTCAGGGCAAATCACGCTCGTTGGCCTGAACCTCCTCATGTCCCTCCTCCTACAAAATCATTTCTTCCTGCTTTCAAGCCCTGTATTTTAACCAGTCACCCAACCTACCACTTCCCCTTGTCCCCAGCAATTAGATTCAATTCCATTACCGCCCGTCACTTTCCTCCTGCTATCAGATGAATCCTTGTCCGCTTCACTGCCAATTACTCTCATTCCCCCTGATTTCTTCACTTGACTTCGCTGAAACCCTTTAGTCTGATCAATAGTTTAATTTCGACCCTCAATTTACACCCGCTCCCCCTATTGCACCCACAGCAGCCGCCCCATCCCCTCTCAGTTCTCACTGTCTTTCCCTTCCCTTGCCTTCTATTGCTTTTTCCTGCTTTCTTACAACTCCCTAACAGATTAGGTAAATTGCTTCCATTCACCTAAACCTCTCTACCCTACACTGCCGAGATCGGTTACTCAAATGATTACCACTCGCTTTAACTCCTCCATTGTGAATTGTCTTTTACACTACCACATCTCAAGCCGTCTAGTATTATCATTAAAAATCAGCTTCAATACCTCTAACCCCTCTCAATGGAATAACTCTGACGGGCAAGGCAAAATACCAGTCTAAGCTCCATGTGAGAGAGTACGTCTTCCATCTAGATGGGTCATCAGAGTTCATTCAAGAGCGAGTCAAAAGGAACACCACCCAAGGATGAGGATTCGCGGCCAGACATGACATTTATGCCGTGCCAGACAGACTGGAACAAGAAAAGGAACAGGGAATGATAGAAATGCGTATTGCGATAGGGTTACCAGAAGGAACATATGGAAGGCTAGCCGCACAGTGTGGTATGGCTAGCAAGATGGGAATTGCTGTGGGTTGAGCTGTAATAGATACATATTACAGCGGAGAAGTAAAGGTCATACTTTGGAATCATGGTCAGACAGACTGCTTGTACAGGGCAGGAGATCGGATAGGGCAACTGATAGTGGAGAAGATTTCCAATACAGAGGCCATCAAGGTGGGCGGCACTATTGGGCAGCTCCTCATGCTCCTCAACTGTTGGGGCACACCAGCGGCTAGGCCAAACAGTCGATGTTGTATTCGCACAATGAGCCATACTTCTGCCCCATAACCTCTATTAGATATGCAATTCGTACAAGTGAGGCAGGTTCCAAGGGATCAGCCGCAGTAGTAGGAATGGAGGCATCGCGAGCACTATCCCTCTGATCCTAGCATCCACTGCCGTGCCACTATGCCACATCCGGACAACCTGGTCATGCAAAAGTAATTATTTGACATGTCAGAATTGATGACCCCTTTCGGTCTACTGCATTAGTAAAGATGAGTGCACAGGTAATAGGTTGTGTCTAGGAATAGCGATTCCCAGATACCAATCACATAAATCACACCACCAACATCGTACAATTCCTGCACTTGAGTGGATCCCCCGGGAACTTAATATAAGGCACCTGCCTAGAAAACAGACACATCGCTAGACACGATGCTGTGGACAACACTTCAGGGACAATCTACTAGTTCACCACCCTCTGCTCAAAACCTCACAACACTCCTGTAAACATCACGGAATGCACCACTGATGGGAAAGGCAGTGGCAGACTCGGAAAGCTCCTTGTGAATACTGGTAACTTGGACGACAGGACATACACTAAGCCTCAGACTACTCTGATTTCTTAGCAACGCCCTGGTGACTCTCCATTCAAGCGTGTCTTCAAGCTTCCAGAGGCTGTTGAGGTACGAACTACATTCACAGAATATTGGGTTGGGATTACAGCAATTATTTCGGTCCTACGAAGGAGCTTGTGGAGTCGTATACCTCTTGCATGAATATCCAAGTCGTTGCGCAAAATGAGAAGCGGGCTGGAATCAGTTAGCGAAGTTCCGAGGGACATTGTCAGAGGGTTTATTTCTTTCCTTTCATACTCTTTGATTTCCATTTAACATATAGAGTACGTTCCTGTTATAACTATTAGAATTTTCAGTGGCACTTTTTTATTATCATCAGCACCATTTTCTTTTAGTTTTTCTCCAGCATTATTTATTTTGCATCTTGAATGATCCAATGCAGTGCATCCCCTCTTTAACAGACTCTACGAGCACATTCTGTAATTTTTCTGTAATTTTCTCTTCTCTTTCATACCCTGTCTTTTCTTCTCTGTATTTGCATTGTAGTATTTATCATTTTTTGTACAGCACAATTACGGTTATTAGGTTGTCTTATATCATACAATGTTTCTTAATATTTTTGGTTGCATATATTGTCATGAGCTTGCACATGACTGTTAAGCTAGCCTATTATTCTACAATAGGTTACAACCCTAAGCGCAGTAAGTCTTGGCAACCCAACCTGACATATTTACCCTTGAGGCTTTCCGGACTGTTGGAGTAAGAATAATATCCCACCACCCACTCGCACCTAGTTCCCAACCACCTATTCAATTACTGGTACCATACTCACAATACTCCTATCCTAGTATTATCATCTACTATGAATTTAAGATACAAACAAGTTATGCCGCCATGAGAAAATATTCACAAGATGGTTAAGTTCCCGAAGGATATGCCAGGAACTAATGCATCCAAACTTTACTAGCGCTACTATGCTCTCCTAAGCCACCTTTTCCCACCTGAGCTGGGGTACTTCATATTTCCACCATAGAAATCAACAACACAGTTCAGGGCGGTCAACCATTGGACTGCTTCTACTGTAACTTTTAAAACCGATCACAGTGTGGTGTTTCTCCTCTAGGGCAAATCCTCCAAAGTACTTGCTCATCGGTCCAGCCATGAGGAAGCCGATTTGCCAATACGGGAGAAGTTTTGACACATTTTCTGATCTATTTCAGGTGAGGTGCTATCAAAGGCCTGCACTATTGGGATGAAAGTGGGCATATACAAGCTTCACATCATGAGCTGGGTGGTATTTCCATTCAAGCCTACCATTGCGGATAACCCAGAAATTATTATCGAAATGGTACCCATTGAGTGGTGGAATCATGACCTTCTCAGCATGGCAGGTCAAGACCGACTCTCCTAAATTGTACAGCATATCAAAGAGATGTTTATTAAAATCTGTTAGTCATTTCTGATTTAGGTTTAAGGACTTCTGCTTAGAGTATTAGGATAAAGGTTTGTTGGCTGTGTGACAGAAACAATGGCAGTTGCGGTGCTTGACTGCAGGGGAGATTTAAGGGATCAGGAAAAATCGCCTGAGATTGGGGTGGTTCTATATTACGGGGAAATATGTCTGCTAAGCCGTCTGTTTTCTCCTTAGAGTTCGCTACATCTCTAGGATGTTTGAATTTAGTTAAATTGCGAGATATATCTCCTAGCCTGTAATTAGCTAGTCCGAGTATGGCAAATCAGAGTACTATTCCTCGATCTTTCACCTTTCCTCACATAGCATATAGCGATTGTACTTTTGTTCTTTCCTACTTTCATACTTCCCTCGCCGCTTGCATGGCAAACACCATTCCCTTCAATTGTTTCACTCCAAGAGGCTATTTCTGATTATTTTAAAACTGAAAGACAATGAATTTATAAGTGAAACTGTTGCCAAACAGAGCAGTTGAGCTCTCTCATATCCCTCCCAAACAGGCTCTTTCACTGCATCAGAGATGCAAGTGTAGTATATTGAAATCCCACAGCTGCAGCTACTAGTAGTATGGATATTCATTCCTACAGTGCAATCATGTTCCGGTATTTTCTTCACTATCTTGTTCAATGCTTGCATTCGTTTCTTGTCATCATATAATAATCCTATAGTAGAAAATAGTACTAAGGAGAGCAAGTATTTGGAAGCAGAGTACACTGGAGAAGGGTGGACAAGTGGGCAAACTGGGGCATATCTGGATGTTTAGGTGCCGAGATCTAGGGCATGAATTCATGTATAGGGTATGAGCACAGATATAGGGCTCTCTACACATATGAGCACAGTTTTGACTACTTAAGTGACCTCCAGCTAACAACCTCTACATAAGAACATACACACCTTAACCATTCCTCTCCTCCACCTCTCCCGAAACATACCACATTCATCAACTTCTGCTTTTTATTTCTCAAACAAGCATGACTTCTATCTACCCCACCACTACGTTTTGTTGACAATATCCATTCAAGGGCTACCCCAGTGGGGCAATCATTCCTAAGAGTCGGACATAATGCTCTTAGTGCAGAACTGCAGTAAGTGCTATGCAGGCCTCTGCCAGCAAATAACAATTTATGTTAAACAGCAGTTATTCCATGGGTGAAAAGGCCGAATATTATTCAGTCAGGGTTAAAGAACTTTCCGACAGTTATTACCAAAACCCCAACTTCTGCACCAGCAGTAGCTGGTTCTACCCCAGGCCTCATACAACAAACACCAATTATGGCTTCCAATCAAAGAGCCCAGCCTCTTACTCAGGATCCAATAGCTGTCAAGAAGTGCGATAAGTGGAATGAATCTGAGAGCCTGGTTACTGTGCTTAACAAATAAGACCCCTTTGCAATAGAGATTACGTACATCATGCTATTTGTATTAGCCAACCAGCCTGAGTGCCATCAGAAGGACTTTTGGCAAATGCTCGAATTCTTCTGTCTTGTTCAGTATACTAATACTCTCTATGAACAGATATCCCACCACATTGATACCACATGGAATATGGTCACATTATACTCAATCAATGCCATGTGGGATAAGTGGGCCATAATTCTAACCCTACTAGCCACTAATGGTCCGGTATTAATATTGGTGAGGTCTATTTTGGCATCTTTGATTTACAAGTTGCCTATGTTTATCCTCTACGAGTGACAGAAGTTATCCAAAGTACCAACCTCATTGAGCAAACTACTGTTAGGATACTGAATTAGGGATCTCAGGTACATGTTTCCTGGAGACAAGGATTGCATGACCCACGTGCAACCTATTTTACTCTCAGTGTGTTGATTGTCTAGATGTGCAAGGAATGTCAGAAGCGCATCCGTCTGCAGGGCACTATGCAACTACCCCCCCTGTCATGAACCTTGATTTCTCTTATCTTTAAACTCAGAACACTCTGCCCCAGTGTGGATCATCTACCTTTCTCCTCGCTCTTTCCTAACTTCCTTTCCACTGCTTCCTACATTACTCCACCCTGTGCTTTTCCTCATGTAACTCCTTTATCCTTGTTGCCTCTTACTTCTCATCTCCCTATTTATTTGGGAAAGTTGCACCCTCACCCCTGTTGGGACCTTGATTTTTCTATCTCAAGACACTGAAACCCCACTCTCCTGAGGACCCTTATTTCAGTCTCCCAGTCCCGCAAGCCTTTATCTCCCCAAAAGCACCAAATGCTCGGCCTGTCAGGGACCCTTAGTTCACTCCCATGTCGGGGAGCCTAAGTTTTCTCCCTCCGTTGGGGACTCTCAATTCTCCCCCCCAACACAACTAATTCTTCACCATTCAGGAATGTGTACTTTTTCTCTCCCAAAAGGCCACATGTTCCCAACTCTAGGTGACGCTTATAACCCTATCCCTCTCAGGAACACCTATATCTCTTCCCCCAGACTACTACCTATTCCCCAACTGAGGAAAGTTTATTTTGCTCTCCTAAAACTCTGAATCGTCCGCCTTTCTGGGACCCTTATTTCTCTCCCTCAAGACTATTACCTCCTTCTGCAGTCAGGAACCTCAATTTTTCTCTCCAAAAACATCAAATACTCCCCTTCGCCAGGACCATTATATCTCACCCCCAAGTCTACAAACTATTCCCCTAGTCCGGAAAGTTTATTTTACACTGCTAAAACTCCGAATGCTCACCCTGTTAGGGGCGCTTATTTTTCTCCACAAAGACTCTGACCTCTTGCCCTTGCCAGCAACATTTATTTTCTCTCCAACAACACCCAATACTGCACCTTGCATCAACACTTACTTCTCTTCCCTTGTCTCAAACACTTATATCTCTCCCCTAAGACTACGACCTCTTCCCCCAACAGGGAATAATTATTTTTCTCTCTTACCACTCCAAATGCTTTCCCTGTCAGGGACCCTTATTTCTCTCCACCATAACTACGACCTCTTCCACCAGTCAGGAACATTTATTTTTGTCTCCCAAAATAGTTAATGCTCCTAGCTGTTTGTCAGGCTTATTTCTCTACCCCTCTTGGTAATGCTTATATCTCTCCGCCAAGAATACAACCTCTTCCCCAAGTCACGAAGGTTTATTTTTCTCTCACCAAAGGCTGAATGCTCGCTGCGTTTGGGGACGCTTAAATCTCTCCCACATGACGACAAACACTTCCCCCAGACAGGCACTATTAGTTTTCTTGTTCAAACCTCCTAACCCTCTCCGCTTTTGGGGATGCTTTTCACTATGTACAAAGACTCCCCTATATCAAGCCAAATTTTGCACCAGTTATATTCTATGAGGTTTGCAACTCACAAGTATGTTTGTGTGGATGATTCGCTAACTGCTGATAGAAAAGTGAGGATACTTACCAGACAAAAGCCACACCCATCACCTATCCCACGCCGAAGAGTGCCAACCATTGTCCTTTGTGGATGTATATTCCAAATACTCAGACATCCAGACACAGCCTACTTTGGGACTGTAAGAACCCATCATAGGAGGTGCCATATCCCCCACGAGGAACACAATATCCTGGCATCCGCGCAATCTTACCCCTCTCTCAATTTCCCCACCCCCTATCATTCCCCTAAGACATATCCTACACCAGTTGTAGTTTGATTTCCCTCTGTCGCAGTATAACACATAGCATCTAGGGAGAAGCGGAGACTCATGGGTATGGGGTTAGGAACTTTAGTGTGCAGAGGTACAACCAGAAATAAGGTGAAAACCACTAGCATAGAGGAAGAGAAGGAGATATTTCTTGGGGCGAGGCGACTCTGAAAGCCACTCTATACCTTGGTTGTCTGAGAGGTGGGTCAGTTTCCACATCACCAACACTGTCACTGTGGACATTTTACAACACTCGACTTTATCAAAGCATTTCCTAATAACAGACCCAATTCTCGCACCCCTCTATCTCTCAACCTTTGAATCTCCTTTCTATAGAAATGCGGCCAAGTACTGCCTGAGGCCAGATCCCACTTATACATTATCCCTGGAGTGGAATAAGCAAGGATTCACTGAACAAAACTTGACGTTGAACAGTGCTGGCTTGTGAAGAAATCCACACACAACACAGTACAAGTGGTTGGCCTTGGAGGTAGGGTTATGTTGATTATGATTCGGTATGTAGCTGCACCATTCAGGCATAGTGTGACATGCAGTCAGGTACCCACTAACATGATTCCCGGGCAAGTGGCTCAGGACCGGGATCTGGCTCACCCATAGCAACCGTGGGAAAATATAATCAACAGTTAATTATCTCAACAAATAATTGCGAAATGACCTTGAGAATCATGAGACATGTACTTTAGAACATAGAGAATCTAAAAATTGACTTTTTATTTGTGTAGTCATAAAATATTACTCAGAAATGGTGATTTTATTTTGCCTATTGCATAAATGAATCATAGCCGTTCATTAGCATAAAAAGATGAAAAATGCTTGAACAATAATATTAAAAAATTGATACAAGAATAATATAAGTCTTATATATACAGAATAATCAGGTTCTAATTTTATTCATAGGCATTTTTCAAGGCAGAAGTGTTTGAAAAGGAGATAGAAAATAAATATACTTTATTTATGATAACATTTGCTTATCGGTTCACGGTACACTGAGAACCTTTAAGAAAGAGTCACTGGTTGTGCACATCAAATCCTAGCCAAAGAGCGGCTTAGACATGTTGATCAAGTGGAGAGTCTGAAGGTTGTTAGATAAAACCTGTTACTATGTCGCTATGGTCTTGAAGTATTTGGCGGGTTTTTACAATTATCGCGAACTGAAGAGGTAACTATCCAACCAAGTATATTGAAAACTCTGTCTGTCGATGTCTGTCCTTTCTGAGTCCGAAAAAGGTGCAGCCTTTAAATACATGGCTGGCTTTTCCAAAAGCCTTAATCCTACGAGCACAGCTTGTATCTAAAAACAACTATGATATTAAATCAATAACATAAAACAATACATAAAACATTCAAGCTATCAAACGATCAGTTGAAACAAAACTTCAACCAATCCGAGTATCAAATAATACTTCTGAAACACAATCAGGGAGAGGCACAACCTTGTATCCCGAAACCACACATAAAACAATCTTACGTATCAAACGATACCTGCTGGATTACATAACAATGCTTCTGCCACAAGGCTAGTATCGTTAAACCAAACTAATCCTTAAAGGAAATCCATCAGTAACCATAGTACCTGTACCGGTTACACCCCCGAAACAAACCATCTGTTTCCATCAATCAAACTGAACCTATGTGCAAACGGTAATCACTCCGCAATCCTCAGATCCAGAGTCGTCATACTCGGTATCACCAACCCGAAGACCTCTGACTGGTGTGGCCTACTCACCTTTTTCAAGTTCCACACCACCCTTGCGCACAGATTCAGTAGCGCTGCGCCCTGGAAACAAAGATCGGGCCTGGAATCTGCTTTATCCGCTAGCCGTGACTTTGTCAACAAGCAACACTGTTACATTTGAGATATTTGGAAACTTGTATCCCTATACAGAGGAATATCATGAGAGTTGGATGGAGTGGGGGCAAGGCACACCAGGGTATATAGGCTATACTACGAAATATGGTGGCAAGAAAAATATAGGGTGGAACTCGGATCTTCGAGCCACAAAGGTGTCGAACTACTTTCAACAATGTGCCGACCCTTGAGGTAGTGCTATTGGCACGCCGCGAGTAATGTGCATTATGTGCAAAAAGGTTCTAGCTCACCCAAGTGGACCGGGACTAGCTCGATGCATCACAATAACAGCTCGTCTGCTAGTCTGCAATCCAGAAAGGTCAACAGATATGATGGACGGGCCAGAAGCCCGCTTGGTATAGACGTTCTTACGCTATTGCAAAAGAGGACTAAAACAAGAAATAGGTGTAGGATTATCGATCTGGCCACTCCAGGAGGATTCGATCAGCATGATTGCGAAGTATACTGTCTAAAAGCGTTTTTAGCGATGAATCTTGCCTTTCATTACTCAAACAGCCTTGCGTTTTGTCATTTGTGGAAGTACATTCTTCCGGGAGGGGAAATCCTGAGCCCAACAACGTTTACACGGCATTTCGAATGGCTGGAAAACTCTACGGTGGATGATATTCGAATATGACTACCTGCTGCAGAAAGATTTCTCTGTCTGCGGATACATGGACTTCACTGAACAAACATTCTTTTTTAGCAATTGTGGCTTATTGGATCTCGGATAGCTGACAGATGGAGCAGGCGCTGATTGGCTTCGAGAAAATCAGAGGTTCTCATACAGGGGCTAACATGGCAGGGATAATTAAAGATGTTCGAGCCTGATACAGGATTCACGATACAATTCTGGGTTTCACCACCCATACTCCCACCAATAACCAAACACTCACCAAAGCCTGAAACACTGCTTGTAGTTTACTATCATTTGAATGCTCTCAATTGGAAAATCAGACCCCATCTATGGCCCATGTTATTCAGGTTATTCTCGGTGCATTTAGGAGTTCAATTAAGGTGAACTCGCGGGATGGTCATATGCCGTCTGGCTTTAAGGCGGGCTATATCGAGCAGGTTGTCAGATTGGACAATGGCTTTCACAATAATGTAGAAAAAGTAATGTGTCTAAGATCTCATCCCCTAGCACCTATATTACAAATACATACGCACAAATTCAGACGCACAAATTCATACGCACAAATGCATACGCACAAGGTGATATGCACGAATTCATAGTTCCAAATTGAATGCGCGTCAATGGGAAAGTAGAACCAAGTGTTTTCCCTATTGTTCCGACCTAAGATACCTTTGGTCAGAGATAATTCTAATAATGGTTTATAGCATCAGAAAATGAGTATTACGGTTGGTGCTTCAGCTCAACAGCGTCAACACTTCATCGAGATACACACTAGCCGGGTCAGGATCCCTCCTACACTACTTTATGATGTCAAAACCAGGTGGAACTCAACCCTAAATAGGTGGGAGGGATCTGTACGGCTACGGGAATTCACCAAGGACTGGGTACAAACCTATGCCGAGTTTACGCTTCTCTGCTCAAACCCGGAAGAGTGGAGGGATATTGAATATATCTTGGAGGTACTTCAACCGATACGATTTGGGACTTTGTAGATATCAAAAACACATTGCGGCACCCCTCATCGAGTGTTTCTAATGAGTCAAGATATCTTTGATCATTTGGAAATGAAAATTTCCCAGATAGAACGGAAGCGGACGCAATGGATAGTTGATATCTGTGAGGGCATAGTGAAGGCTAAATTGAAGGCAGCCTCTTACGATGGTAAAACGGAAAGTCCAAGAGGTCTTCTGTTCCGCATTTGAACTTGCCTAAATCCAAATTGCACACTCAACCTTTTTCGAGAATGGGCTCTTGATGCCAGTGGGGTGACTGAGTATGAGAAGTCATATAAAAAGATGTTCATAGCGTATCATGATCTGTACTATGCACCAATAAATAATCAGGAACCTGACATGTCAACACGACAGAGTGGTCACAACAGTCGATCCAAATACCTTTACTCCTCGAGACACAGAGCAGTTCTCCTGAGTGAGGCACTAGGATACCTTGAAACCAATTCTGCGATTGAGCCACACAAGGCAGACGCTGAGGTTACGGATCCCACACGTGAGGCCTGCCCAGGTGGGACTTTTTTACGAGGAAAATATACTGGAGTGGTGGATGGTGAATGCAGGAAGATTTCCCAATTTAGCTCGGATGGCTAGGGATATTCTCGCTCTTCAAGGGGCGAGTGTTGGCGTAGAGTGGGTGTTTAGCATAGCAAGAGATAGGAGTCCCTATAGGCGGTCGGGACGCGAAAGCAGTACAATTCGATCTGGAATTCTGGTGAAATCCTACGAGAACGAAGAATTACGAAGAGAGCTAGCAGGTCATGATACGGAACGTGAGGCAGGGAAACTCGACGAAATGGCTGCTGTGGAACATTATCGTTATTGGACTGATCAGAAGGAACAAAGTCTAGAGAACGATAATGGGCGTACCTGCAATGACAACGAATGACAAAACAGGTTCACCGAATGGTCTTTGGTTGATCAGGATGGCAGGCAAGCATTTGGAAGAGAGCCAAAGGCTATACTAGCTGACAATGTACTGGTTGAATCTGAATATGCACGGCCTGGACCACCTTGAAACCAAAGTGTAGATCACTTAGGTGGTTCCGAGGAATCAGAACCTGAAGAAAGAATCTGGGATAGTAAAGTCAACATGTAGGTTGCATCCGACACTGATGAGGAGGAAGGATCACAAGAGGGTGAGGCGGAGATTCCCGGTGCAGGCCTGAGCGATCCGGAAAGTATCGACCAACAGGGTGACGAAAATTGCGGCTTCATACCAGCCTCAAGCGCCCAGCCGGAAGAGGCTTGTTCCGAGGAGGAGGCACTATCGGGAACCACTGATTCACTACCAGTTATTCGTGTAACTCGCTGATGAGACCAGACAGGAACTAATACCACGATTCGAGTTCCACCCAGGAAGCGTACCGGAACTGGGGGGAAAAAAAAGAAAAGATCCTGTTTCCACTAAGTTTATTTTCGCGTAAAAAATTATAAACTCATAGAATTTGACTGAGTAATTGAGAAGGCATTTTGACTATCGTGTAACTCATCCTTGTGGCCAAGACATGCCGACAAGGTGTCAAGTCAACAATGTATACCTTAGTGAATGACAAGCGGCCAGGGATTGATTGGAATATGCCCTATATAATGGGGGAGTAAATGTGAGATCGTGCGGACCGGTCCAGTTTCTTTCCCCTGTCCCCCGGATTGCACTTGCACACCCCCTAGTAAATGTAAGAGTGAGTAGAAGGATTCTATGTTTCAGAGGCAGACATTCAAGAATTCTGAATACATTGTCTATTTATTCGAGTTCTTACGATAAGCTACAGGAACCAGAGCATCGTCATAAAAATCATACTCGCAGAAGGATCATACGCACACAAACACACTCAGACAAAATCATACACCCAGAAAGACCATACGCACACACATCATACGCATACAAAATCATACGCTCAGAAAGATCATTGGCCCAAAATAATACACTAGTCCAAAGACTAGTTGCATTGGCTCTAGTTAGTCGAGTTTGTCAGGTCATAGCGGGATTTGTCTTTCCCTAAATTCTTTCTGTTTCCCCTTTTCTCTCATAGACACAGAAACTATTCGCGCCTCCGCCCTCTGAATCTATGTCCCGCACTGCGCCCTCTTGAACCCAAGTTCCTCCTTGCCCGACTTCCTCCCCACCCAAGTCTCTCCTTACCCGCCATCCACGGGAGCCCATTGGGATACCTTTATCCTCGCTCTATAGAAACCACACTTCATTTTATCCTGCTTTGAGCGGGACGGAAGCTTGCTTTGAGCGAGTTTGTGTGGCTGCGGAAGTGTAACGGGGGCACTCTGTAGGAAGACGGATCCTAAGATTGCGACCGTACCGAAGACTCAAAGTAGAAGTAAGGATCAAAATAAAGATAAAGATAATTCAAAGTAGAATCAAGCGGTAAAACTT
>Ga0307509_10005867_pt1 | contig 16840 bp, 10 predicted proteins | sample 10_EM_MG_FD_202245 | JGI IMG/M metagenome (GOLD analysis project Ga0307509, IMG submission 202245) | Populus trichocarpa ectomycorrhiza microbial communities from riparian zone in the Pacific Northwest, United States - 10_EM | ecosystem: Host-associated > Plants > Roots > Unclassified | place... | reverse complement strand
CCAGATGCCTCCGGGAAGTCCCTACTCAGGAAGCTTGGGTTCGGATATATGCTCTCCCCTATGGTGGCATATACCTCGCGCATAATTATGCAAGCTATTCCCGCTAGGGTAATAGGTTGGACATCATCGGGACAGGGTTGTTTGGAATCCACCGGTCGAGGGGAATCGAATGGTATAGGTTTCGAAGCGTCCGCATCGCTATAGAGGTCAGCAGGTTGAAAAAGGCTGATATCTCAGCGGGCAGATGTCCGCCAGAGTTGGGGAAGGTCTCATTGGAGTCCGCTCGCCGAGGGGAATCGAAAGGTATATGTCTCGAAGCGTCCGCATGCCTGTAGCACACAGTAGCCAACACTTTGAAGATACTTACCCAGGGAACTCAAGTACAAAAGAATGGATAACCCTGCAACCAGTGGTCGGACAGCGTCAGGACAGGGTACGTTGGAATCCCCCGGTCGAGGCGAATCGAATGGTGTAGGTTTCGAAGAGTCCGTATCGCTGTAGAGGTCAGCAGGGAGAGAAAGTGGGATACCTCAGGGGCAGATGTCCGCCAGAGTCAGGGAGGGTCTCATTGGAGTCCGCTCGCCGTGGGGAATCGAATGGTATAGGTCTCGAAGCGTCCGCATGCCTGTAGCACTCAGTAGCCAACAATTTGAAGATACTTACCAGGGGAACTCAAGTACAAAAGAATGGATAACCCTGCAACCAGTGGTCGGACAGCGTCGGGACAGGGTGCGTTGGAATCCGCCGGTCGAGGGAAATCGAATGGTGTAGGTCTCGAAGAGTCCACATTGCTGTAGAGGTCAGCAGGGAGAAAAAGAGGGATACCTCAGTGGGCAGATGTCCGCCAGAGTCGAGAAGGGTCTCATTAGAGTCCGCTCACCCAGGGGAATCGAATGGTATAGGCCCTGAAGCGTCCGCATGCCTGTAGCACACAGTAGCCAACAATTTCAAGGCACTTACCCCGAGAACTAAAGTACCAAAGTATGGATACCCATTCAACCAGTGGTCGTACAGCGTCGGGACAGGGTGCGTTGGAATCTGCATGTGGAGGGGAATCGAATGGTGTAGGTTTCCAAGAGTCTGCAAGGCTATAGTGGTCAGCAGGCAGAAAAAGGCAGATACCTCACCGGGCCCTAGCAGATGTCCGCAAGAGTCAGGAAGGGCCTCATTGGAACCCGCTCGCTTAGCGTTCATGAATAGTGTCAACCTGGATGGAAGAGCATGCCCCTCTCTCAAGGTTGATATTATTCAATAGTTTCACTGATTCGATCATGAAGCCTGAAGTGAGGTGTGAAAGAACTTAGAAGCCTTTTACGAGCCTTGTTAGTGGTGATTAAATAAGGGGTATGTTTTGGGTCGTTACCGGGACAATAGATGGTTAGTCATCCTATGTTAAGCTCCTTTTCGTCTGAACAGTCTTTGTCTGGTGATAAAGTAGTCAGTTGTAAGTAGAGGCGATCAGGGGCAGGGAGAGATCCCCAATGCAAACCCCCACTGGTCGCTTACCTTGGTGTTGTTCGGGAGATTGGGGTGTGAAATGGCCCATCCGGGTGCACTGGGCGGACAGGATGCGGGTTGTATTGCACCCAACGGACTAGGATGCAACCATTCTGCTGGGGCCCTCTGAGAGTGCGCTGGGCGGACAGGATGCTCCAGGCGGGTTTTCTGCATCCGGACGCAATGCCTATCCGTCTGGAGCAAACGCTTTTTTTGCTGATGCTATATATGAATATGTGGTCCAAATGCCTACATACCAAGAGTAATATGGAATATGAAGTAATCAGTTCCGATATCCCACTATCAAAGCATTATGCAGCCATATGCATATGCAACTAGAAAATGAGAGGAGTAGTGTTCTCTAAACATCGTTCGAATCAGTCAAACATATCTTAAAACGTGCTCTTATCCAGTGGTCTGAATCTTCCAGATGCCTCTAGGAAGCTCATAACTTCGTGAGCGTAGGTTTGGATATATGGTCCTTGTATGAGGCCATATATGATACCTCACTCTTCAATATTAGGTAAGCTATTCCTGCTAGGGTAATAATGTGATCTTTAATTTGCCTCCCCACTACCCGTAATAGATGAGAATCCCACCAGCACATATTCTATCAAATTCCCAGATACCCACCCATATCCCTAACTAAATACCCACAAATATTTGTTCTCTCTATTTAGCCTATACTACACAGGGAAATATTTCATTTTTTAACTTTTGTCCTTTATATTTGCAATCATTCTTCCCTAAAACAGCTCTCTTCTTATGGGCTCCCCTTCTCCAACTTTCCTTATATATTCATTTCTTCCCCAGTTTCCCCTGCTAGTGATATAAATCTTATGGTAAACTTACTCCTAGTTAGAACTCACCAATAGTAGGTTACATTGTACTAGCTGGTTTCTTTAATATTCGGATGCCTTGGCGCCAAGACACATACAAATCAGTGCCAAGGCGTCTGAATACTTATTGTAATCTGATAGTACAAGGGTCAGGGATAAAATAATAGTACACTGCATAACTAAAATGCAAGTAGTAATTGTACACATAAGAAACATGACCCTGATGGGACCTCTACTTCCACCTCCCTTGATCAGTTTTAAGACATAATTAATAGACAGGTACCCAGCCTCTTGTTGAATACAAGTGCTATGGGGAATGTTTTGGTACAAGACAGGGGTGGTTTTCCACCAAAATAATCCCTGTTTTATATGGAAACATCACCCATGGCACTTGGACCTCAATTAAAAAAACTAAATTTCCTCTAGGCTCATATTTAGCAATGGAAGGCTTGCATTTCTGGACAAGCTTGCTGCTGTGTACAACTAATTTTCACCCAAATCAACATGCCGAAACCCCTGCTCCGTACCACTATTTTATCCCTGACCCTTGTACTTGCACCGTAAAGCTTCCATAGATTGTAGGTGTACCAGGGCGTCAGAATTCCCCTTCTCGGCTGCCCAAGGGTGAAAATACCGAAAACTCAGCCCCCCAGTTAATACACACCAATAGAGATACACAGAACCTTAATGGCGTCGCTGGGGCGGGCACATTTACTCGAGTACCTTCACTCGAGTTTTTCTTTTTTTACGATATCCTCCTTCTGAGGTTAATCTGTCACTGAGGACTTCGGACTTCGGACTACTAGTAGTATAATTACTATTGTATCATATCATATCGTGAGAGCTTGCCTAGCCTCTAGTTTTCCCAGACAGGGCAAAAGCGCTTCCAGAACACCAGTCTAAATTCATCGATGCCCACAAAAGGCAGATATGGTACTGGTAATAGGGGGCATCCAAGGCGATCCCTCCACCACGAGCTGCTATTAAAAACACAAACAGAGTAGATGGATCTCTTCTGCTACCTATCTGTGCTTCTGGAGGCTGTGATTACTAGATATCATTATTGCCTTTGAAAACCCGATACGGCGTCTCGAAGGCGCTGGGGTGCAAGTTCGCTCGCAACGAGGATACCGATTTTAGTTACAGGCGAGAGGCTCCTAGGAATCGGGAGAGGCGCGATACAACCACTCTCCAGCCATCGAGGGGCTATTATGGTCCGGGTATGACACTCCCAACTCGAGTTACTGGTACATACAGCCTCATTCCAAATGTTCTGGCATCTAGGCAGGTACTGTAAGACAAAGAGCTATAACGCATCCACTATAAAATTTTGTCACGATACCAGCCTGGGTGCCAGAGCTTTTGGAATGAAGCTGTATCTGTGAGCTACAAAATGACCAACACCAACCGGCGAGATCTGGTAACCTCAGCTCGCCCGAGCTGTCCTGTGCCCAAAAAAACACCATTCCCTCTCCGGGGTATTTCGTTCCCGATTAAGGAGATTATAGGCCCTGTTGAGTTCCTGCGGTACTACACAGTCCTCAAAGATAGAGTTCCGTATTATTCTCCGAAAGCAATGTCACCCTGAACCAACATTGCGGGGCAGCGTTGTGATACCTGAGTACTGCGCTATGCTCGCGTAATATCTACAAGCCACAGCAGGGCCAGCATAAGTTACTTGTCCCAGGCAAGAAGTACCCGCAAACAGGGGGGGTCTATTTTGTATGAGCGCTCAGACGCGCACAGATGTTTTGCCATATATTTTTTTAATCCTTGTTTGCGGGTACTTGTTGCCTGGGACAAGTACTAGGAACGACGCTAAAGGCACTTGACACTAATACTCGTGTATACAGTAGTACCTGGACACCAGGGATAGTCCGTGAATATAGGGCTGATAAAAGCTATTGGTTGAACTATTCATATACGGGTCCCTATTAGAAATTTGCCACTTGAGTTCCTGTTGAGAATAAACCCGGCCGTTCGCGAACTTACCCTGACAGAGCCTGGATGGGTTATGTATCATACGTTGCTGAATGAAGAAGATTGAAACCCTGACACCCGAGTACTAGTACTAGAGTGCCTTATGTGAGCATTATCATCCTGTCCCTTCATATGTACCCTTTCGAGCACCTGAACTGACAGTGCTGTACGGTGCAAATGAATAAGTCGCGGAACAACCTAAAAATCCTCTAATATCCTAACAGACCCTCTTTGGAATGACTATTGGCTAGGTCACAGTGGTCTTTCCTATATATAGTTAAAATTTCATACTAAAATCCCCGTCTTTGGAACTAAGGGGTGGTAGAATCTGGAAACAGGAAGGACACCGTACCGCAGTACTGTACTGTCAGAGTTGGTGGAAGCGGATAGTTCTCAGATATAAGGAAAGCGGATAGCTGAGGGACAAGGAGCGATAGTGGTGTTAGTGATTCCATTTATCATATTCTGGAGTTGAAAGGACTGACAGAAGAGTTTATGGTCATGTCATTCATTTACTATTACTACGGAAGCACGCAGGCAAATGGGGTCACACATGGAGAGAGATCGGCAGGCGTGGGAAGCGATGGAATGATTGGGATGGTTTTATTATCCTTCTATAGACTTATGTTTCGTTAGCTAGTCCCAAGAGGATGTCGAGCGATTGAAGTTTCTGATCATACCTACTCTATAGTTTAGCCCTAGTCTAGTTCGAGCGTTCGACCGCCGCGCCATTATTGGCTATCCTCTGACAAGTACCAGTACCAGAGCTACTTTAGACCAAATACAGAAAAGCACTGTATAAAACTGCTGGATGAGGAATCTGCGAAAGCGCATGAAGTTAGGCAGTTGAACTGAGGTGAAATGCCTGTATTACTAGAGCTTTGTGGCCCTCTCCTAGAGTTAGTAAGTGAAAGGTCTGGACATACCGGTATTGCAGAGACATCCGTAGGCCCCTTCCCTTGTGGCATGAGTTTCTCGGGGGTGTTATTGTTAGCCTGAGGTTGAATTAAAACCAAAGTTATCCCAAGAGGTAGTACGGAGGTAGAGCACCTGAGTTTTGTAGGTTACACTAGCAGGGGGGCAACGGCAGCAAACCTCGCTCGTGGAACCTACAAAACTTAGGCGGTATCTCAGTAGAATCCACGATATTATCAGAGACAGTCGAATTAGTGGCTATGGCTATGGAAATGATCTTTCTCAGCGCCACTATCACAACGCCATATCTAGCTATGGTACTGGGGACAGGCACTTGACATATATAGCGGCCCTCGCAATGCTCCCACACTCTCTCAAGCACTACAAGTGCCGGAAATGATTCTATGGCCCTCTATTTCAACTATACTACAGGGAAACAAATTGGTATAAAAGTTTACAATGTTCCTAGGGACTTATCTGAGAACGATCCCCAAAGACTTCTGTTGCTCTACTGACTACTATTACTAGGTATAGATATTGTGGTACAAAGAGAGGTATAGGAACTTTACGGACGTTGGTGCACTGTACAGGACACTGGCTCAGGTTCAATCTGTGAGACCATACCGGTATCGATTCGGTACCCAGGCAAGGGTTATCAGATAGGGCACTGGTTATTTATATAAAACTTTTCATGATAATAATATTATATTATTATCATACGCGGGCTTGCCCCATCCCGGAAAACTCCAACCCGGCATTGACTTGCCAGAGATCAGAGAAGCAATATAAAATCTGGGTATCTCCCGGGGCTTCAAAGTACGGTACCTGCGCCGGTCTGCCGGCTACAGGCAGATAGAACCCAGACACTTGAGTCCGAATTTTGTATGGGCTGTCAGACACTCATAGAAAATTTGCCATACAAAGGGTTTATCCCTGTCATTTCCCGTACCAAAGAATAGTTACATTGGGGATACTAGCCATGGAATTCGGGGAACATTTGTCCTCTGACAAAGAAAGCGAGTGTTTTGGAGGCAGAGCACAGGTATACACTGGAACCCCCTCGTCCCTGGTTCCATCGATATCATGGGAGAGTACTATGATTGGATACCGATGTCCTTTTTACCAAAGATAAAGTATCAGGTGCCTAAACTGTCTATTCTTTTTCTGAAGAAGCAGTTAAAAGATCAAGAAGAAAGAGTATCATCGGCCAGTTCCTATGGTCTAATGGCTTAGGAGACTGGTCGGCTAATTTGAAACAGGGACCATCATGAGTTCGAATCCGGGGGGCAGTGGAGTAGTCGAGCATTTAAAAAAAATGCTCGGCGAACCACTTTTTTGCTGGGGGGTAGGTCTAGGGTTGGTACCGGTAATGCCCTTGGATAGCGCCGATTAGCTCCGCATTACGGGCCAAACAAATTAATAAACTGAAGAAACTTGGAATGGGGGGCACTTCCGCAGACCCTTGGTCTTTAACAACCCGACATGAAACACGCCAAAAGCCTTCGTCAGGGACCACCCGGAAGCTCGACAGAAATGATCATAAACAGCTCATCGCCCGTCCCTCTCTATTCCGATCCCCAATACAGTAATCATTTCCTTCATAAAACGGGAGAGCTTGGCAATGTTGTGGAAACCTCGAGGACATGCATTTGTTGCAATAGGTTCTGGCCGAGCACAGTATGATACCATAAAACCTCGCTTTCAATGAACTAGCCTTAACTAGTACAGTATTTACAAGCGGCCAAGTCTCTGGAATTAATGATACGCTAAACATCTTGTCTCTTATAATATTCTTAAAAGTTTAGTTTCCTCAGTACGGGAGATTTGGAAAATCCCTAGCCCAGTCCAGTTAAGCAAAAGGCGAGATTTTACGGTACAGTGCATTCTTTGGGTACTCCTGTCCCTTCGACAGATCGCTGGGCTTGTTTTACAGGGGATATCCGCTCAATTCCAGTTAGATCGTGCTAACCCCGAGTTGTACCAGCAACCTCTGGCACTCCCCCAATAATCCCTACGGTAGTAGCCGAGAACAGTTTTCACAGTATATCCCGCCCCCAGCCCTTTCAGCTGCAGTACCGGTAGATATCGTTAATTGCCACAGTGACAGGTCGCAAGGATACCCAATAGTGCAGCACCACACTAATACCCGAGTATCATACTCGTAATAGAGAGACGTTCGTGAACACAGCTACTACTTTATAGAGCAAAAATCGAGCCCTTTAGCCTCTCCCAGATTCCCGGTGTCGTCCAAAAGTGGTCCTGTTTCCAAACGAACGTTGTTTCAATACTAGTAAGGGGGCTTCGGGCAGGACGGTGCAACATGCCTAATATCATACCGTAGTAGGTTCGGCGGGGATATGATGACCTGAGGCATTACCTGGGGCAAGTTAACCCAGACCCTCGCCTATCATGTGGTTCATCTAAAACCTGTGATACCGGGCCGTGGGATAAAGACGAGGTGCGGCCAGAACCCAAGCACCCCCGACAAACAAAAAATAGCCCGAACCACACTTCGCAATACCCCCCCCCCCATAGTGGAAAACCCCAGACAATCCAATATGACAACACGTCAAAACGAAGCCACCTCTGGCCTGTCAAAAGAAACACCCTGAGCAGCCCCTCATCCCCCCCCAGCGAGTGGCTAGTGAAAGGTTCCGTGGCGACCGCGTGACTTCAATGCATGTGGTTACACACCCTGGAAAAAGTCTCCATACCTGTACCTGGAACAGGGACCGTGAAAACTCCGCTACCGGCATTTCCGTTGAGGCGGCCATCTCTATGGCAGGATAAGCGACGAGACCGGGAAGATGGGTGACAAGGAGCAATCCCCAGATTAGGTTTCATGCATGGATGGTACAAAATCTGTTGAAGAGCATGCGCCCCTCTCCCAGCCCAGACGACAGCAATGCACTGTGTGTCCATTTCATGACACCATAACTACCGATATGGCTTCCGCGATGGCTTTTAAGTTAAATTATCTTGAGCACTATACGAAGAGAAGAAGAAAAAGAGAGAAAAAGGAAAGAAAAGGTGTTGGAAATGGTGATTGCGATCCTGTAATCACGGAAAGTCCCGAGCCGAGTGACACCTCGTGACGGCTGGCGTCATCGCGTAAATGGATGTGAGCCCACCTCCAAGCCCCGCCCAGGCCTCCGTTCCTCCGGTCGTGGTACCGCTCAGCAAAGGAAAATACGAACGAAAAATGACTCGAAAGCACCAAGTACCTCGAAAGCTCCTTAGAGCCGATACTGGCACTGGCGCTGGGGCTCGGTAGCTGCACAGGGGTATGATTGATGGTTCTAAGTGATTGAGCGACTGGTGGTGATGATGCTGAAATTAGCCCTTTTGAGCTTTTGTTTTATTCTGAATCCTCCAATACCAGGATTGAGTTAAACTCAATACTGTTAAAACAGCCAATCGAGAAGATTGCTTGTACTAGTAGCAGCCAACTTGAAATTGAAGCCAGAAACATTGTATGGGAATCTTCACCTTCAGTGTCTAGCTCCAACTCAGCCATATGACAAGACTATCTATGATTCTCTGAGTTGGCCGAGGCCTTGGTTCCTGACTGTTCGAAGCCATACCCTACTGCATTTAGGCACCACCAGTATGCAAGATAATTTGTTGGTTATGCCGGAAATGGCACCAGAGCAATCAAATAAAGTTTATGATAGCTCATCGGGCGAGCGAGGGCAAACCTCATCCGGAAACCCTTTCCTCGAAAGTGTGAAAAACCCGGGTCGAATCTCAGACCCGAGAGGTTCAAATAGAATTTGTATTTGCATGCCTATGGACCCAAAAAACCTCATTTCTCTACTCGAGTACCCCAGCGCTGTTTCCGGCTCAACAAAATTATACGAGTACAGTGCCACAATGCTTGTAGTAGCACAATTCTTGTGCCTGAGCGGGGGTGCCGGGCAATGCAAATCAACCTCCAAACCATTAGGTGTTTCTAGCCCAACAGCCGCGACATCTAATCTCAAAAGCTACCGTATTATAAAAGTGTTTACTTTTCGACCGTTTACTTGAGTAGAAAATTACCCCGGTTTAGATGTGAACCTCGCTATCTCCGGCACCCGCCCGTAATCTCCAGGTTCAAAGACGAGGGCCCCTTGGAAAGGGTTACCGATAGTGCTTTCCCATCACGGTAAATGATTAGTTTTCATGATGAGCTTGACTCATGAACTGGCGTGCGCAATTCCGCTAGCCTTTCAACCTAAACCAATCGTGGACTGGCGGAGATAGTGGATTTCACGATTAAATACGGCGCTGAAGGATTTAAGGAGTTTCCGCCTGCCGTGATACTATTGATAACCGTAGGGCAATTCAAGGTTTCGTTGCCGCCATGTTGGCGTAAATAGAGTTGGTTGGGCTGATGGTAGATTTTGGGAAGCGGCATTGCCAGCTGCTGACTCAACCTGACTCAACGACACAAAAAACGGTTGGGACACGGAGGAAGTGCAGCTGTAGCAGAAGAGGTTCCAAATTTCAACACACTCACTCGAGAGGTTTTTGCACTTTTTATTCCGGCGCTTGGCCTACCGTTACGAGACCAGCCCCTGGCCGCTAGTTCCGGGCACCCATCCCCACCCAGGTACTTGTACGATAACTGCCTCCACCGGCACGCGGAGGATTGAGAGGTCCGCCGATCCCCCCCCCATATATGGCTAGTCTAGCCTAAAGGAATTTTCTGTTTAATAAGCAAATGAATTACTTGTCCCACCAGAGTATCCAGTAACGTACTGACAGATGTTCTTCGGTTACCGGCGTTCTTTCGTGGGTATTTGGCAGAAGGCTTTGTCGATCTCACAATAGGCCGAAGATCAAAGGAAAATAAAAATAAAAAGAACTGTCTGATCAAGTCCCACCTTCAGGACAATTCCGGACCTCGTCGTCTCCCGCTTGTACATGTCCTCAGAGCCGCCCTTTTAACTACCAAACATGATGACCAGCTATGACAAAAAACAACTGTGCGAGTTTAAAAATATCAAAGCACACTAGGTGTTTCCCAACAGTTCCCTCAACAGAATGCCCCCCTTCTGTTATGCCCATGACCCCATGGGCCAAGCCAAAGCACTGCAATCTCTCAAACTTTCAAAGAAATAATAAAAGAAATTAACTACCCCCACTGGCCGAGTCCCGTCAAGTTACATAATTCCCCTATTGCTAAACCAAGCCAGCTATCTATTTTCTCTACTTCAACAAGAGTGACCCCAGACCCTTCTAGCATATCCTTTCCAACCTTTCCCTCTTGCCTATTCGTGCTTTCCTTCCTCAGCCTTCTTGCCAATCCATGAACTCCTCGCAGTTCATCACTTCCCAAGACCTTGAGGTCCCGGGGTACAAACAACTTCATGTCATCCAGGTGACACCTTTCCTGAAGACCAGATTTTCTGACCCGTACAACTTTCCCTGATTGAATGTCAATCAACCTGCCTGTCCGCCCATGCCATGAGAGGTCAGCAAGTAGGTATGGTCCTTCCCATTGCGCCTCCAGTTTTCTTCCCTTGTGCTTATCGACCTCAAACCGGCGAAGAAGTACCAAGTCCCCCTCTTGTAGTCGTTCCCACTTCCCTTCCTTAGTTTCTATAGCTGTAACATGTTCAAGACTGTGGAAGCGGGCGAGATTGCGGCTCTCATCCAGGCATGCTAGTCGAATCGTGTAGTCAACTTTCCGTAGTTCATAGTCGTAAATAGTCCGCTCTGGTGCTTATGAGATGACCGAGGCCAAGGCTGCAAGAACAATTTCGTCCTTGGCTGCTGGCTTGCCGAACCCAGTGGTACGTGGTTGAAAGCCAAAAAGAAGTTGGGCTGGAGAATACCCTTGGACTGTGAGCCGACGAATATTGATGGCTTGTACAACCGTAGGAATGCACTCAAACCAGCGATCAATCGGGTACCAGTCCCGTATAATCGTAGTCCGTAGTCCTGTCATCAGAATCTGGACATATCGTTCTGCAAGGCCTACGGAAGATGGATGCGACTTCGGTGCCGGAAAATGGTGAACTAAATTATCATGCAGCAGACGAACGAAAACCCCAGAGACAAAGTGCTGACCATTGTCAGTATATAGAGAGCCTGGCCATCCAAATGGCCGAACCACTTGCTCTAAAAGCAGCCTCACTGCACTCTCTCCAGTAGGATTGGTGACCGAAGCGGCGAATAGAAATCAAGAAAAATAATCGACCGCAATAACAATGTATCTGTAGCCAAATGGTGTGGTAGCAGGGGTAATTGGGCCTATGAAGTCTATTCCAAGCATATCGAATGGCTCCACTTGAAGGATTGGTAGATGTCCTGCTGACTGTCTCAAAGGTCCAACCAATTGACAATTGTTGCAAGTTCGGCAGTAGGTATGAATATCTCTCACACGCGTAGGCCAGTAATATCGCCCGACCGTGAGCCTCAGAAGAAGACCTGGTGCAAAGTGCCCATGACAGTCGTGGAGGCGGTACAGGATATCGTGGATATCTCGATGCCTAACACAGGTTGACAGCTCCCCATTTCTCTCCCGATAAAGTAGCTGATTTTTCGGTATTGTGGAAGTAGCCAGTATAAGTAGAAAGTCCTGCGCAGACCTCCGAAGAACCCGCTGAACGTTCCTGCTCTTACTCAAAGTACTATCTGCTCCTAACATTCCATGCAGGCTTCCAGTTAACTTGTAATATACAATCGGAGCATACCAGTCTTCATCCAGCCATTCTTGCCAGCCTTCTAGCCGCGTATCACTTTTCGTCCCATCTCCCATGTCTATCTGAGTCTCACTTTTTCTTTCTGTATTCTCTATACCACACACATCAATCGTGGTAGTGGACTTGCTGTCCCGCACTCGGCTCAACCCATCGGCGATAGCATTCTGTATACCCGGTATGTGGACATATTCCACATCAAATTCAGCCAATCGAACCTGCCATCTGGCGATACGTCCATGTGCGTCATCCTTCTGTAATAGAGTAACCAATCCCTTATGGTCTGTAAATACCTTTGTTGGGAAAGCTGATCCTAATACTAGCTAACGAACCTCCTCAAGACAGCGGACAACTGCCAATGCTTCCCGCTCGGTGGTTGAGTAGCGTGTCTCGGCTTCAGTAAAAGGTTTTGATATAAACATGATAATTCGCTGTGTCTTTCGATTCTTCTGTGCAGCGATAGTGCCTGCTGGCTGATTGATTATCTGAAACACGACTCCCCCCATTCCAGTCTTGGATGCGTCTGTCGCTAGATGGTATTGTATTCCATCATCACCACCATAGACCGCATTCGATATAATTGAGCTTTTAATATTCTCAAAGGATTTCTGCTGGTCCTCACCCCACTTAAATCCTACAACTCGCCTCATCCGCTTGCCTTTCACTTTTGTCCTTTCTTTAAAACTCTCCTTTCCTTGCTCATCTCCGACTCCCTCTGACTCCCCATTTCCCTTTTCTAGATCCTTCCTTAGGTCGCACCCTGAACCATATAACTTTCCCTCTATGCCTCTGCCCGCCTCCTTCTCTTGTCTTCCCTCCTCTTTGTAAATAACGGCCTTCTTTAGCATTCGTGCATGGTCAGCCCGGCCCGGAATGAAATACCTTAAGTAGGTAGTCATGTATAGAAACCGCTCGATCTCTTCTTGGTTTGTAGGTATTGGTTATTCGCGGATAGCGCATACCTTGTCTAAGGATGGTCGTAGTCCTTTCCCCTTGGTCCGGAATCCAAGTGGTTCGATCGAGTCCAATAGAAACCCAGACTTGGATGGCTTCAGTGTCATTTTTGCCCAGTGTAAGCGTGGGAAATACCAGTAGTGCATAAACTCTAGCTGGGCCGCTGGAGTAACATGAGCGGCAAAATCATCATCGATAAAGTGCTCAAAAGAACCATCACATACTCGACTCAGGGCAGGCTCCGCTAAAGGGAATGGAATTGGTCCTGCGACAAAATCCTTTAACCGTGAATAGGTTTGTGGAGCACCCGAAAGGCCTTGCCCCATGCGTCTATACTGAAACTGACCGAGGCTTGTGGAAAATGCAGTCTTGTAGGAATGTCGGGGGTAGAGCGGTACAGCCCAAAATCCATTTGCTGGATCTGCTTGCAAGAATACCTTGTATCTCGCTTGGGTGAGATTATTGATAACTGGCTCAATTCGTTTCATGGGATAGGAGTGATTTATTGTGACTGCGTTTATAGGACAGAATACGTGAACCATGCGAAGTCCTTTATTCTTTTTGCGAACAAACTTTGTCCGATGCGACCAGGAAGAAACTGCGTGCTCGATAATCCCTGCTGCGAGCATTTCAGGAATCTTCGTATCCATCCAACGAGTTTCCTCCTGCGTATATAGCTTTTCTCGAGCCCGCACTGGAATACTGCCTGGCCAGGTCGGAATGTAGTGACATACTAAATCAGTAGTTGGCATCTTGCTAACCTCGGAGGCAAACAGATCACGCCAGGTATACAGGATCCGCATAGCTTCCTCTAACAAATCCCCGTTCGCATGAACCCCTAGCCGAATCTTACTTTTCTTGTACCATTTATCAATAGTGCCGATAGGCGACTGGTTGTCAACTTCCCGGCGGCTCTCAAATGGTCGACGAGATGTCGGATAACCTCCTGTCTGGCCAAATACTTCGTCCAATTGATCCTGTCCCTCTCTTGATCTAATTTCTTCTTCCTCTCCCCAGGCCGGTTTCCCTATCGTAATCTTACTCGATTCAAGAATCTCAACCATCGCTCCCCAATTCTCCACAATCTCTTCCTTGCCTTCTTCTCCGACTTGCCCTTTTGCCACAGTATCCTGTTCAGAATCGAGTTTCTCACTGTAGCATAAAACACAGCTCATGATCCCACAAATCCCAGGAACCTTACAGTGCATCCGTCCCTCAGTTCGCTCGTAATACGCCTGGCAAAGGGCATAAATCGTAGGCTCCGGCAATATATCGTTCGCGGTTCTTTCTTTCAAGTATCTCAACATAATTTCTGCAGGTCCCATGTCTCTCCACCTATACTCCCCCTTCTCGCAATCCCCCTCGCTCTTCACCCTTAAGTCTTTCCAACCACCAATTGTCCCGTCCTTCTGCTTTGCCCCTGTGCTTTTCTCTTGCGCTTCCAATACCATGCTTTCCAATCGCTCCTTTCTCCACCTCCAAAGTTCGTGTGGAGCTACCACTCTCCACTTTGGACTCCCAATCCTTTCCGTAACCCAATTTCCAATCTCTCCGCAAAAGTGGCTGTTATCCTCCTCAAAGCTCCCAAATAATTCCTTTTCGTAAACTTCCTCCTTCTTCTCCTTGTCCTTAATCTCATCACTCCAATGTACTTGCTTTCTCCCTTTCTCTTCTGCTCTAGCCTTCGGGTCTTTGTTGATCTTTGTACTAGTAGAACAACCCGTTTCTACTAGTATCTTTAGTTTTTCGATTTAGAAGTCCGAAGTTGCCTTTCCATCTTGTCCTTTATTCCCATACTATTTGTCAGTTTTCTCTCTGTTTCTTGCTCCTCCTCGCTTCCCTGCCAGCTCCAATCGCTCTCGTATCCTCCATCACTTGCCTCTGAGACTTCCTGAATTTCCAGTTCCTCACTATCTGTCAGGCTTTCATCTTCCCCGTGTTCCTCCAATGTTTGAAAAACTGCCAGTTCACTTCGTGCTTCGTTCATCACATGCCGAACTATTTCTTCGAATGACTCCCGCTCCTCAAGCTCCAGCTCTGCGATTAGATCCTCGTCCAAACTGGCTTGCGTCCCATTGCCTTGCCGAATATATACCTTTGTTCGCTCTGCTCTTGGGGTCCTTGTTCCTTCCCGTGGTACCCTATACTCCCTTCCTAGTAGGTCTTTGATCATGTAGACATCTTCCGCATAGTCACCAACCGCTTGACAAACTCTCAACCATCCGCGGCTTAAGAGCAAGCCATAGGTAGGTTCACATGACGCTGGCATGGCAAATACTCGTAGAGATGTGATGACAGAAGCGACATCCACTCTCAAATCTGCGTAGAAGTCCAAAGGTACAAGGTTTGATGCTGCTGTTCGAATAACAAGATCTTTGGTTGGAATCAGGGTTGCTCCCATCGCTCGTAAAACTGAAATTGGTGCTAAGTTGACAACCGACCCCGCATCGATCAACACGTGCTCAATTTCAAAAACACGATCCTTCAGGCAAATCTTTGCTGTCGTATAAAAATTAGTCACCTCGATACTTGGCTCTGTTTTACCTACAAGGGCAGCCTCAGAGAGTATAGACTCTACTACCCTTGCTTTCGCTTTGGTTTTCCCCTTGCTCGCAATACCCTTGGTCCTCGGTCGTTCCTGGACTATGAGTTTTACGAACTTGCGCTTGCCCTCAGGGGATAGATCGAAAAACTGCCCCCAAGTAAGACCAGTCACTTGGGCATCACGGAACCCAGAAACGAAATCAAATCCCGGGTGTCCAGCCATTAAGCGGATTGGTTTATGCCCTGTCCGTCTCACAGGTAGTCGTTTCTGTTCCCGGATTTGGGTGAACTCATCGTGCGCTTCCAGGGATCTTTGGCGTTGTCTGGGAGGTTGTCTTTCCTGCGATCCTGAACTTTCCGTTAACTCACTCCGGAGTCTGGCCCTTTCCCCTGCCATTACCTCTGGTGAGGTTTCGCCCACTGAGTCATGACTCGTATCTGAATCTTGGACATTTCTGACAAATGGATGAATCAACTCAACAACCATCCCATTTACCGCAGAGGATTGGTGAATATCTCGTGAACCAGCGTTTGCAGGCAAACGGGTACCCCAAGTTGGCCTTTCCTGTCCTTCTCCCCGCTTTGCTCTATCTCGTTCACCTTCCTGTTGACTATAGGAAGAACGTAAATACTGGTTAGAAGTCGAGTTCTGTTGCGGGCCTTGCGCTTGGCCAGTGGGACGCAAAAGATGACACTCGTAGCGGAGATGTCCAACTATACCACACTGGTAGCAAACCAACTGTGACCTATCCCTTCGCTGGTAGGGAATTCGATCCTCTGGAGCATACTGACTAAACTCATGAGGTTGACCAAAGCTTCTCCGGTTCCCATCATGCCCATAGGTTCCACTTTCCTGCCATTGTTCGCTGAAGTCTCTTGCTTGCCCCCATTGTGGCCTATTACCTCTCTCCTCAGTGAAGCGGTCTCCCCAAGGTAAGTCTCTTCCCTGCCCGGCTGGGTGATAGCTCGAGAACCTGGGACGTGGTTGAGTGCCATACCGGATCGGTGGTGCCAGCCGGTTGCCCATAGAATATGCTTCTATCGCGGGAAGATCCTGATTCTCGGGAATTGAGATTGGCTTTGGTAGTCCGCCTTGTCCGTAGCTTGCAACCTGATTTTTAGTTAACAATTCTTTTAGCGCTTCCAAATCCTTTCTAATCTTGCCCGTCTCACTCAATCTCATCTTCTCGCTTCTTTTTCTTTTCTTCTCCTCCTCAATTTCCTTTTCCCTACTTCTTCTTCTCCGACTACTCTTCCCATTGCGCTGATCCTTATCACTCTCTGTCTCACTATCAGTAAGTTCCACATCATCCTCATCCTCAGAAGAATTGTCTTCACTCATGATATCCCATAATCTCTGTACTTTAGTTATCGCTTCTTCCACACTAGGTCGATTGCTCAAGCCACTCATAGCTTGTATGC
>Ga0307509_10005866_pt1 | contig 16842 bp, 15 predicted proteins | sample 10_EM_MG_FD_202245 | JGI IMG/M metagenome (GOLD analysis project Ga0307509, IMG submission 202245) | Populus trichocarpa ectomycorrhiza microbial communities from riparian zone in the Pacific Northwest, United States - 10_EM | ecosystem: Host-associated > Plants > Roots > Unclassified | place... | reverse complement strand
CGTGTGCTTGCCGCGGCTGTCGTGCTCGCGCACCGCACCGGTGTCCTGCACGCCGCTGCCGAGCAGCGTGTTGGTCAGCGTCGACTTGCCCGCGCCCGACGACCCCAGCAGCACCAGCGTCTGGCCGGGTCGCGCGTGCACCGCGAGGCGCAATGCGGTGTCGGGGTCGCGTGCGTCGACGGCGAGCAGTTCCACGCCAGCCGGTGCACGCGCGCGCACGGTCTGCATGCGGCTGTAGAGCGAGCGTGCATCGGCGACCACGTCGGCCTTGCTCAGCACGATCACCGGCTGCACGCCGCTGCCCTGCACGAGCGCGAGAAAGCGCTCGAGCCGGCGCGGGTTGAAGTCGTCGTCCAGCCCCATCACGAGCAGCGCGGTGTCGACGTTGCTGACCACCGGATGGCGGCGCCCGTCGGCATCGCGCCGCACCAGATGCGTCTGCGGCGGCACACGCTCATGCACCCAGCAGTCGCCATGGGCGTCGGCCGTGGCCAGCACCCAGTCGCCGACGGCGAGCGCGCTGTCGTCGTCGGCGAGCATGCGCGTCAGCCGCGGCAGCACGCGTGCGCCGTGTTCTGCGTGGCCGTCGTGCAGGTGCACGGTCTCGCGGTGCACCTCGGTGAGCCGCATCAGCTGGACCGGGGCGTCGTCCGGCCGTGTGGTTTGCGAAAGCGCCGCCGCCTGACTGGCGAGAGCGGCACTGAGTCCCATCGAGCGCAGGCGCTCGAACTGAATGTCGATCATGGTGATGAATGAACCTGGTTTCTCCGGGCATGCGCGAACGCATGCCGATCGACGCGGCGCAAGGATGCGCAGCGGTCGGGCGGGTGGGGAAACGGGCGCGACGGCTGGTCGCGCGGCAGGTCAGGACTCGAGAAACTCGAAGCGGAACAGACCCAGGCGCGTCAGGCGGCGGCCACCGGGAGTGCAATGTCGTTCGTCTTCATGTCGCATCTCCTCAGGTTGGGTTGATTGGGAAGCGGCGCGGCGCCACTTCGCGAAGGCGCGCAGTGTGGCACGACCCCGCATCGCCGGTCAATCGATGTTGCACAGCCGACACGCCACCGTCTTGTCTTCGTGCCGCCGCGCCCCACATCGGTTCAGGGTCTTGCCGACCTGCGACTGCGAGGCGCACCTATGATCCGCGCCGCACGGGTTGCCCGTCCGTTCAAAAGGAAGTCACGATGAAACGCTGGATCCTGGCCCTGTCGATGGCACTGTGTTCGCTGGCGCTGCTGCCAAACGTCGCCGATGCCAAGCGGCTGGGCGGTGGTGGATCGTCGGGCCTGCAGCGTTCGCTGCCGACGCGCACCGCACCCGATTCGCTGCCTGCCAAGCCGGCTCCGGCGCCGGGCGCGACACCCGGCGTGCCGGCCCAGGCCGGCGCCGCGGCAGCTGCACCGCGGCGCTCGTGGATGGGCCCGATCGCCGGCCTCGCCGCAGGCCTGGGCCTGGCCGCGCTCGCCAGCCACTTCGGTTTCGGCGAAGGGCTCGCGAACTTCATGTTGATCGCGTTGCTCGTGCTCGTCGCTGTGGTCGCCGTGCGCTGGCTGATGCAGCGCTTCGTGCGACCGACGACGAGCGCGGCGAACGGCCTGCAGTTCGCTGGCGCAGGTGCGCCGCTCCACACGAGCGCGGCGCCCTTCGGCGGCAACGGCTTGCCTTCCCCGATCGCTGCGGCCGAGCCGGTGTCGGCGGCCGTGCCGGCCGGCTTCGATGCGGCCGGCTTCGAGCGCATCGCGAAGATGATCTTCATCCGCATGCAAGCGGCCAACGACAGCGGCGACCTGAAGGACCTGCGCGCCTTCACGACACCGGAGATGTTCGCTTCGATCAGGATGGACCTGCAGGAGCGCGGCGGTAGCGCGCAGCAGACCGACGTGGTGCAGATCGACGCCGAGGTGCTCGACGTCGCGCAGGAAGCCGAACGCCAGCTCGTCAGCGTGCGCTTCCACGGCCTGATCCGCGAACTGCGTGACGGCGGCGCGGCACCGTTCGACGAGGTCTGGCACCTGGTGCGGCCGCTCGACGGCAGCAGCGAATGGGCGATCGCCGGCATCCAGCAACTCGTCGCCTGAACGCGACGATGAGATCGCTGTACATCGTCACCGGCCATTCGCGCGGGCTCGGTGCGGGCATCACCGCGCAGCTGCTGCAGCCGGGCCACAAGCTGCTCGGCATCGCACGCAAGGCGAACGCCGCATTGTCCGAGCGCGCCGGCGCGCAGTCCGCGGACTTCGAGCAATGGACCGCCGACCTCGCCGATGCGCTGCCTGTGGCGCAGCGCCTGCGCGGCTGGCTGGCCGACGTGGACGCACGGGGATTCGAGCGGGTGGCGCTCATTAACAACGCCGGCGCGATCAACCCGCCGAGCGCGTTGCGGGATGCGGATCTGACCGGGCTCGCTTCCGTTCTGCGTGTCGGGCTGGAAGCGACGCTGCTGCTCAGCGCCGCCTTCCTCGATGCCACCCGCCACTGGCCGGGCGAGCGGCGCCTGCTGAACATCTCGTCCGGCCTCGGCCGGCGCGCGATGGCGAGCAGCGCGGCCTACTGCGCGGCGAAGGCCGGCATGGACCACCTGACCCGCTGTATCGCGCTCGAGGAAGCGCTCGTGCCGAATGGCGCCCGCGTGGCATCGCTCGCACCGGGCGTGATCGACACCGACATGCAGGGCCAGCTGCGCGAAGCGAAGGCGGCCGATTTCCCGGACCGCGACACCTTCGTCGCATTGCAGCGCGACGGTCAGCTGCTGTCGGGCGAAGCCGCCGCGGCACGCGTGCTGGCGTTCCTGGCGCGCGCCGACTTCGGCAGCCAGCCGGTCGCCGACGTGCGCGGCTGACGCCGGCGGCGAGGGCTCACAGGCGGCGTGCCGCCGCCGTCTGCGCCAGTTCGGTCGCGGCCGGCGCCATGCGCTTGCCGATCACGGTGACGCGCGGCAGCGTCACCACCGGCGTGGCCTGCAGCAGGGCGCGCGAGCCGGTGATTTCGACCTTCGGCAGCGTCACCACCGGCATCGGCTGAGCGGCCTGGGCGTTCGAGGCCTGCACCATGAAGGCGGCGGCCAGCGTGGCAGCCAGTGTCACGGCGGGGGTCCAGCGGGTCAGTGCGTTCATGGTCGGCTCCTTTGCGTTTGAAACCGCGGTGCGGCTTCGATGGAATGCAGTATCGGCAGGCGCGTTCAGCGCCGCGAGCCGATTGCGACGAACTGCCGCAAGCGCGGGGCGATCTGCATCCGGCCGCGACAGGCGTGTGCGTCCATGGCTCAGAATGCGGCGCCTGGACACGGAGAAAAGCCCGATGAAACGTCTCGCCCTGCCCGCCATCGCGCTGCTGCTGGCCGCCTGCGCGGCGACTCCCGTGGCGCCGCCGGCACCGGCGACCGCGGCTACGGCGGCGCCGACGACGGTGGCGCCGAACGCGAACCTGCTCGTGCAAGGCATCCCGCCGATCCCGGCGACCTTGGCGCAGCAGGCGGCGCGCTACACCGACTTCCGCGGCCACAACTTCATCGAATGGCATCCGCTGCGCCGCGAGATGCTGGTCTCGCACCGCAAGGCCGGCGGCAGCACGCTGCAGCTGTTCCGCCTCACCGCGCCCATGGCCGAACCCGAACCCCTGACCGATTTCAGCGAGCCGGTGCGCGTCGCGACCTGGGAGCCGCTGCGCGGCGAGTACATCGTGTTCGAGCGCGCCAATGGCGGCGACGAAGCCGCGCAGCTCTATCGCCTCGACCTCGACAGCCGCCAGGTCACGCTGCTGAGCGACCCGAAGGAGCGCCACGACATACAGGGCTGGCTGCACAAGAGCAGCCAGCTGCTCGTGATGTCGGTGCCGCTGGATCGCACCGCGCAGGGCGGCAGCCGCGAGCACGTAACGCAGACGCTGACCTTGATGGACCCGGCCAACCCGACGCAGCGGCGCAAGGTGGCCGAGCTGCCGGGCACCGGCTGGTTCGTCGGCGGTGTGTCGTGGGACGACAAGCAGCTCGCGCTGACCAAGTACGTCTCGGCCACCGAGTCGCAGCTTTGGACGATGAATCTGGCGAGCGGCAAGACCACCCAGCTGCTGCCCGCACCCGGCAGCCGCGACAAGGGCGCCTACCTGACCGGCGGCTTCCGGCGCGATGACAAGGGCCTGTGGCTCGTGACCGACCGCGACGGCGAGTTCCAGCAGCTGATGCTCTACACGCTGGCGAACAAGCGCCTCGCGCCCGTGACACGCCACATTCCCTGGGACGTGAGCGGTGGCAGCCCGACGCAGGACGGCAAGCTGCTCGCGCTGCAGGCAAACGTCGACGGCCGCGACGAACTGCGCCTGTTCGACGCCCGCAGCCTCAAGGAGCTGCCGCAGCCGAAGGTGCCAGCCGGCAGCGTGGGCGCGGCGGAGTTCCACCGCAAGCTTCCCGACCTCGCGTTCTCGCTCAACAGCAGCAAGGGCCCGAGCCAGATCTGGTCGCTCGATCCGTCGACCGGCAAGGTGGAGCAGTGGACGCGCGCGCAGGCCGCGCCGGGGGTCGACCCGCAGACCTTCGGCGACCAGCAGATCGTGCGCTGGAAGAGTTTCGACGGGCGCAGCATCTCGGGCCTGCTGAACCTGCCGCCGGAGCGCTTCACCGGCAAGCGGCCGGTGCTGATCGACATCCATGGCGGCCCGGAGGCGCAGGCCAGCGTCGGCTTCATGGGCCGCAGCAACCAGTTCATCGAGGAGATGGGCATCGCGGTGGTCCAGCCGAACGTGCGCGGCTCGTCGGGTTACGGCAAGACCTTCGTGACGCTGGACAACGGCCTGAAGCGCGAGGATTCGGTGAAGGACATCGGCGCGTTGCTCGACTGGATCGCGACGCAGCCGCGGCTCGACGCCTCACGCGTCGCGGTCAGCGGTGGCAGTTACGGTGGCTACATGAGCCTGGCGGTCGCGACGACCTATCCCGAGCGCATCGCCGGGTCGATCGACGTGGTGGGCATCTCGAGTTTCGTCACCTTCCTGCGCAACACCGAGAGCTATCGGCGCGACCTGCGCCGCGCCGAATACGGCGATGAGCGCGACAACGCAATGCGCGAATTCCTCGACAAGGTCTCGCCGCTGTCGAACGCGCAGAAGATCAAGCGCCCGCTGTTCGTCGTGCAGGGCCGCAACGACCCGCGCGTGCCCTACACGGAGGCCGAGCAGATGGTCGCCAAGGTGCGCGAGAACAAGACGCCGGTCTGGTACCTGCGCGCCGAGAACGAAGGCCACGGCTTCCAGCGCAAGGAGAACGCCGACTTCCAGTTCTACGCGACGGTGATGTTCCTGCAGGACACGCTGCTCAAGCCGTAGGGTCCTGGAAGGCGCGCGCGCGGAAGGTCAGCACCAGCGTGTCGCGGTGGCCTTCGCTGTCGCCTTCGCCGGCGAGCGGCTGGATCGGCGTCGATTCGTGCACCACACGTTCGTCGTCGAGCAGCAGCGTGGTCCAGGGTTCGGTCAGCGTGAAGCGCAGACCCTGCGGCCCGGCCGCCTCGAACACGCGCGTCTCGCCGCCCTTGACGTGGTGGCGGTCGACCAGCAGCACGGCGACGAAGTCGACACCGTCGCGGTGGGCGCCTTCGGGCGTCGGCCGGCCGATGCCGTCGGTGGTGTCGATGCGGAACTGGTGCGCCTCGACGTACCAGGGCTGATCACCCTTGAGCGCCGAGCACACCGTGCCGAGCCCGGCAAGCAGTTTCGACCAGGCCGGCCGCGCGACCAGCACCGGCAGCATCGGCTCGAACCAGCGCTCCAGCCCGCCGTGCAGCGCGTTGTACGAGACCGGCTGCCAATGCGCGCGGTGTGGCACCTGGCGTACGTCACCATGCTCGACGACGAAGCTCGAATGACGCCGGCGCCGGTAGTGGCCGCCGTCGCGCAGGTAGGCATCGGCCGGCAGGTCGGCCCAGGCAGCGCGCCAGGGTTCGATGTCGCCGAGCGCGAGGCCGGCGAGTTCGCACAGGCCGGGCGGCGCGAGCACCGCATGGCCCTGGGTCTGCAAGGCGCCGACAAGCGCGCCCGGTGGGGTGATGGGCGGGGAAAGCAACTGGGTCATCCCTGAATCATGCCGGGTTCGAGGGGCGTATGCTGATCGCACCGTCGCCGCCGCACAGGAGAACCGCCATGACACTCTGCCCCATCGCCCTGGCGGTCGGCTGCCAAAAGTGCCCGGCGTTCTCGGTGTGCCCGCTCAAGAGCGTGATCGGCGATCAGCCGAAGCCCGGCAGCGAACCGCCGCCGAAGGCGCCCGCCGCCAAGACCAAACGATGACGCTGCCGCCCCGGGCCGCCGAGCTGGTGCGCTCGCTGGCGCTGCAGCCGCATCCCGAAGGCGGTTTCTACCGCGAGATCTTTCGCTCGACGCAGGCTGTCGCGCCAGCCGATGGGCGCGCGGCACGCTGCGGCCTGACGAGCATCGACTTCCTGCTCGTGCGCAGCCAGTTCAGCGCCTGGCACCGGGTCGCATCCGACGAGGTCTGGCATCTGCTCGAAGGCGGCCCGCTGCGCTTGTGGCTGATGCCGGCGACGCTGGATCGCATCGAGGCCGTCGAACTCGGCCGCGTGGCCGACGGGCGCGCGCCGCGCCATGTCGCGCCAGCGCAGGTGTGGCAGGCCGCGGAGCCGCTCGGCGAGTTCGCGTTGTGCGGCGCCACCGTCGGGCCGGGCTTCGAATTCGCCGATTTTTCGTTCCTGCGCGACGACATCGCCGCGCGCAGCGCGCTCGGCGCCCTCGACAGCACCCTTTCGCGGTTGCTCTGACGCAACTCGCGGCAGGCGACGTGCCCGGCGGCGCGTTGGAGTCACGACAGGCCGCCTGGTTCCCTCGGCGACCCGGCATTGACATGGGTTTCACCCAGCGTTACGCGAGTCGACACAACTTCACCAACGGACAGCACCGTCTTCACTCGGCAAAGGCAAGGTGTGCGAGTCGATGGCTTCGCGCCAAAGGCATCTCACTCAAGAAAAGGAGTCTCTCCATGAAAACCATTGCCAACGCTCTCGTGTGTGCGTCCCTGCTCGCCGGCGTTGCTGCGCATGCCGAAGGTCTGTCGGTCGGCGGCAGCCTCGCCAATTCGCGGTACCAGTCCGACGGCATCGCCGGCGCCGGCGTGAACGACCGGTCCAGCACCGGCGGCAAGATCTATGGCGGCTATCAGTTCACGCCGAACTTCGGGCTCGAGGCCGGTTATGCGCGGCTCGGCAAGTTCGGCACCGATGCCGGCGACGTCAAAGCCGACGGCTATTACCTGGACGGCGTGGGCACCCTGCCGCTGGGCAACAACTTCTCGCTGCTCGGTCGTGTCGGTGCCTTCCGCGGCAAGCTGAAGAGCGATTTCGCCGGCAGCGACAGCGGCACCTCGTACAAGGTCGGCGCCGGTGTGCAGTACGACTTCGACAAGAACCTGGGCGTGCGCGGCGAGTGGGAACGCTACCGCTTCGACGCGTTCGATTCGAAGTCGAACGCCGACATGTACTCGGTCGGCCTGAACTACAAGTTCTAAGCCCCGTACCGCTCGCGCGCGAGGGCCGCCCCGCGCGCGAGCGCCTGCAGCTTGCCCAGAGCCACCTCGCGGCTCATCGGCGCGAGGCCGCAGTTGGTGCACGGGAACAGCCGTTCCTTCGGCACGAACTGCAAGGCGCGGCCGATGGTATCGGCCACCTGCTCGGCAGTCTCGACCTCGCTGGACGCCACGTCGATCACGCCGACCATCACGTCCTTGCCGCTGAGCAGCGCCATCAGCTCGGGCGGCACGTGCGAGTGATAACACTCCAGCGACACCTGGTCGATGCGACTCTTCGCGAGCGCCGGAAAGACCCGTTCGTACTGGCGCCACTGCTCGCCCAGCGTGTGCTTCCAGTCCACGTTCGCCTGGATGCCGTAGCCGTAGCAGATGTGCACCGCGGTCTTGCAGGTCAGGCCTAGCGCGGCGCGTTCGAGCGCAGCCACGCCCCAATCGGCCGCGTCCTGCATGTAGACATTGAACGCCGGCTCGTCGAACTGCACGATGTCGACGCCGTCGGCCTGCAGCGCGAGCGCTTCCTGGTTCAGCAGTTCGGCGAACGCGAAGGCGAGCTTGACCTTGTCGCCGTAGTGCCGGTCGGCCACGGTGTCGACGATCGTCATCGGCCCGGGCAGCGTGAACTTCAGCGTCTTCTTCGTGTGGGCGCGCGCGAGCTGCGCCTCCATCGCATGCACCCGCCCGGGCAGGCGCAGCGGCGCGACCACCTGCGGCACCATCGCGTCGTAGCGATTGTTGCGGATTCCCATCTTGACCTTGTGCTCGAAGTCGATGCCTTCGACACACTCGACAAAGCCGTGCACGAAGTGCTGGCGCGCCTGCTCGCCGTCGCCGACGATGTCCAGCCCGGCGTCTTCCTGCTCCTTGATGGACAGCAGCGTCGCGTCGCGCTTCGCAGCGTCCAGTTCAGGGCCGGCGGCGCGCCACTGCGGCCAGAGTTTTTCGGTCTCGGCGAGCCACGCCGGCTTGGGCAGGCTGCCCGCGATGCAGGTCTCGAACATGATGTTGGACTTCCGTGTGGCGATGGCGCGATGCTGCCCGCATCACGCCGCCGGCGCATCGGGATCGGCCATGACGCGGATGCGCACGCCCGTCACCGACACCACCTGGCCCGCGCGGATCTTGCAGGTCTTGCGCAGCTCGTCTCGGCCGTCGACCTGCACGCGGCCATCGGCCACCATCGCCTTGGCGCCGCCGCCGCTGCCGGCCTGGCCGGTGACCTTCAGCAAGGCATCGAGCGTGATGTACTCGCCGCGCAGGACGAAGTCGATGTGCTCCATCAGATCTTCCTCGCCTCGAGGCCGAACTCGCGCGCGAGCAAGGCATACGAACGACGCCGCACTTCCGGGTCGAACGACCAGCTGTTGATCACCAACTCGTCCAGGTCCAGCTCGGCGGCGAGCGCGCGCAGCTTGCCCGCCACCTCGGCCACATCGCCGACGAAGGCCTTGCGGCGCATGCCCTGCAGCGCGGCCGTGTCCTGATCGCTGAAGCCGCGCGCGGTGATCAGGGCTGGGTCCTGCAGCGGGCCGAGCTCGCCGCGCAGCCGGCCCATGCGCCAGTGTTCGCGGCTCAGCGAATGGTGCCAGGCGTCCGCGCTGCGCTCGGCGGCGAGCGCCCAGACGCATACCGTCGCCTGCGGCTGCGGATGGCGCTCGCTCGGGCGGTACAGGCTGCGGTACAGCTCGAGCGCGCGCTCGACACCCTGGCCGTCGGTGAAGAAGTACGCGAACGCGTAGGGCAGCCCGAGGTGCGCCGCGAGCTGCGCGCCGTAGTCCGAGCTTCCGAGGATCCAGACCTGCGGCGCATGCGGCCCGCGCGGATGCGCCGTCACGCCCTGATGCGCCGGCAACGTGGTCCAGGCCTGCAGGTCGCGCACCTGCTCGGGAAAATGGTCGGCGGCGTGGTGCGCGTTCGGGTTCAGCGCCTGCGCCACGCGCATGTCGCCGCCGGGTGCGCGCCCCACGCCCAGGTCGATGCGCCCGGGCGCGAGCGCCTCCAGCACGCGGAACTGCTCGGCCACCTTGAAGGCGCTGTAGTGCGGCAGCATCACGCCGGCACTGCCAATGCGGATGTGGCGGGTGCGCGCCGCCACCGCGGCCATCAGCACTTCGGGCGCGGAGCCAACGATGGTCGGCAACCCATGGTGCTCGCTGAGCCAGAAGCGCGCGTAGCCGAGCGCCTCGGCATGTTCGGCGAGCGCGAGCGTGTCGCGGATCGCGGCGTCCTCGCCGCGCCCGGCGATCGAGGCGGACTGGTCGAGGATGGAGAGCTGGAGCGTCATGCGGGGCCGCGACGTGGAAAGGGAAAGGCGCGAGCTTTGCACAGGCGGCGCATGCGCGTCGGGCGGCGGCAACAAGACCCCGCCTGCGGCGAGCCACAATGCGGTCCGATGCGCGCCCCTTCTGCTCCGTTCTGGTCCCTGCTCACCGCGCTGGTTTGCGCCTGCGCGCTGCTGCCCGGCGGCGCGGCCGGCGCCGCGGATGCAGCGCCGGCGCTCGCCGTGCATCCGGCACGCACGTTGATCGACCAGGCGCGCAGCGCCGGCCCACGCGACCCGGCGGAAGGCCGCCGGCTTGCCCAGGAGGCGCTGAACGCGCTGGCGGCCCGGCCGGATGCCGACCTCGAGATCGAGGCACGCCTGCAGCTGTGTGATCACCAGGCCGAGCGCGACACCGCCGCCGCGCAGCGCGAGGTCGGCATCATCACCGAGCTGCTGCCGCGGGCCCGCCGCAGCGCACTGCGCGCCGGGCTGCTGTCGTGCATGGGCCAGATGCGCGAGTACGCGAACGACACCACCCGTGCGAAGGCCTTGTACGAGGAGGCCGTGGCCATCGCACAGCCGGCCGGCGACGACGACATGCTCGCCAATGCGCTCTACCTGCGCGGTTACCTGCGCAGCGTGCAGGGCGAGCTGGCGTCCGCGCTGGTCGACCTTCGGCGCTCGCATCAGCTCTACCTGAAGCTGGATCTTCAGGCACGCACCGCCAACGTGTTGAACGCGATCGCGATCGTCTACAACCGCATGGGTGACCATGCCCAGGCGCGCGACTACTACCAGCAATCGCTGCGGGCACTGATCGAGCAGGGCGCGGTGCGCGATCAGGCCGTGACGCTGCACAACCTGGGGCGCGCGACCGAGAATCTCGGTGACCTCGACGCTGCGCGCAAGCACTACGATGCGGCGCTCCTGCTGAGCCACCAGATCGACTTCCCGCGCGGCGAGGCGTATGCGTTGCGCGGGCTCGCGAGCCTGGCCAACGCGGCCGGCGACGGCAGCAGCGCGCTGACCCATGCCGACGCTGCCGACGCCCGCGCCGGCAGCGCGCCGGACCAGCGGCTGCGGGCGCAGATCCTGCTGCAGCGCGGCGTCGCTCAGCGGCTGCTCAAGCGGTATGCCGACAGCGTGCAGTCGCTCGAGCGCGCGCTGCGCATCTTCGCCGAGGCCGACTCGCGCACCGAGCTCGCCGCGAGCTACGGCGCGCTGGCCGCCACCCATGCCGCGGCAGGCGATTGGCGCGCCGCGTTCGAACGCGAATCCGACTTCAAGACCGAGTCCGAGCGCCTGCTGCGCCTGCAGATCGACCAGCGTTTTGCGACGTTGAAGATCGAGTTCGACACCGCCGCGAAGGATCGCGAGAACGCGCTGCTGCAGCGCGAGAAGCAGGCGATGGAGAACTCGCTCGGCCAGGAGCAGAAGGCGAACCGGCTGCAGGTGGTGGTGATCGCGCTCGCCGCCGCGATGCTGCTCGCGCTGACCCTGCTGGCGGTGCGCCAGCGGCGTTCCAGCCACGCGATGCGCTCGCTCGCGCTGACCGACGAGCTGACCGGCCTGCCGAACCGGCGCGACGTGTTGAACCGCCTGCAGGCGCTGCTCGAGCGGCCCGCGGGCGGCTCCTGTGCGGTGCTGCTCGCCGACCTCGACCACTTCAAGCGCATCAACGACGAACACGGCCACCTGATCGGCGACGAGGTGCTGAAGCTGGTCGCCGCGCAGCTCATCGCGGCAGTGCGCGAGCCGGTGTTCGTCGGCAGGCTCGGCGGCGAGGAGTTCCTGGTCGTGCTGCCCGACACCGACCTCGAATCGGCGCGCCAGGCCGCCGAGCGCATCCGCGAAAGCGTGGCCGGCATCGACACGCAGCGCCTGGACGGTCAGCCACCGCTGACGGTGAGCCTGGGCGTGGCTGCGTCCGACCGGCCGACCGACACCGTGAGCGCGATGCTGCGCCGCGCCGATGCGGCGCTCTACGACGCCAAGCGCGCCGGGCGGAATCGCGTCATCGCGCTGGTGGCCTGAGCCGCGTCAGGCGCGGTGGATCGGGTCGACCCACAACACCGTCTCGGGCGGCTCGGCGGGTTCGATGTCGAGGTTCACGGCGACCGCCTCGCCGTCGCTGCGCACCAGCACGCACTCGAGCGTCTCGGTGCGGCTCGCGTTGATCTCCTGGTGCGGCACGAAGGGCGGCACGTAGATGAAGTCGCCCGGCCCGGCCTCGGCGGTGAACTCGAGCGCCGCACCCCAGCGCATGCGCGCGCGCCCCTTGAGCACGTAGATCACGCTCTCGAGCGGGCCGTGGTGGTGCGCGCCGGTTTTCGCGTCCGGGTGGATATGCACCGTGCCGGCCCACAGCTTCTGCGCGCCGACACGCGCGAAGTTGATCGCCGCCTTGCGGTCCATGCCGGGCGTCTGCGCGGTGTTCGCATCGAGCTGGTTGCCCGGCACGACGCGCACGCCGTCGTGTTTCCAGTCGGTAGCGGCCTTCGCCGGTGTGGTGTCTTCCATGAATGCTCCTCGACAAGGGGCGGGCCTCGTGTACATTAGCGCCCACAGTTATACGCAAGTCTGTCGGTTGTTCGAGATCTCTGCTCATTCCGTCGCGCCCCACGCGACCGGCATCGTTGGAACTCCCCTGATCGTTGCTTGAGTGTTGCTGAGTGCCGGCATCTCGGCGCGATTTTGTGTTTTTCATTTTTTGACAGATAGGATTTCGTCCATGACGACCCAAACCGGTACCGTGAAGTGGTTCAACGAGAGCAAGGGCTACGGCTTCATCGCGCAAGACGCGGGTGGCGCTGACCTGTTCGCGCACTTCCGGGACATCCAAGGCACCGGCTTCAAGACCCTGGTGGAAAACCAGCGCGTCGAGTTCGAAGTCAAGCAAGGCCAGAAGGGCCTGCAGGCTGCGAACATCCGCCCGCTGTAAACCCGCCTGAGGGCCGCCGGCCCTCACAACGAAGCCGCGGCGCGTCCGCGGCTTTTTTGTGCCCGACACTTTTGTGTGCGTCACTCAGGCGACGCCGCGCGTGCGGCGCGGCGCCTAAGATGCCGGCTCCGCTTTCAGGAGCCTCCGATGACCGCCCTCGCCTCGCTCGCCAACCAGCAAGTCCGCCTGGCCGCCCGGCCGGTCGGCAGCCCGAAGGATTCGGACTGGCAGTTCACCACCGAGCCGGTGGCCGAACCGGCCGATGGTGGTGTGCTGGTGCGCACACAATACCTCTCGCTCGACCCCGCGATGCGCGGCTGGATGAACGACGCGAAGAGCTACATCCCGCCGGTAGGCATCGGCGAGGTGATGCGCGCGGGCGGCATCGGCGTGGTGGTCGCGTCGAAGAACCCGGCCTTCGCGGTCGGCGACCGCGTCAACGCGAGCCTGGGCGTGCAGCAGTACGCCCTGATCGCGGCCGACCAGCTCCGGCGCAGTGCCATCTTCAAGATCGACCCACGCGCCGGCAGCGCGACGCAATGGCTGAACGTGCTGGGCCTGCCGGGCATGACCGGCTATTTCGGGCTGATGGACGTGGGCCAGCCGAAGGCGGGCGAGACGGTCGTTGTCTCGGGTGCGGCCGGCGCGGTCGGCCAGACGGTCGGCCAGCTCGCGAAGATCAAGGGCTGCCGCGTCGTCGGCATCGCCGGCGGCCCGCAGAAGTGTGCCTGGGTGGTGAACGAACTCGGCTTCGATGCCTGCATCGACTACAAGGCACCGGCCCCCGAAGGCGTGCAGCGCTGGGATGCCGTGCGCGAAGGCCTGAAGCAGCATTGCGACAAGGGCGTCGACGTCTACTTCGACAACGTCGGCGGCGAGATCCTCGACACCGTGCTGGCGCGGCTCGCGCGCAAGGCACGCATCATCATCTGCGGCGCGATCAGCCAGTACAACACCACAACCGCTGTGCAGGGGCCGAAGAACTACCTCTCGCTGCTCGTGCACCGTGCGCGCATGGAAGGCATCGTGGTGTTCGACTACGCCGATCGCTACCCGGTTGCGGTCGCCGAGATGGCCGGCTACCTGAAGGACGGCCGCATGAAGAGCAAAGAGGACGTGCTCGAGGGCGGCCTCGCCCAGTTCCCCGCCGCGCTGCTGAAGCTGTTCAGCGGCCAGAACTTCGGCAAGCTCGTGCTGAAGGTTGCCGACGAGTAGGCCGAATCCGCGAACCGGCGCACACCGCCGACCCGCGCGCAGGCGGGCCTCGGCGCTAGACTGCCAGCGCCCATGAAGAATGTCTCGCCCGGCGATCCGGACCTGCTGGCAGCCTGGTTCGCGCAGGCCAACGACCTGCTGGTCGCCACCGACCGCAGCGGCCGGCTGCTGACGGCCAACCCGGCCTTCCGGCAGCGCTTTGACGCCGACAGCCTCGCCGCGCTGACGCCGGCCGGCGACGCAGGCGATGCCTGCCGCGCGGCACTGGCCGAAGCGCTGCGGGCTGGCCAGCTCGAACGCGTCGAGCTGCCGCTGGGCGACGCCTGGTTCGCCGTGTCGGCCCGTGCAGCCGGTGACCGCATCGCCTGGGTGCTGCAGGACATCACCACGCAGCGTCAACTCGCGGTGCGGGCGCGCCACCTGCAGGACCTGCTCGACATGGCGCAGGAGTTCGGCCGCCTGGGCGTGTGGGAGCGCGAGATCGCGTCCGGCGTGGGCCGCTGGGACCGCCACGTGTTCGGCTTCTGGGGGCGCGACCCGGCGCTGGGCACGCCCAGCCACGCCGAGGCCGTCAGCAGCCTGCACCCGGACGACCGCGATCGGCTCGACTTCCAGGACTCGACCCAGAAGGCTGGCCGCTACGCGATGCGCTACCGCGTGCTCCGGCCCGACGGCACGCTGCGCTGGGTGCACTCGCAGTGGGAGATCCGCAACGGGCCGCAGGGCCGGCCCGAGCGCGCGGTCGGCATCATGATGGACGACACCGAGGTCTACGAACTCGCGCGCTCGCTCGGCGACGCGAGTGCGCAGTTGAAGCTCGCCGTCGAGGTGGCCGACCTCTCGATCTGGCGCCACGACCTGCGGACCAATCGCATGCACTACAACGACCGGGCCTACGCGGTGCTCGGCATCCCGCCACGCGCCGAGGGCATGTCGATCGACGAAGTGCGCGCGCTGATCCACCCGGACGACCTGCCCGAGGTGCTGGCCTCGGCCGACCGCGCGCTGCGCTCAGACCGGCCGACCGATATGCAGGCGCGGTATCGGCGCAGCGACGGCACCTGGCGCCACATCCTGACGCGGCGCGTGGCGCAACGTTCCGCCGACGGCAAACCGATCGCGTTCGTCGGCGTGGCGCTGGACGTCACCGAGCAGTTCGAGCGCCAGCGCGAGGCGCACGAACTGGCCAAACGCCTGGAAATCGCTGCGAGCGCTGCCGGTGTCGGCATCTGGAGCCGCGATCCCGCCACCGAGCAGGGCGAATGGAACCTTCAGATGTTCGAGCTGTACGGCCGCCTGCCCGCGCTCGGCGTGCCGAGCCGCGACGAATGGATCGAGCAGCTCATCCACCCGGACGACCGCGCGGCGATGCGCAGCGCGCCGCCGCAGTTGCTTGACGGGCCGGACGCAACTGTCGAGCACGAGTACCGCATCATGCGCCCCGACGGCCAGGTGCGCTGGCTCGTCAACCGGGCGCGGCGCGAGCCCTGGAATGACCGCCAGATGATCTTCGGCGTGACGCTGGACATCACCGAGCGGCGCCGCGCCGAGCAGGCGCTGCGCAGCGCCGACGAGCGCGCCGCGCTGGCCGCCCGCGCCGCCGGCATCGGCACCTGGGAGATCCAGCGCGAGGGCGGCATCGAACGCTGGGACGAGCAGATGTTCCGCCTGCGCGGCCTGGAGCCCGGGCCGACGCCGCCGAACCGCGAGCAGCGCCTCGCGCTGCTGCACCCGGACGACCGCGCCGGCAACCTCGACGCGCAGGGCGATGCGATGGGCGGCCCGCAACCGACGCGCTACGAGTTCCGCGTCGTGTTGCCCGACGGCAGCCATCGCTGGCTGGCGTCACGCTCGATCCCGGTGCTCGACGCACAGGGCACGGTGGTGCGACGCATCGGCGTCAACTGGGACGTGACCGACACCAAGCAGGCCGAGCAGGCACGCCAGCAGACGCTCGTCGCCGAGCGCGCCAGCCAGGCCAAGTCGCAGTTCCTCGCGCGCATGAGCCACGAGCTGCGCACGCCGCTGAACGCCGTGCTGGGATTCACTCAGCTGCTGCAGATCGAGACCGACGCGGCGCGCGACGCAGCGCGCGCGGCCAAGCTGGGCCACATCCGGTCGGCCGGCGAACACCTGCTCGCGCTGATCAACGGCGTACTCGACCTGTCCAGCCTCGAGGCCGGCAGCCTGCGCCTCGCGCTCGAGCCGGTCGATCTGGCGGCGCTGGTCGAGCAGGCGCTTCCGCTCGTGGCCGTGCTGGCGCAGCAGCACCAGGTGCACCTGCGCCGTGGCGAGATCACCGGCATCGTCGAGGCCGACCGCACCCGCGCGCTGCAGGTGCTGGTCAACCTGCTGAGCAACGCGATCAAGTACAACCGCCCCGGCGGCGACGTGCTGGTCGAAACCCACGCCGGCGCCGAGCGCATCGTGCTGCAGGTCAGCGACACCGGCCGCGGCATGACGGCCGAGCAGCAGGCGCATCTGTTCGAACCCTTCAACCGGCTCGGCGCCGAGCGCGAAGGCATCGAAGGCACCGGCATCGGCCTGACCATCGTGAAGGCGCTGCTCGCCAGCATGGGCGGGCGCATCCTGGTGAGCAGCCGCGCCGGCGAAGGCAGCCGCTTCGGCATCGAGCTGCCGCGCGTGCACGGCCAGGCCGGGCCGGGCGCAGGCGCGGCGGCGACGGACATCCTGCCGCAGCGCCAGCCGCGCCGCAGCGGCCAGTTGCTCTACATCGAGGACAACCTGGTCAACGTGATGCTCGTCGAGGAGCTGGTGCGCAGCCTGGCCGGGCTGGAAATCACCAGCGAGACCAGTGGTGCGGCGGGTGTCGCGCGCGCGGCGCAGCTGCAGCCGGACCTCGTGCTGGTCGACATGCAGTTGCCCGACTTCGACGGCTTC